>Ga0255054_10001343_pt1 | contig 14481 bp, 12 predicted proteins | sample JV7_2_23_MG_FD_188634 | JGI IMG/M metagenome (GOLD analysis project Ga0255054, IMG submission 188634) | Seawater microbial communities from Jervis Inlet, British Columbia, Canada - JV7_2_23 | ecosystem: Environmental > Aquatic > Marine > Inlet | place: Canada: British Columbia | collected...
CCTGTATTTGCCTTAACATCAATTTCATGGCTGCTTCCGGTTGAACTATCCCCGGATGGAGGAAATATCATAACTATTCATTACAATAAAATTATTGCTCCACAACAGAGTTATCAGGAATATGGGGTTGAAGATCCGCGAATTTCCTATATATCCGGCAAATATTATATGACAACTTGCTCGGTTAGTTCCGAAAGACATTCCACGACCTTATACAGCTCTGATGACGGGATAAATTATCGCCCTGAGGGCATAATCCTCGATCACCAAAATAAGGATATGGTTCTGTTTGAAGGAACCATTGATAACAAGTTCTTTGCTCTTACCAGGCCTTTGGGCAGTTCATATTTTGCAACACATCCGGATAGTATTTTTAATCCTGGCCCATCAATTAATCTTGCACAATCTCCTGATCTTTTACACTGGAGGCCAATGGATGAACCACTTATCAGGCCTGAAAAGAAATCTGGTCAAATACTCAAATTGGGTGGAGGCGCTCAGCCAATATTAACCTCAAAAGGATGGCTTGTGTTGTTTCATGGTGTGGAAAAAAAAGGCGAAGTCGGTATATACAGAACCTATTGGGCTATATTGGATGAAAATAATCCTGCAAAGATCTTGCACCTTGAAATGAAAAGACCACTTCTGGAAGCAAATCCTTATCTCACTTCTGAAACAAAAGATATAGTATATATTGAAGATGTAGTATTCACAACAGGGATAGTTAAAATGGGGGAAAATTATATTGTCGCATCAGGTGAACTTGATCTTTGTACAAGGATTACCCATATACCAGAATCAGCATTTGAAAATTATCCTAAATAATTATCGGTAACATGGCAGAAATCAGATTTGAAAATGTTTCAAAGATCTTTCAAAATAAAGTAAAGGCAGTAAAGGATATTAATCTTGATATAAAAGACAAGGAATTTATGGTTTTGGTTGGTCCTTCAGGATGCGGAAAATCAACCATTTTAAGAATGATTGCCGGACTTGAAGAAATTAGTGAAGGCAACCTGTATATTGATAATAAGCTCGTTAACAAACTTCCACCAAAAGACAGGAATATAGCTATTGTATTCCAAAATTATGCCTTGTATCCTCATATGACAGCCTATCAAAATCTTGCATTCGGACTCAAAATCAAAAGAATGGATAGGAAGACCATTCAGGAAAAAGTAATGAAAGCAGCAGGTATTCTGGAAATTGAGGAACTTCTTGACAGAAAACCAAAGGCAATGTCAGGAGGACAAAATCAACGTGTTGCAATAGGCAGGGCTATAGTCCGCGATCCAAAAGTATTTCTGTTTGACGAACCGCTTAGTAATTTAGATGCAAATCTAAGGGTCCAAATGCGAATTGAAATCGCAAAGCTGCACAAAAGACTTAATACAACTGTAGTATATGTCACACATGACCAGGTTGAAGCCATGACACTTGGTGACAGGATTGTTATACTAGATAAAGGCGAAATACAGCAAATTGATACTCCATCCAATTTATATGCAAATCCTGAAAATTTATTTGTGGCAGGTTTTATCGGGACTCCCCCAATGAACTTTATTCATGGTAAGGTGACAAATAAAAACAATGAAATACTTTTTGTAGATAATTCTCAAACATTTACCGTAAATCTTCCGTCAAAGCATACGCTGATAAATCACCTTGAAAAAGACATTGTTCTTGGAATTCGATCAGAAGATATTCATCATCAAATTAATAATAGCGAAAAAGACTTCGCTGTATTAAATTGCAAAATTAAGTTTGTAGAAAAACTTGGTCATGAAATATATGCCTATATTCAATTACATGACCAACAATTAATTTCAAGGTTCAAACCTGATGCTGAGATAATTACAGAAAGTCTGATCAATCTCTATTTTGATATTAATAAAATGTATTTCTTTGATAAGTTGACAGGTGCAAATCTTCAGAGGAATTTTACAACTCAGCATCTTTCCCATTCAGATCATTGATTTCCTGTTGAATTTTCTTTTCCTTGAATAATAAAAATGTCAGTCCCGCCAGGACACAAAAAGCAAAACCAACAAGACCATTCAGCCTGATTCCGAAATCATCACCAGGATCCTTTCCCAGGACTGTAAGCATGGTAAACAACATGATCCCGACGGTCATTCCCATTTTGTAGAAAAAATTCCTGACCGCAAAATACATCCCCTCTTTGCTCAATCCCGTTTTCAGGCTGTCAAGCTGGGCCAGCTCAGCAATGATCGCATAAGGCAGGATTCCCAGAATGGCCACTGGAAGAGAAGCCAGCAGGGCAAAAAGGTAGATCTGGGATTTGGGGGGCAGGGGTAGTTTACCAAGAAAGAAAATGGCCAGGAATACAATCCCCAGGAATATCAAAGCTGATGATACCAGGATCTTTTTCTGGACAAATTTTGACACCCACAACACCAGTGGATAGAAAACCAGTGAAACAATGATCATTAAGCCAAGGACCTTGCTGCCCATGGACTCTTCCAGGTTAAGTAAAACCTTTAGATAATATAACATGCCGCTGGCGATAATTGCGACCGCCAGGAAATATGAAAAATCCGCGAACAGGAAGAGCCTGAAATTATAATTCCCGAGTGTTTGTCCCAATGATTTCCGGAAAGACACCTGGGCCGGCTTTCCCGGACAACAGGACTGTTCATTGATGCTGATAACAGGCAGGTACAGAAATACAGCAGCAACCATACATATGATCCCTATGGCTATCTGGAAAGAGCGTATTCGTTCATTGAAAGGAAAAAGATCCTCCAGCCAGGAAGCCATCAGAGGTGTCTGTGCTGCAATGACCATTCCACTCACATAAGCCAGGGAAAGCCAGGTTGATAATGTTACCTTTTCCCTGCCCGAGGGAGCCAGCTCAGGCATGAGGGCATTATAAGGGATGAAATAAATGGTCAGGAATAGATAAAACAAAGTCAGTGTGACCATCAACCAGGCAACATTCTGATGACTCTCGGATAACCTTACAGGCAGAAAGACAGCCATACAGAAAACAACTGCAGGGATCCAGCCAATCCGCATAAAGGGGACCCTCCTGCCTTTTTTATTTACAGAACGGTCACTCAACCAGGCAATGAGCGGGTCAGTAACGGCATCAAAAAGCCTGCCGCCCGCCGCGATCAGTGCAAGAACAGAAAAGATCCCCAGGTAGACCACCGGCGGGATAAGTGTGTTCAGTCCCGCATTATTCGGAGGAAGGTAAATATAAATAAGCATGACCGATACAATGTTGATCAGGATAGACCATCCGGCCATGCCTGCTACATATGCCAGTATATATTTATATGTGAGTCTGCGTGCTGTCATTACGGGACTTCAATATACTAAAAATGCCTGTTGTTTTGATTTTTACAAGTATATTTGGCCATCCATTTGGCTGCAAAATCTTTTGAAATGACCAGAACTTTTCTCCTGTTATTCACGACCCTGTTCACCACCCTTCAGTCACATGCACAATGGGATCCAAAAATATCTCCCATACTTACCCCATGGGGTGAAAAACTGGACACAAGCAGCGTGCTCCCCGAGTATCCCCGTCCCCAGATGGTCCGTAATAACTGGTTTAACCTGAACGGGTACTGGGATTTTGCCATGGCCGACTCGGCCAGTGATGCACCGGGTCAATTTTATGACAGGATACTTGTACCATTCTGTGTGGAATCAACCCTAAGCGGGATCACCAGGAAGGTGACCCGCAAGGATGCCATGTGGTACCGAAAAAACCTCAGTCTTAAAAAACCCAAAGATGGGCAAAGGATCCTATTGCATTTCGGGGGCGTTGACTGGCATACAAGCCTCTGGATCAATGGCCAGAAGATAGGAGAGCATACCGGAGGCTATGATCCGTTTTACTTCGATGTCACCTCCGCACTGAATAAAAAAGGTAAGCAGGACATTACCCTGCGGGTTTGGGATCCGACAAATGAAGGTTTGCAGTCCAGGGGCAAACAGCTCCTGGATCCGAGAGGCATCTGGTATACACCTGTATCGGGAATCTGGCAGACCGTTTGGCTGGAACAGGTTCCTGCATCCCATATTGAGCACATCAGGGTTATCCCGGATATAGACAGCCAGTCAGCACTGGTTAGTGTAGGAGTTACAAACCTGGATAAAGATCACAGGCTCAGGATCTCGGTATGGGACCAAGATTCTTGCTTGCTGATACAGGAAGGACAGGAGGATTCAGTAATCAGATTGAACATACCAGACCCCAGATTATGGTCACCATACCATCCCCACCTGTATGATCTGAAAGTCCAGCTTTTGGAAAAGGAGGACACGGTGGATGAAGTTGCCAGCTATTTTGGTATGAGAAAGGTGGAGGTCCGGAAGGATACAAACGGGATAAACCGGATCTTTCTGAACAATGAAGCAGTTTTCAACTTTGGCCCCCTCGACCAGGGCTGGTGGCCGGACGGGCTGTACACGGCTCCTGCAGATGATGCCCTGAAATATGATATCGAAGTGACCAGGGCGCTGGGATTCAACACCGCCAGGAAACATACTAAGGTGGAACCAGCCAGGTGGTATTATTGGTGTGATAAATTGGGACTCCTGGTCTGGCAGGATATGCCACGGTGTGCCGGCAGACTTTCCCCCTCTGCTGTTCAGGATGTGGAACGCCCCCCTGTCCAGGAGGAAATATTCCGCAGGGAATGGAAAGCCATCATCCAGGCATTCCATCACTTTCCATCCATCATAGCCTGGGTGCCTTTCAATGAGGGCTGGGGACAATTCAAAACCAACGAGATCATCGACTGGACCAAAAAACTCGACACCACTCGCCTGGTTGACGGTCCCAGTGGATGGACGGATTTCGGTGGCGGAGAGATGCTGGATATCCATCATTATCCGTGGCCGGGCATCCCTCCTCTTGAAAAACACCGGGCCGTGGTGCTGGGGGAGTTCGGGGGACTCAAATACGCGGCTTCCGGTCATTTGTGGCAGGATACCAACAACTGGGGTTACCAGGAAACCGAATCCCTGGCTGATCTCAATGACACCTATGAGCAGCTTATCCACCGGCTGGCCCCTCTGGTGTCAAAGGGTCTGGCTGCCGCTATCTATACCCAGACTTCGGATGTGGAGGTCGAGGTGAATGGCTTAATGACCTATGACCGCAAGATCATTAAACTTGATACCAACCGTGCGTCAAGACTGGCAGAAATGCTTTATAATCAATCCGAGGTGTTTCGTTTCATACTTCCCTCAGGGGAGCAGGATGACAGCATACTGTGGAAGTATACACTGGTTCCACCAGGACCTGGATGGCATGCTGAAGATCATGCCGATACTTCATGGCAAACCGGTCTTGCGGGTTTTGGCCACAGGGGAAGGCACCGGAATTTCACTGACAGGAGTCCATGGGATACCACAGGCATCTGGCTCAGGCGGGATTTTGAAATAGACCAGATACCACTTGGACAGCTTTTCCTGAATATCCTTTCCTACAACGCTGTATCAACAGTATATGTGAATGGAAGGAAACTGGGTGTTTTCAGGCCAACTGGGAACATCCATGAGATGATTGATTTCAATACCGATCTGAAGCAGCTTCTGAGAACCGGCAGGAATGACATTGCAGTCCACAGCTACAGCAAGGATCCGCCGGTGGACCGCAAAAGCGGCATGAAAATGCAATTCATCGATGTAGGGATCATTGAGGTATTGAACGATTACCCTTGATCTGAAAACATACCGCTCCTGAGATCCGACCTGGTCAGGCCAGAAAATCTTCAGGTACATCCTCCAGGCGCTGTATATCCAGCAGCCTTCCCCTGATATCAATTCCACTGTCACATTTAACCCGGCAGGTTTCACAATCCAGGCATGCCAGCCTTCCATTGCACCCTTGAACAAGGGTTTGCCTGGCATGGGCCAGGTTGCGGTAAGCATAGGCATACATATAGCTTCTCATCAGGGTGGGTATGTCAACAGATTCCGGGCACTGGTCTGAACATGTGCGGCATTGCCTGCAAAATAGCTGAGATGTGGTACTGTCTTCAGGGGGGACCAGGCTTTTCTCTTCCTCTTCAGTCAGGTCAGGATCAGCCATAATGGAGAGGTTTGACTCCAGCTGATCAAAAGTGGTGAATCCCGGTACGGTCGTATGGATATTTTCATTCCGGATAACCCATTTGAGGGCAGCTTGTGCATTAATGGGCTTGGTGCGCTCCTTATCCCAGTATACCCCGGCCATGGTTTTCATGGCAATGGTTCCCAATCCCTTTTCAACGGCATATTCAAGTGCCTGGTCTATGGCTTCCAGTTGTTGGTGTTTAAAATTATAAGCCGTCATGACAAGGTCATAAATTCCTGTATCTGCGGCTGCCTTGATGGCATCAGGTTCATAACTATGAGTGGCTATCCCGATGAACCTGGTTTTTCCTTCTTTCTTAACGTCCTCCATTACCCGCATTAATGGCTCATAAAAGACAGACTCTCTTTTTGCGGCAAAGGGAAGGAGAAAGATATCCACATGGTCGAGTCCCAGGAATTTCAGGCTTTCCTCCATTTCGCTCTTGAATTTAAGCGGGTCTGATTCCGCCGTAAAAAGGCCCTGATTATGATCGATCCCATCAGGCATCACAGATGTTACTATCAGGTAGGAATCCCGCTTCCTGTCTTTCAGTACCTTTCCCATCATTTCTTCATTTCGCCCGTTCCCGTAATACCTGGATGTGGCATATAGCATGATCCCTCCATCCATGCCGGCCCTGACAAGGTTCGGATTATCGGTATCCCCGGTTCCCATGCTAACCACAGGCACCTTAATTCCTGTTTTACCCAGGGTCCTGTACAAGATCTTGGCAGCATCCTTGCCTGTGCTCATGCCAGGGATGTCTCTCGAATCAGGGCTAACGGTTCTCAGGGTATGGGCTGACAGTCCGGCGCCTGTTACACCCAGCAATCCCTGCTTGATAAATTGTCGGCGGTCTTTTAATATCATTTTTTAGGTTTTTTAGGGGTTTCACTTATTAATATTACGGATTATTTGGATGAGAGCCAACATGAAATGACAGGGATTTGATTGTTGGGCTTTCGGTTTTTGCTACATTTATTCCATGCATATGCAGGAACTTAAGATATATTTTGCCGGATCGATCAGGGGGGGCAGGGAATTCTCAGATACCTATCTTAAAATGATCCGGATGCTTCAATCTTTCGGCAGGGTTTTCACAGAGCATGTCGGAGATCCCGAAAATATCAATCGGGATGACAAAAGCCTGTCCGACCGGGAGATTCACGACAGGGACATGGACTGGCTCAGGCAATCGGATTTACTCATCGCCGAAGTTTCTGTGCCAAGCCTGGGGGTGGGATATGAGATAGGCAGAGCCATTCATCTTGAAAAACCGGTCTTATGCCTGTTCCGAAAAGATACGGCCACCCGTCTTTCAGCCATGATTTCCGGCAGTAAAGATCTTAACTGTTATGAGTATACTGATCTGGGGGAGGTCCGGTCAGTGGTAGGAAGGTTCATAACTAATTTGCCAATTCACCCTGAAGCCTAATGCAGGTGTTCAGGCATGCTCTTCATCATATCGCTTGATCTTCATACTGATCATTTCATCCGCCCCATTATACATTTCCTGGATAAATTCATCATGAAAATTGTAGGTCCTTTCTTCCAGGCTCATGGAGTCCAGGCGGTCAAACAGCATTTCCTTGGCCTGCTGAATATCCCTGCCATAGATATGGTATGAATCAGCCTGCCAGTTCATTCTGCCTAGCCTGACAGTCTTCCCGTTCCGCCGGGCTATTTCATCAGCGATCACCTCCCGGTTGAAACGTATAAAACCGAACATATTCATGAAATTGGCGCCCCAGGCATCATTGCTCCTGAACCGGATATTGCAGTTCAGCCACTGTGTACCATCCTCATCCTCAAGGATCCTGTACCAGAGGGATTGAAGGCAGGGAGGGTCGTATACCTGCAAGTCATGGTTGGGCATCCAGGTGATCATCTGTGCCTGCCGTGTAAATGGCTGATTCACAAGCTTCTGTATTACATATTCTATCTGGTCAACCTGGTATCCCACATCCTTACGCTTCTTTTGATCCCCTTTACCGACCAGTTCCTTCCATGATCCATACTGCTTCAGTCTCCCATGATAGGTATATTCCCAGCGGGTATCTTCCGGATCATTCATGTTTTTCACCCAGTGGTCCTTGAATCCTTTCAGCTCACAGACATACTCCTTCAGGTCGTCAATACCTCCTGGAAACGCCTGGTGGATCATCGGGTCACTTTCCGGGTCGAGGACCGTGATGTTCATGGTACAATCCAAACTCAACGGATCATCCGGCTTATCATACTGGGTTTTGAACCGGGTTCCCTGCTTATATAAGCCTACCAGTGCAGCTTCATAGGCCTCAGCAAGTGAGTTTTCTGTGACATTGATTACGGGTATGTTATTCATCCTGGATATTTTTAGTAAATATATGCATAGCCTCTGCCTTAAGCCAGCATTGTTGATACATTGTTCAATAATTCTCATGAAACTCATTACATTTGAAAATCAATATTTTCAGACAGCATGGTCAAGCTTCTGTTCTTAATGACAGGCGGTGCCCTAGGGACCCTTGCACGCTATCTTGCATCCGGACTTGCACACAGGCTGACAGGTAGCCTTTTCCCGGTAGGTACATTGCTTGTTAATTCTGTTGGTTCACTGCTGATCGGGATTGCCTGGGCCCTCTGGGAACAATCATCCGTCCCCAGCTACATCAGGCTCTTCGTCCTGGTTGGATTCTTTGGTGGTTTTACGACATTTTCGAGCTTTTCACTTGAAACCATGAACCTGATCCGGGATAATGAAATGAGAATGGCCCTGCTTAATATCCTTGCCAACAATATCCTGGGGATACTCCTGGTGTTCGGGGGATTTTTTCTTACACGATTGCTCATCAATACCATAGACTAAAACCATAACATATGAAATTGCCGGAAAAAGGCCTTCTACTCAGGATCTTCATCGGTGAATCCGACCGATGCGAAGGTCATCCGTTATATGAGGCCATTGTTAATGAGGCAAGAAGGCTAAACATGGCCGGTGCCACTGTACTGAAGGGCGTAATGGGATTCGGTGCCAGCAGCAGGATCCATACGACCAAGGTGCTGAGGCTTTCAGAAGATCTACCCATGGTTATTGAAATCATTGATAAAAAAGAAAGGATAAACCTTCTCATGCCTTTCCTGGATGCGCATGTCAAAGAAGGATTGATCACGCTTGAAGAAGTCAGGGTGATCAAATACCGTCACAAAAAACCTGATTAAGCCGGTTGAACTGGTTAGAATCGGGTTGCGCTCAACAAGGATTTTTATTTACTTTAAAGGTTCCTTACCAAACCTGTATACAAATGAAACGTTTACCCTCTTTGTTTTACATCCTGATCATCTTTGCATTTCTCCTTCCTGCATGTGGAGGAGATCGTACCGGGTCTGCCGAAAAGGCTGAATATGATGAGATCTGGAAGGATCCCGGACAGGCCATTGATGACCGCGTAGCAGACCTTATCTCCAAAATGACACTGGAAGAGAAGGTCTCCCAGATGGTCAATAACAGTGCACCAATTGACCGGCTGGGCATACCAGCCTATGACTGGTGGGGGGAATGCCTGCACGGTGTGGCCAGGTTCGGAAGGGCCACCGTGTATCCGCAGGCAATCGGACTGGCTGCTACCTGGGATACGGACCTGATAGGCCGGATCGGTACTGCCATTTCTGATGAGGGAAGGGCCATGTTCCATGCCATGGAAGAATATGGGTTTTCCAGGAGGTACGGGGGACTAACCTACTGGACCCCGAACGTGAATATCTTCCGTGACCCGAGGTGGGGACGCGGCCAGGAGACCTACGGGGAAGATCCTTTTCTTACATCCCGGATTGGTGTCTCCCTGGTGAAAGCAGTACAGGGTGACCATCCAAAATACCTAAAGGCAGGTACCTGTGGAAAACATTTTGTAGTGCATAGCGGTCCCGAGGGACTCCGACACGAGTTCAATGCAATCACTAGCCAGAAAGACCTGCATGAAACCTACCTGTATGCCTTCAGGGCGCTGGTTGACGCAGGCGTAGAGTCTATCATGTGTGCCTATAACCGTACCAATGATGAAGCATGTTGTGGAAGCAATACCCTGCTGCTGGATATCCTCCGTGATGAATGGGGATTCGAAGGACATATACTGTCTGATTGCTGGGCAATCAAGGATTTTTATGAAGGTCACGGAGTGGCAGGCGACCCAACTGAGGCTGCTGCCCTGGCCTTGAAAAGCGGGGTTAATCTGAACTGTGGTGACACTTATCCATTCCTGATTGAGGCTGTTGACAGGGGACTTGTAACCGAAGAAGATATTGATGCATCAATTGCTTACCTGCTGCGTACCCGGTTTAAACTGGGACTCTTTGATCCATATGACATGGTGCCTTTCACCAAGATCTCAACAGATGTGGTCAACTGCCCGGAGCATAAAGCCCTGGCCAGGGAGGCTGCACAGAAATGCGTTGTAATGCTGAAAAACAATGGTGTTCTACCACTGTCTGAAGCTACAGAAAAGGTTTATGTTACCGGACCGAACGCTACTAACCTGGATGTGATGCTCGGAAATTATTTTGGTGTGAGCGGTGAAATGTCGACCATCCTGGAAGGAGTCGCGGCGAAAAGGCAGGCCGGCACCTTTATTGAATACCGTAAGGGAGCCGAACTGGACAGGGAAAATATAAATCCCGCAGACTGGACAACCGGAGGGGCAAAGGAACCAGGCACAGTTACGGTTGCATGTTTTGGAATTTCTCCATTGCTGGAAGGGGAAGAGGGTGAAGCCATACTTTCACCAACCGCAGGGGACCGGCTCGATATAAGTTTACCAGAATCCCAGGTCAATAAGATCAAGAAAATGAGCGAGGGCAATGAGAATCCTATCATCCTTGTCCTGTCCGGAGGTAGTCCCATTGACATCAGTGAAGTGGCAGATCTGGTGGATGCCATACTTTTTGTATGGTACCCCGGTGAAGAGGGTGGAAATGCAGTGGGAGATATCATTTTCGGAGATGTAAATCCTTCCGGACGCCTGCCTATCACCTTTCCGAAATCATTGGATGACCTGCCTCCTTATGATGATTATTCCATGGCTGGTAGAACATACAGATATATGACAAAAGATCCCATGTATCCCTTTGGATTCGGTTTGAGCTATTCTCCTTTCATTTATGAGGCAGCCGATGTTGATATCCTCTCCATAAATGCAGGAGAAAAAATAAACATTGAAGTCACCGTGAGCAATAAAGGTGAATTGGCAGGAGAGGAAGTGGTACAGCTCTATATTAGTGACCTGAAAGCATCTGTGGACGTACCCATCAGTGCCCTGAAGGCCTTCCAACGGGTATACCTGGAACCCAGTGAAAGCAAGCAGGTAAGTTTCACGGTAGATGAGAAAATGCTTCAGATGGTAAATGATGAAGGTAAATTCATCCTTGAACCGGGAGAATTCAAGATCACGATTGGAGGTTCATCCCCAGGATCCCGAAGCCTCGAACTGGGGGCCCCTGAGCCTGTAGAGATCATGCTTGCGGTGGGATAACAGGCACGAAATTGCATGAAAAAGCTTTTGGTAATATTCCTTCTTTTATCCGGTTTCTCATGTAATCCGTATCACCCATATTTTTTTACCCATTATCACATCACTGCCAGTTACGACCCTTCGACCACCAGCCTGTCGGCCAATGTACAGATGGTTTTTGTCGCGGGACAGGAATACCATGACAGTATCACATTCCAATTAAATGAATCTGTAGAGATACTATCTCTTACAGCACAGGAGTTAAAGTATTATGAGTTTAACAAAGGCTTGCTTGTCCTGTATATAGAAGAGGTAGTTTTGAAGGGTGATCAAATACATATATCAATGACATATGAAGGAATGATCGGGGATGGCCCCGACAGGGGTGATTTGCTTACACCGGACAAGCTTTGGTACCCTGTAAATCGAGGAATCGACAAACTGACATATTCAATCCAACTGGACCTCCCGGAGCAATATAGACTGGAAGAACCATGGATCAGAGAGGGGCAAAGCTGGCATTGGGGCACAAAAAAACCGATGGCTTCCATAGCCCTTCCCCAGGGGACGGGATAATAAATCACATGATGAGATTATTCCTGACCATCTGTTTTTCAATACTTTCCCTGCATGCATGGCCCCAGCAGGATAAAATGATGGTCGGTGTAGGGACGGGCTGGAACGCAAACATGATCCTGGATGAATTTCTCTCACCCATGCCATATCGTGGAAATGGTTACATGTTCCAGGTATCTTTGAATGACCAGAATGACCGATTTTATGACAAGCTGGCCATTATCTATCAGAAAAGCAAGATCAGTCCGGATATCAACAACCATTCAGCGGCTCACCTTTACCGTGGAAGCATAGACTGGATCCGGACATATCATCTGGGAAGTGAAGCAGAAAAATGGATGATATACCTGGGCTTTCATTTCCTCAGCAGCTACAATGCAAGCTCACATACTAACTGGCCGAATAATAGCTACTCTCATTGCCTGGCATTTAATTTGGGTCCATCATTGGTCATTGATTATGCACCATGGCAAAAAGATCTTCATTTCATGTGGGAATTATCTGTCCCCGTACTGAATTACATTATCAGGCCAAGCCTGGTGTCCATTATTCCGGAGGGTTCCATCAAAAGATCCCGGCAGGATTTCTGGGGATTCGTTTCCGGAGGAAGCATTACCAGCCTGCATGAATACCAGCGGATATATTCAAACCTGTTTATTTCATACCGTGTTGCAGCAAGGTTCACCGCCCGGGCAGGATACCAGTGGGACTTTCAAAATTATACTGTCAATAATCATTACCAGTCGGTAAATCACCTGATCTACGTAAGCATATATTACCGCTTTAGAAAATGATAAAATCCAGATACATATATGTCACACTCTTCATGATCCTGGGTGCAGGGATCATCTCCTGCGAAAGATTATTCAGGGGAGATGATCCTGCGAATAACCCGGTCAATGATTTTGAGATGCTATGGCAGAATCTGGACAGAAAGTATTCACTCTTTTCCACAAAGGGGTTGAATTGGGATTCCATCTACCAGGTATATCGTCCGGATATTCATAACGGGATGCATGACACGATTCTTTTCAAAAGCCTGGGCAATATGCTCCTGGAACTGAAAGATGGGCACACGGATATTCAAAGTCCCTATGGCCATATTCAGTATGATTATACCGTTGGCTCCAGTAGGAACTTCGTCCCCCATATTGTTAAAGTCAACTATCTTGGGACTGGTGAAAAGGAACAGGATGGTATGCTGTATAATATCATTGATACGGTGGGTTATCTTAACATCGAAAGTTTTTCGACCGAGATCACGGAAGGTGGGATCCGGGAAGTTCTGAATTATTTTTCGGATACAAAAGGAATTATTATTGATGTCCGGAATAATTCTGGTGGAAATGACCGCTACTGCAAGATCATTACAAATCATTTCTTTGACCAGAAAAGAAAGGTGGAAATAAATCATTATAAAACAGGACCGGGGCATGATGATTTTGGTACCATAGATCAATATATAGAGCCAGAGGATGGATTGGGCATATCAAATCCAACAGTGATCCTGACAAACAGGACCTGTTTCAGCGCGTGTAATTCTTTTGTAAGCTGGATGTCTTCCCTGCCCCATGTTTCAATTGTGGGTGACACTACCGGTGGAGGTGGAGGAACTCCACATTTCAGTGAATTGCCCAATGGATGGATATACCGTTACTCGGCGAATAAATCTTACAGGCCGGATGGGATAAACATGGATAATGGGATACCTCCCGATCACTATGTTACTATGACGGAAAGGGATTCAACACATTGGAAGGATACACTGATCGAGTATGCCCTGGATCTCATCGATCAATAAAGAGCTTAAGTATGAGCCTGACACATGGGGGACCAGCCTTTAGAAGTAGAAAATGGCGGCAAATTGCAGGCGGGTAGCAGTACCCGAATTCTGGTCATAATTTGTCCTTTTGCCTACGGTGAACTCCGTTCCGACCCTCAATATTTCGATCGGTTCCCAGAAGGCATTCACGCTTCCATAATAGCTGGATCTGAATGAATCTTCGGGTTGATCCTTCGGATACCATAAATATACCATTCCGGCAATTGCAGAAAATGACCAGTTGGCTCTCCAGAAGTATTCAAAGGACAGGTAACTGCCGCTCGATCTCAAGGGATCCATAATGCCGTCAGGTCGGGGATATGCGTCCAGTCCCCTGCCTTCAAGGGTGGTGATATATCTGGATATGGCGCTTCCGTAAACACCCTGGAACCTCAGACGGGTTTTTTCCGAGGTATTTATACTGCCACTCAACTGGAATCCAAATCCCGGTATATATTTCGGACCGGTCGGATGTGAATAAAAAATTTCCCTGAATACAATTG
>Ga0255054_10001345_pt1 | contig 14476 bp, 11 predicted proteins | sample JV7_2_23_MG_FD_188634 | JGI IMG/M metagenome (GOLD analysis project Ga0255054, IMG submission 188634) | Seawater microbial communities from Jervis Inlet, British Columbia, Canada - JV7_2_23 | ecosystem: Environmental > Aquatic > Marine > Inlet | place: Canada: British Columbia | collected...
GGAAAAGGGCCACTTCTTCGGCCGCTCGGACATCGAGGAGGGAGATCCGATCCACCCATCCGATCTGCTCAGATCCATCCCAGGGCTGCGGCTGCTGGCGGAGGATACCGGCGACCTCCGTATCGTGATGGGGAGCGGGAAAGCGGCTTGCGAGGCCGCTGTCTTCTGGGACGGATCGCCCATGGAGGCGATCCGCATCGACGATTACCTGCCGGAGCACATCGAAGCGATCGAAGTCTACACGCGCTTCACGAGCACGCCACCGCCGTTTCGGTCCCGGTCGCGTCGCTGCGGATCGGTGGTCGTCTGGTCACGGGAGAGTCTGGACGCGCAGCCCTGAGGGGACGTGCGGGCCTGAGCCTGAGGGCTGAGGGTGGGAGACTGGGCCTTCCTGGCCCGGGCTACGGATTCTCGTCCGGGCCCTCGCGGATCCAGATGAGGATCGCACCGCACCGCATCCCGCCCCTCCGGTACTGCGTCGGCGCCTCGGCGGGGCTACGGTAGATTTCGAGAAGCGCCACGTCGTCCACGCCCACGTGGTTGAGCTCGAAGTACTCGTCCATCAACAACCCATCGACGTAGTACTTGGGCTTGCAGGCCGCCGCCCCGTAACCGATGAGCACGATCTCGGTCGTCGAGGCACCGATCCCGGAAGCGAGCACGTCGACGCGCGGGATCTCCCGGACCATCTCGGTGAGGACGTTGGGACTGCGATCGCGGATCTGCTCCCGCGTGATGTAGACGCCTCCTCCCATTCGCTGGCGGAGCTCGAGCCTGGTCGCCTCCGGGTCGACTCCGCGCACCTCGACCCTGAGCTCGGCGACCTCGAAGATCCTCTCGCTGAGGATGAACACCACACCCAGGATTTGACGCGGCTCGAATTCCAGGGCTGCCTTTTGGGGGTCGAAGCCCCCGTATCGGATGATCAGCGTATCGGTTCCTGGGGGGATGCCCTCGATGCTGAACTTGCCCGAGCTGTCCGTGACGGCTCCGCTAGCGGCACGCACCAGGTAAACAAGCGCCCGTGGAATCGGTTTCCCGTCCATCGCCGACACGACCTCACCGTTGAGGCCCGCCAGCTCTTCCGACCGGACGGAGACGGTATCCTGATCCTGCGCCAGAGCGCGGGACGATCCGCCGCCGCCGAGGACCCCGGCGAGAAGCCACGGTGCCAGTGCGCGGAGCGGTGTGATTCGGCGGAACGAGCGATGGTCGGGATACACGGCTGTTGAGCACCTCTTCGTCGGACTTGACCAGCTTACCGAAGGAAGCCTCACCTACCCGTTTGCTGGCAGGTCGGTTCCTGCTGAAAGGCACGCTAGTACCAGTCGGGCTGCCCACCGGCGGTGATGAACACCAGGTTGCCATTAACTCGGTTGTACAGGTAGACACCCTGCGGTCTCACGCAACAGGTCAACTGAAAGCCGATCGTGTCGCCGGAAGAGTCATTCCAGTCGGGGGCGGACAGGAACTCGCGCTCTTCGCCTGCCAGTACCCTCGGATCCGAGCCGTCGACGTTCATGACCCAGATCTCGGAGTCTCGAACGAACGCGATCTCCGAGCCATCCCGAGACCACACAGGGCTCTCACTTGCCACGCCTGCGCTCGTGAGTCTCGTCTGTTCGGTTCCGTCGGCGTTCATCAGGTAGACTTGGCTGAACCCGCTTTCGTCTACGCTGCTGAATACGAGCTTCGAGCCGTCGGGTGACCAGTCCGGGTCCGTCGACACGGACCCGCGGTGCGTCAGCCTGATGGCCGCCCCCGCGCCGTCCGGCGAGATACGGTAGATTTCTATTCCCGAGCCGCTCCGATCACTCGCAAATGCGATCTTCGAGCCATCGGGTGACCACGCCGGCCGCACGTCCTGCGCGGGGTGATCGGTGAGCCGCGTCGGTCTCAGCGCCCCGCCGGTGTCGGTGACGTAGAGTTCCCAGTTCCCAGCCCGCTCGGATTGAAAGACGACCGTCAATCCATCGGGAGAGAGAGACGGGTATTCGTCCCGAGCCGGATGGTCAGTTAGTTTTTTTGACCCGATCGCGCTGTCGGAAGAGGTTTGGCTGGGTATGCCGAAACCGGTGAGGTCGTCGCTGTAGATATCCCAGTTGCCGGCCGGGTCCGGCCGGCTCAGAACGAGCGGAGGCGGGTTCACGTCCGGGTCGTTGCGCAAATCCGGAAGATCGACGGGGCCCTGATTGATGTTGAAGCAGGCGGTGCTCGCCAGTGCGAGTAGAGGAGCGCCCAACGCTGCTCTGGTGTAGATTGCCATACGCTCCCATGGTGCTTTAGCCGGCCCGTCAGGGACCCCGAAAATAGGAACTGGGGGATGGCGCGGCCAGCGTGCGCAGCTGCCCGAACTTGGGTAGCCACACTTCATGACCGTCCGGACTCGTGGATTGGATGACCAACACGGTGAAGACTGCATCTGCACGTGCCCCGCTCTTACTGTCCTTGCTCTTTCTGTCCTTCGGTTTTTTCGTCGGCTGCTTGACCGACTCCACCGGCGTGAGCCCGACGAGTACCCTGGTCGTCATCACGGAGACCACGGGCAGCGCCGCCCCTCCCGTGTTTACCGTTGAGGTTGGGGACTTCGGTCCACTTCAGATGGATCCGAACGACCAGTTCTTCTTCGACGCCGTTCCGGCGGGCCCGGTTTCGGTGGCTCTGGCCGTTTCACAGAACTGTCAAGTCGAAGGAGAGAACCCACGCACCGTGGAGGTCGAGCCAAATGAGGTCGCGCAGACGACCTTCATGGTGGCGTGCTCCTGAGGGGTCAGAGAGGTCATCACGCGCGAGTCCGGGTAGTCCAACGAGCTCGGTCCCCTTCGTCCGGAACGAAACGGGCGACACGAATGGCCCTCGTGAGCGGCGTAACGCTGCTGGGCTGTGCCGGCGCCGGCACGGTGAGCGAAGAACCGGACGTGGACGTCCCCGCGTCCGCTCGGCGGATCGAGGTCGCGTTCACCGTGAGCAACGAGCTGGCGCCGCGTGCCAGCGTCACCGTCCGGCTCAGGAGCGGTGAGACGACCCGGATCCTGGGTAGCGTTACCGCGGGCCAGGAACGAACCTTCGAGGTGGAACTTCCCGCGAGCGCTCCAGAGTATCGGCTGACCGCCACCAGCGTAGCGTTTGCCGACGCGATCACGTCGGAGGCCTTTTCGCTCTCGGCCAGATCGGCCGTGAGGTGGCGCATCGCCGACAACGCTCTGGTCCTGGACCGGCTGCCGGAGACCTCGCCCTAGCCATCCAGGCAGGCTGCCGGCTTAGCCATCCAGGCAGGCCGCCGGCTTGCCGCCGGCGCGTTCGTCTCCGACCTTTTCGCCCATGAATTCACCAAATGCAGCGGGCTTTCCCTCCGTGGAAGACCAGCTGGAGCGCATCCGCGAGGGGGCGCTCGAGGTCATCCCCGAGGAGGAGCTGGCGGCCAAGCTGACGCGCTCGCGCGAGACCGGCGTTCAGCTGGTCATCAAGCAGGGGTTCGATCCCACCCGACCTGACCTGCACATCGGCCACGCTGTCTCGATTCACAAGCTTCGGACGTTTCAAGAACTGGGGCATAGGGTGGTCTTCGTCATCGGCGACTTTACGGCCAGGGTCGGAGACCCATCCGGGCAAAGCGAGACCCGGCCGATGCTCAGCGAGGCCGAGATCGAGAAGAACCTGGTCACCTACCGCGATCAGGTCTTCCGGATACTCGACCCTGAGCGTACGGAGCTTCGCCGGAACGGCGAGTGGCTGGGGAAGCTGGACCTCGTCGACGTGCTGCGTTTGACCTCGCAGTTCACAGTCGCCCGGATGCTGGAGAGGGAAGATTTCAAACAGAGATATGGGGAGGAGAGGCCGATCACGCTGGTCGAGTTTCTCTATCCGATGATGCAGGCATACGACTCCATCGCCCTCGAAGCCGACGTAGAGCTCGGAGGCACGGACCAGAAGTTCAATCTACTGCTCGGCCGGACGCTGCAGCGACAGGCCGGACAGGAGCCTCAGGTGTGCCTGATCATGCCTCTGCTGCGCGGTATGGATGGCCAGCGCAAGATGTCGAAGAGCTACGACAACTACGTCGGGCTGGCGATGGAGCCCGCTGAGGCGTTCGGGCGCGTGATGTCGACGCCGGACACGCTGCTCGAGGAGTGGATCGAGCTGGCTTCGACGGCATCGGGCGCCGACAGAGCCGAACGCCTCGAGCAGGCCGAGCAAGACCCGCTGGCGGCCAAGCGCTGGCTGGCCGGGGACATCGTGGCCCGTTACAGCGGCGCGGAGGCCGCAGAGGCGGCGCGAGAGGCGTTCGACAGGATACACCGCGAGCGGCGAGTGCCCGACGAGGTCCCGGCGGTCACCCTGGTGGCCGAGGCAGAGAAGCTGTGGATCGGCTATGCGCTTGCGCGGTCGGGACTTGCAGTTTCGACCTCGGAGGCGAGGCGCCTCATCGCGCAAGGTGCGGTTCGCCTGGATGAAGAAGTGGTCTCGGACGGCGGTCTGCAGCTCGCCCCGGGGGAGTACCTGATCCAGAAGGGCAAACGCTCGTTCGTTCGCCTGGAGGTGATTACGCCTGAATAGCCAGCTTCTCGGCGGAGGCACCGAGCCGTAGCGGCTCGCGCATTTTCTGTCGTTTTGCTGGTATTGAAGATAGATTGTTTGATTCTGCGAAGAGCGCGAATGCGCTTTCGTTGTGAGGGGGGACCCCATTCCCCAACATGCCACAGGAGGGAGCTTCCATGAAGCCTGAGTGGTTTACACGTAAGGGACTCGTGTCCCGTACAGGCTTCCTCGTCTCCGCCGTCGCGGCGTCCATGCTGCTGCTGACCAACGTCGGCACGGTGATGGCGCAGGACGGCGCTGTCGCGGGTAGCGTAACCGCGATCACGGGCGAGGAGCTGACCGGCGTTCAGGTGTTCATACCTGGCACGTCGTACGGGACGCTCACAGACGGCACGGGCCGCTACCGGATCACCGGGGTGCCCGCGGGCGACTACACACTGCGCGCCAGCATCATCGGCTACCAGGGAACGGAACTGCCGGTCACTGTTACGGCCGGTGAGGTCGCGACCGCGGACTTCGTGCTCGAGGTCTCCGCCGTGGCGCTGGACGAGGTCGTGGCGACGATCACCGGTGAGCGGCGTCGCCGCGAGCTGTCGACCGACATCTCCACCGTCGACGCCACGGTCGTCACCGGTAACACCCGTACGGCGGACGTCACGCAGGTCCTCAAGGGCCAGGCGACGGGCGTCTACGTGCGAAAATCGTCGGGGACGGTCGGAACCGGCGCGGACGTGCGCATCCGGGGCACGGGCTCGATCAGCCTGAGCACCCAGCCGCTGTACGTGATCGACGGCGCGATCATCGACGGACAGGCGAACGCCAACGACGCCGGCTTCGACGAGATCGGGGTGGGCGGTCAGGACTACACGCGCCTGAACGACCTGAACCCCGATGAGATCGAGTCGATCGAGGTCATCAAGGGACCCGCCGCCTCGGCGCTCTGGGGCGCCCGCGGTACGGCCGGCGTGGTCGTCATCACGACGAAGAAGGGCTCGGCCGGCGAGACCCGCTGGAACGTTCGGGCGGACCTCGGCAGCAACCAGCAGGTGAACGGGTTCGTGGATCCGAGCACGGGGCTGTCCTTCGTGCCGGGTGAGTTCACGACGACCGGCTGGAATCCGCTGAATTTCGGATTCGCCACCGACACGATCTACACGATGAACCTGCTGGAGGAGTTCGACCCGTTCCGGGACGGGTTGTACCAGAACTACAACGGCAACGTGCTCGGCGGCGCGGGGCTCTGGAATTACTTCGGCTCCGTGCAGTACGTGAATGAGAAGGGAACGCTGCCGAACAACGGCCAGGAGAGGTTCAACTTCCGGGCCAACTTCGGCGTGGATCCGAGCGACAAGCTCAACCTCTCGTTCTCGAACGGCTACACGAGCAACGCGGTCACGCTGCCCGACAACGACAACAACGGCTTCGGCTACATCGGCGTGGCGATGATCGGCTTCCCGTGGAACCACGGGATCACTGTGCCCGACCCGATCACGGGCGAGATCGTGGATACATGCCCGGTCGAGGTCGAGACGTCGAAGGCGGCAGGGGTCCCGACGTCGCAGATCGGCGCCTGCCCGGACAACGCGTTCTTCGGGGGCCGTAGCTTCGAAAAGGTCACGACGATCCTCAACGAGAAGAAGATCGAGCGCTACACGGGTAGCGGGAACGTGACCTGGAACCCGATCCAGCAGTGGACGAACCGGTTCACGCTGGGCTACGACATGGTCAACGACCGCACGGCCAACACGTTCCCGGTCGATCCGGACCGTCCCTTCAGCACCCTCTCGCTCGGGTTCACGGCCAAGCCGTTCGAGACGAGCCGCAACCTGACGATGCAGGGCACCACGACGTACGATCTGCGGATCTCGGATCCGCTGGGCTTCGAGTTCGTGGGTGGAGTGCAGTGGTTCCGCCGGACGATCGACGCGATCTTCGTGGATGGCCAGACGTTCCCGGCGACCGGACCTGCCGTCAACAACGCGGTCATCAACTCCGGAAGCGATCTGTTCATCGAGAGCAAGTCGCTGGGCTTCTTCGTTCAGGGTCAGTTCGACTGGAATAACCGACTGTTCGTGAACGGCGCGGTCCGCTGGGACAACAACAGCGCGCAGGGCGAGAACCTGGGCGTGAAGGCCTACCCGAAGTTCGGCGCCTCCTTCGTGGCGCTCGAGGGTCAGGGGGTCTTCAACACGCTGAGGTTCCGCGGCGGCTGGGGCCAGTCGGGCACGCTGCCGGGCACCAACGACGCGCTCGCGCTCGTCGGGATCCAGCAGGTCGCCTTCGAGGGCACCGACCAGCTCGGCATCACGCCGGACCGGCCGGGCAACCCCTTCCTGCAGCCCGAGACGGGCGAGGAGTGGGAGGCCGGCTTCGACCTGGCAATGGTGTCGGACAGGATAGGCCTGACCTTCACCTACTATGACCAGAAGACGACCAACACGGTGGTCTCGAAGAACCTGGCCCCCTCGGTCGGGTTCCCGAACCAGGTGTTCACCAACATCGGCCAGATCGACAACAACGGCCTGGAGGTGGAGCTCGACGCGCTGATCTTCGCCGGCGAGAACTTCACGTGGGATGTCCGAGTCCTCGGTTCCCGCAACAACAACCAGATCGCGGAGCTGGTGGATCCGATCATCTACGGCCTGGGTGGCTCGAGCCAGCGCCATCAGGAGGGCCTGCCGTTCGGATCGTACGTCCAGCCGCAGGTGGTGATCCAGGCGGATGGTACGGCGGGAGTCCTCGCCTGTGCTGACACGCCGGGCACCTGGGGTCCGGGCGACACGCCGGGCGCCAAGGCGGATTTCTGCGATCCGCTGGACAACGCCCGCTGGAACGGCGACCCGACGCCTCGGTACGAGGGCTCGCTGCAGACGACCTTCCAGCTGTTCAAGTACATCCAGCTGTACGCCCTGTTCGATTTCCAGCAGGGACACCAGCGCATGAACAACACCGGGGACTTCATGTGCGGCTTCCTGGGCGGCGGCCTCAACGGCGGAATCTGCCTGGAGGGCATGACCCAGAACGGCGTGGAGACGAACGGTGATCACACCCTGATCATCGCCGAGTCCTCGCGCATCGGGACGGAGGCTCCTTGGATCCTCGATGCCAACTGGGGCAAGTTCCGCACGGCCCAGATCCGGTTCGACATGCCGCCGAGCGTCACCCGGTTCCTCAAGGTGAACGGACTACAGATCCAGCTCATCGGCGAGAACCTGGTCACCTGGACCGATTACAACGGCTGGGACCCGGAGATCAACTGGGCGGGGCAGAGCCAGGCCAGCGTGGCCGAGTTCCTGACCCTGCCGCCGAACCGGCGGTTCATCGGAACGATCAACATCTTCTTCTGAGGACGAGAGGCTTCATGGCTGCAGGTCCCTTCCGGGCCTGCAGCCCCCTCCTTCACCGAAGCGGATGTTCGAACAGGAGATATAGAGACATGATGAAGATACTTCGTGGGACGAAGAGGCCCTGGCCAGCCAAGGTCGCGGGGATCGCCCTCCTGGCAGGCACGCTGAGCTCGTGCAACCTGGAGGTGTTCGATCCCGACATCGTCCAGCCCGAGGACGTCTCCGACCCGGCCTCGCTGCCGATCGCCATCGCGGGCGTCGTCGGGGACTTCCAGTTGATGTACGATGACATTGCCCGGTATACCGGTCTGCTCACCGACGAGTTCATCCTCGCCGGGACCTTCCCGACCCGGGTGCAGGTCGACCAGCGGAATATGCTGTCCGACAACACCACCTTGAACGGTGTCTACGAGAACATCCACGTCTCCCGCTTCTCGGCCGACAACCTCGTTCAGGCGGCTCTGGGCCTGGTCGGGGACCCCGACGCGGACCAGGACCTGGTTGCCCAGGCCATCGCGATCGGGCAGTTCTACGGCGGATACGTGCGGTTGCTCCTGGCGGAGATGTACTGCCAGAGCATCCTCGGCGGCGGTGACGAGACCAACCCGAACTACGAATCGTCGCCGAAGGGGCCGGACGAGCGCATGCAGGACGCTCTGACCATGTTGCAGGCCGCCGAGGCCTCGGCCACGGCGTTCGGCAACGCGGATCTGGCTGACGGGGCCAGGGTCGGACAGGCGCGCGCCAACATGTGGTTGGGTAACTACGCCTCGGCCGCCTCGGCCGTGGCGTCCGTAGGCACGGGCTTCGACTTCATGGCGGAGTTCTCGTCCAACGACACCAGCCAGTACAACGACGTCTACGACTTTACCTACTCGGACACGCAGCTGATCCGCTGGACGGTGGGTGACGGCACGCAGCCGGAGCGCAACTTCGAGCGGTTCCCGTTCTACGACGAGTTCACCGACGCCGGCCTGCTGCTTCCGGATCCGCCGAGCAGCTTCAGTTCGTTCAACGCGTCGATCCTCGTACACCTGCAGATGATCTATCCGACGGCGCTCGCGCCCGGCGTGCCGCAGAGCCCGCCGACGGCGAACGGCCAGTCGGCTCCGATGGTCATTGCCTCCGGCTTCGAGGCGCGGATCATCGAGGCCGAGGTGATGTACCGTGGCGGAAACACGGCAGGGGCGGAGGCAGCGATCAATGCGCTGCTGACGACGGGGGACAATCCGCACGGCGCGATCTTCGACCCGGTCGACCTGACGGGCGACTTCGACAGTGACATCGCGCTGATCGGGTACGCGTACGAGGTCGGGATGTGGCTTGCGGGTCACCGGATGGGCTTCGTGCGCCGGGTGCTGCGCAACGACAACGTGGACATGTTCCCGGACGTCCAGCCGGGCAGCGACACCGCTTTCCCGGTTGTGAAGCAGGAACTGGACAACAACCCGGACATCAACCAGGCCTGCCCCTCCGGCCCGCCCTGGAGCTGAGCCGGCAGGAGCCCGGCGGCTCGAAGGTGCGAGCTGCCGCGGTCTGAAGGTAAAACGGGCCATACGGCCCTCAAAACGACGGGAGCCTCTGGCGTCAGAGGCTCCCGTTCTTTTCTATTGTCCCATGTCCGCGCTTCCTGCCTGCACGAAGATACTCCGTGGGACGAAGCGGCCCTGGCCAGCCAAGGTCGCGGGTATCGCCCTCCTGGCGGGCACGCTGAGCGCGTGCAACCTGGAGGTGTTCGATCCCGACATCATCACGCCCGAGGACGTCTCCGACCCGGCCTCGCTGCCGATCGCCATCGCAGGTGTTGTCGGGGACTTCCAGTTGATGTACGACGGCTACGCCCGCAACACCGGGATGCTCGTCGACGAGTTCATCCTCGCTGGGACCTTCCCGGGACGGGCGCAGATCGACAGGCGCGAGATGCAGTTCGACATCGCCACCCTGACCGGTTTCTACGAGAGCATCCACGTGGCCCGCTTCTCGGCGGATAACCTGCTACAGGCGGCCCAGAGCCTGGCTGAGGACCCGGACGCGGACCAGGCCCTGGTCTCCCAGGCCATCGCGGTCGGGCAGTTCTACGGCGGATACGTGCGGTTGCTCCTGGCGGAGATGTACTGCCAGAGCATCCTGGGCGGCGGTGACGAGACGAACCCGAACTACGAGTCGTCGCCGAAGGGGCCGGACGAGCGCATGCAGGACGCGCTGACCATGTTGCAGGCCGCCGAGGCCTCGGCCACGGCGTTCGGGGACGTGGATCTGGCCGACGCCGCCAAGATCGGGCAGGCGCGCGCCAATATGTGGCTGGGTAACTATGCGGCGGCCGCCTCGGCCGTGGCGTCCGTGAGCACGGGCTTCGAGTTCGTGGCGGAGTTCTCGTCCAACGACCTCAGCCAGTACAACGACGTCTATATGTTCACGTACGGCGATGTCGCAGGGATCCGCTGGACGGTGGGTGACGGCACGCAGCCGGAGCGCAACTTCGAGCAATTCCCGTTCTACGACGAGTTCACCGACGCCGGCCTGCTGCTTCCGGATCCGCCGAGCAACTTCACGGCGTTTAACGCGTCGATCCTCGTACACCTGCAGATGATCTATCCGGCGGCGCTCGCGCCCGGCGTGCCGCAGAGCCCGCCGACGGCGAACGGCCAGTCGGCTCCGATGGTCATTGCCTCCGGCTTCGAGGCGCGGATCATCGAGGCCGAAGCGGCCTACCGCGGCGGCGATGTGGCCGGTGCGGAAGCGACGATCAACGGACTCCTCACCACGGGTGCGAACCCGCACGGCGCGGTCTTCGCCCCGGTGGACCTGACGGGCGACTTCGATAGCGATATCGCTCTGATCGGGTATGCCTACGAGGCCGGTGCCTGGCTGACCGGTCACCGGATGGGTTTCGTGCGCAGGGTGCTGCGCAACGACAACGTGGACCTGTTCCCGCCCACGCAGCCGGGGCTCGACACCGCCTTCCCGGTGGTGAAGCAGGAGCTGGACAACAACCCGGACATCAACCTGGCCTGCCCCTCCGGCCCGCCCTGGAGCTGAGCCGGCAGCCCTTATGCACTCGGTTTCCGTAGCCATCGGGTTGGGATCGAACGTCGGGGATCGGCTCGGACGTCTCGAGGACGCCTGCCGTGCGCTCGAGACGCCGCTGGCGGATCAGCGCTGCTCCGCGGTCTACGAGTCCGAGCCGATGTACGTGGAGGACCAGCCGCCGTTTCTCAACGCCTGCTGCGTGGGGACGACGGGGCTGCCGGCACGGTCACTGCTGGAAGCGCTGCAGGCGATCGAGCGTCGCGCCGGGAGAAGCCCGGGCGGACGCCGCTGGGGACCACGGGAACTGGATCTGGATCTCCTGCTGTACGGAGACCGCGTGATCGAGGAGGCTGGTTTGAGAGTTCCACATCCGAGGATGACCGAGAGAGCGTTCGTGCTCTGGCCGCTTGCCGAGATCGCGGGCGACAGGCTCCATCCGGAGAGCGGCGAGACGATCGCGCGTATAGCCGCCGCGCTGCCGCGAGATGGGCTGCATCTTCACGCATCGGCGCTCTGCGCGCGGACCGTCGAATGAGCGCGGCTCGGCTCCTGTTGCGTCTCGCGTTGATGGTCACGGTCGTTCCGGCTCTCGCCTGTGCAGATCGGTCCGACGTGGGGGCGTCCGTCGACGCTGCCGCGAGCTCCGACGCGGATGCGTCCGCTGGCGCGGTCCGGAGCTCCGGCGGCGACACGGCCCTGGCCCGACTGGCGGCGGAGCTGCTCCCGGGCGTCGAAGAGAGCAGCCGCATCCGCGCCACCAGGCCGCCCGCGCTCGCTTCCAGCTCGAGAGAAAACCTGGAGGGCTTCCTCTCCCGGGCCCTGGTGGAGCAGCTGCCCGAGGAGAAGGCAGACGCCGTGGCGGCGGTCTACTCTCGCCTCGGCCTGCTGCCCGACACGCTCCAGCTCGGACCCCTGTTCCGCTCGCTGCTGCTGGAGCAGGTGGTCGGCTACTACGACCCGCGCCGCGACACCCTGTACGTCGTCGACGATGTCCCGGAAGGCCAGCTGCAGCCCATCCTCGTTCACGAGCTGGTCCATGCCCTCCAGGACCAGCACGTGGACCTCGACTCGCTGACGCGATCCGTCAATGAGCAGAACGATCGCGCCACCGCCGCACAGGCGGCGCTGGAGGGGCATGCCACGTACGCCATGATGGAGTGGCTCATCTCCAGCCAGACGGGCGCCTCCGTCGACCTGACCGCGATGCCGGATCTCGGCGGTCTCCTCGGCGGCCTGGATCCCTCCCTCCTCGCCGGCACGCCCGTTATGCGGGACGCGCCCAGGATCGTCCGGGAGTCTCTCATCTTCCCCTACATCGGCGGTCTCGTCTTTCTGCAGCGGGTGTGGTCGGCGGACCCGGCGCGTCCCCTGCCGTTCGGGGCCGACCTGCCCGAGTCGACCGAGCAGGTGCTTCACCCCGACCGGTTCCTCGGCGATCGTGACCATCCATCCGACATCGTTTTCATGGAGGATCCACCAGCCTCGTGGCGAGAGATCCACTCCGACGGCCTCGGGGAGCTCGAGACACGCGTCCTCCTGGAAGAGCACCTGGGGGATTCGGACAGGGCCGCGACGGCGGCCGAAGGCTGGGATGGAGACCGATACCGTCTGCTGCGCGACGGGGGCCGGGAGGTGCTGATCTGGGCGAGCGTGTGGGACTCGGAGCGTGACGCCGTCGAGTTCGAGGAGGCCGTGGAACGGGCCTTCGAGGAGCGGTATGCGGGTGACGCGGACGCTCGGGTGGTAGGTGTCGAGCGTAGCCAGGCGGAAGGACGACCCGTCGTCATCGTGGTAGATGCGCCCGCGGGATTGGACCCGAGCTCCCTAGGCTGCGGTGAGGTTCGAGGTGCAGGGCGGCTGAGGTCCGGCGGCTGAGGATGATCGGGTGACCGGCAGCTCGCTCCGGATCGAGGTTCCGGGCCGAGAGCCGGGAGGCTACGAGGTTCGCATCGAGCGGGGTGCAACGGCGGATCTCGCTCGGCTGACCCGGCTGGCGGCCCCCGCTCATCGCTACGCGATCATCTCCGACAGCCGGGTCGCGCCTCTCTACGGCGAGCGGGCACGCTCGGCCCTCGAGGCGGAGGGTGGCGAGGCGCAGCTGTTCACCTTTCCCGCCGGTGAGTGGAACAAGACACGGCAGGAGTGGGCCCGTCTCTCCGATGAGATGCTCGCGGAGGGCTTCGGCCGCGACTCCGCGGTCGTGGCGGTCGGCGGGGGCGTCACGGGTGACCTGGCGGGGTTCGTGGCCGCCACGTACATGCGGGGGATCCCGTACGTGCAGGTTCCCACCTCCCTGCTCGCCATGCTGGACAGCTGCGTGGGTGGGAAGACCGGTCTGGACACGCTGGAGGCCAAGAACCCGATCGGTGCGTTTCATCAGCCGAGCCTCGTCGTTATCGATCCCGATCTGCTGGGTACACTTCCGATCTTTCAGCTGGCTTCGGGCCTCGCCGAGGCCGTCAAGGCGGCGACGATCGCGGATGACGCGCTCTTCGAGTGGCTCGAATCGCACGTGACGAGGCTGTTGGAGAGGGAGCCGGACCTCCTGACGGAGCTCGTTCGTCGGTCCGTGGCCATCAAGGCCGAGGTGGTGGAGGAAGACCCGGAGGAGTCTGGAAGGCGGGAGATCCTGAACTTCGGGCACACGATCGGACACTCGCTCGAGGCGCTGGGAGGCTACGGCGTCCTGCACGGAGAGGCGGTCGCGTGCGGCATGCGGATCGAATCCCGCATCGGGGAGATCCTGGACGTGACGGATGAGGGGACCTCGGAGCGGCTGGCCGCTCTCCTCGAGGCCTGCGAGCTGGACCGGCCGGTGGAGGAGGAGTTCACGGCCGAGCGGGTCCTCGAGGCGGCGCAGGCCGACAAGAAGGTCCGCGGATCGGTGCTTCGGTGCGTGCTCTTGGGCCGGATCGGCCGGGTTTCGCAGGCCGCCGGGGGCGGTTGGGCGCACGAGCTCCCTCCGGAAGGTGCCCTCGAGCTGCTCCGCGCCGCTTTACGCTGGCAGACGCGAGGTGCAGATTCCGGCTGACCCTCTCGAGGGACGTGGCGAGAGGCCGTACGCTCACGTATGGTGTGAACCAGGATGAGTCAGGAAACGACGACGTTCGCGACAAGCGCCGACCCGCTCACGCTCGGAGGAGTCCTCCGGGCGCAGGCGGATAAGCATCCTGACGTCCCGTTCATCGTCTTCGGCGACCGCTCCTGGTCCTTCTGCCGATTGGAGACGGAGTCGACCTCCCTGGCCGCTGCGCTGGCCGAGCTGGGCGTCGAGCCCGGCGACCGGATCGCCATCGACCTTCCCAACTGGCCCGAGTTCGCCGTTACCCTGTTCGCCGCGGCGAAGCTGGGAGCCACGGTCGTGCCGCTGAACCCGGAGCTCGCACCACGGGACGTCCAGTTCATGCTTCGGAACTCGGAGGCGACGGTCGTGGTGGCGGCGGAGCAATACCGGAATCGTGACTATCTGCAGCTCTTCGAGACGCTGCTGGTGGGTCTGCCGGACCTTCAGTACGTCGTCACGGTCGGAGAGGAAGACCTCTGGTACGACGACCGGATCT
>Ga0255054_10001346_pt1 | contig 14470 bp, 15 predicted proteins | sample JV7_2_23_MG_FD_188634 | JGI IMG/M metagenome (GOLD analysis project Ga0255054, IMG submission 188634) | Seawater microbial communities from Jervis Inlet, British Columbia, Canada - JV7_2_23 | ecosystem: Environmental > Aquatic > Marine > Inlet | place: Canada: British Columbia | collected...
AGCATCGTTGAATCCCAATCTAGCGCGGATACACACGGTTCTTGGATTTGCCTACCTTACCCAGATTAAGACCGAAAATGCGAAGAACGCCTTTAAAAAGGCGATCGAGCTGGACCAGGCGGCTCCCCTCCCGAGGTTAGGTCTGGGATTGGCAAAAATAAGGGGAGGTGACCTGAAGACCGGCCGCACAGAAATTGAGATTGCCGCCAGCCTTGACCCCAACAACTCACTGCTCCGCAGCTATCTGGGCAAAGCCTACTTCGAAGAAAAACGCGATAAGCTGGACAGGGACCAGTTTAAGATTGCCAAGGAGCTCGATCCGCTTGATCCAACGCCCTGGTTCTATGATGCGATTCGCAAGCAGACCGTGAATCGTCCTGTCGAGGCGCTGCAAGACCTGCAGAAATCTATTGAATTAAACGACAATCGGGCCGTCTACCGGTCGCGCCTGTTGCTGGATGAGGATCTCGCAGCCCGGAGCGCCGGTCTTGCTAGAATTTATAGTGATCTCGGATTTCAGCAGCTTGCTCTGGTGGAGGGATGGAAATCGCTCAATATCGATCCGGGCAACTATTCTGCCCACAGGTTCCTGGCCGACTCGTATTCTACATTGCCGCGCCACGAGATCGCCAGGGTCAGCGAACTGCTTCAGTCTCAACTTTTACAGCCGCTTAACATCACCCCGGTTCAACCTCAACTGGCGGAAAGCAATCAATTCCTCCTGGAGGGAGCTGGCCCATCGGATCTTTCCTTTAATGAGTTTAATCCACTTTTTCTTAGAAATCGGTTCGCATTACAAGCCAGCGGTGTGTTTGGTGAAAATGACACGTGGGGTGGTGAAGTCGTCCAATCAGGCGTGTGGGGAAGGGCATCTTACAGTATTGGGGGATCACGATTTAAGACCGACGGATTCCGGGAGAACAACGACCTGGATCAAGAACTTTACAACGTGTTTGCTCAGGTGAACCTCACCCATAAGACAAGCGTGCAAGCGGAATATCGATATAGAGATATTGAAAAAGGTGATTTATCCCTCCTTTTCGATCTCGAAGGTTTACCTTTCCCACGATACTGGCCAGATCGGAGAGATAAAGAAAATACAGAATCCATCCGAGTTGGTCTGCGTCATGTTTTTGGGCCAAAATCTGATTTGATCGCGTCTTTCAGTTACTTAGAAACAGATCTTGACTTTAATTGGTATGCCGGAAGCAGATCGATCGTGGATGAGGATGGTTACCTGGCCGAAGTTCAGCACCTATTCCGATCAGAAAGATTTAACGTCACCAGCGGCATCGGGCATTTTAGCTCAGATCGAAAACAAGTTGACATTGATATTCCATTTCCTCCTGCGACTACCGAAGGCGATATCCGTCATACCAACCTTTATGTGTATACTTTGATCAATTATCCCGAAAACGTAACTTGGACCTTCGGCGGAAGTGTCGACTTCTATGAAAATGATACTTTAGACCTGGACTCTGGGCAATTCAACCCGAAATTCGGGCTGACCTGGAACCCGTTTCCTGCCACCACGTTGCGAGTGGCAGCGTTTAGGACTCTAAAACGGTCACTGCTTTCAGACCAGACTCTTGAACCGACCCAGGTCGCCGGGTTTAATCAGTTTTTTGACGACGCAAATGGCGCTGACACGGGGCGCTACGGTATCGGCATCGATCAGAAACTCTCTGTGCAACTATATGCAGGAGCCGAGTTTTCCAAACGTGATTTAGAGGAAAGGGGTTTGGCTCCACCATCACTCAGTTTCCAAGAATTTGATTCTGAAGAATTCCTATACCGTATCTACGTGTACTGGGCACCACACCCTCGGCTGGCACTCGGTCCAGAATATCAGTTTGAGCGTTTTAAGAATCCTTTGGAATTTTCTAAAGACGAACAAATAAAGAGACTCGACACACATCGCCTCTCGTTCGGGATCAACTTCTCTCATCCCTCTGGTTTCAGTGTTCGGCTGAAACCAACATATGTTGACCAGGATGGTAAATTTGTCGTACCTCCTGCCGGGCCTCCGCCTCCGTTTTTCGCCTCTGTGCACGGAGATGATCAATTCTGGGTCGTCGACGCCTCAATCCGGTACCGGTTGCCTAAGCGGTGGGGGCTCATCACAATTGATGCCAAAAACCTGTTCGACGGAGAGTTTAAGTTTCAGGACACAGATCCTTCAAACCCAGAAATATACCCTGAGCGCCTGATCCTGGCAAAGTTTACAGTTGCGTTCTAAGAAAGCGTGGGAAGAATTAGCAACCCACGGATGAAAGGAGGTGGTGAACAAATAAGGTTTTAATCTGGAAAATTTGTGAGGTTATCTTGAAAACAAACATTCACTACAGATAGCGAAAGGAGGTATATCATGGGACAGCGCAATCCGAAATTTGGTATAATCAAAATATATGTTGATGGGGATGGCGAAGTTGTTAAAGTGACAGATGCTGGGGACAACCCTCTGACTACAGAACACTACGTGGAGGGTGAAAAAAAGAAGATTGATCAACACGGTGTTCTCGCCAGTGAAAATTGGTGCCGTTGGGTACTGGTTGGTGGTCAGTGGCAGTGAAAGTAGGCAAGTCTAGGGGTAGTTTGCCCCTATAATGGAAACACTGATCCCGATAGCCGATATCAGACCTTCAGGAGATGGAAAGCGGGGTAAGGTCTGCATTGACGCACAGGGCATCTCTGAGAGTTCTTGCCCTGTGTAAAGCAGCCCGGAATCTGCCGGTTACAGGCCGTGAAAAGAGGGACATCCATAAATTTATATTTTTTCTGTTGTCATTTGTTCGTCGACTTATGGATGTCCCACACCTCCTCACCGGGCACAAATCCCGCATGCCCTAGTACTCAACGTGCTCGGTATTGACGGGGTACCGGAATATTCGAGGTGCTCCCCAGCCTAGAGTTATGCCCAGACTCGCTGGTGCGAGAAGATGAACGCGTAAAGGGAGTAGTGTGCGGCACCTGCGGCGCAATTATAGCTTCGGACTATGCCTGCTGACCTGCTGAATTGAAACCGCATGTGGGGATCAATGAAAGTCAGAATGTACCTACCACGGTCCCGATAGACCAGGCAGGCACATCTCTATTCTGCTATAAATTGGCAATGAAAGTGCGCTATCAAAATTGCAGATAATCCATACAAAACGGTAAATATCAGTTCTGAAAATTCCTGAGATACCTCAATATATCTGCATTTTTGATGCTCATCATATAGCACTCAATCACCCAATGAGGGATCAAAAAGACACCTTTTCTCGCGCTTTTTTCTTGAGGTGTATACTCCTATATAACGAAAAATATACACCGCCTATATCAGTCCGGTAATCAGTCCGATGGAAAGGATCAGAAGCCCGATACCTACTATTAGCTGAACTGCTCTCAACGTGACTTTTTTCATAAATCTCTTGCCGGTGAATGCGCCCATAAAGGCTGCCAGAGTGACTACACCTATTAGGCTGATTCCTCCTGCTTCGACTATCTGGTTAAAATGTCGTGTGAAAAAAATTGCCCCATATATAATCAACCGCGAAAAATCTACTATAACTCCGCAGACCACTCCGGTAGCAATAAAGGCCTCTTTTTCAAGTCCACATTTAATAAGAACCGCAGATCTAAGTGCACCTTGGTGACCTGATATACCCCCGAAAAATCCTGATAGAGCTCCACCCAGTGGAAGATATTTTCTGTCAAACTTAATTCGTGCTTCGAGTGATGGCACAAGCTCAAGGAGTGCAAACAGAAAAATAAGACCTCCAACGACCAGCTTGATTATTTCAACTTCAAAAATACGAGAGATTATTGTATATGATGCTAGTACCGGAAGATCGCTCAGTTTTGTAAGGATGAGCGCTCCGATAACCGCCATTATTGCTCCAGGGATGATAAATTTGACGACAACTTTAATATCGGCATGCCGCCATAAGAGCCCGAGCTTGAACAGGTTGTTTGCCAAATGGACCACGGCTGTCATGGCAACTGCAATTTCTATTGGGAAATAGATAGCAAATACCGGCATAAGCAGCGTTCCCAGGCCAAATCCGGAAAAAAGTGTCAACCCAGAGACCGCTAGCGCGGCAAGGCAAAGAACAATATATTGCACAATAACTGATTCCGTCATTAGTTCCTCTTTTGTATGTGTCTTTTTGCCTGATTTGAGTTATACATGCGTGGCTTCTTTTGCATGTATCTTTGCTTCCATTACTTCTTCTTCGCTTACGATTGTCTCCAGTATCCAATCAAAAACGGGATTTATTATTCCGTTTAAGAACCTGAAAAGAGACGATTTTTCCTTTAGTCCTGTTTTTATGAAACGAACACAGCCCTGGCATTCACCGCTTTTTACAAGATAATTACTATGATTTACTCCATAAAACTTACCCATGATTACCATGCCATAGCGAAGAGGCTCTCTTATAATCCTGAACCACCATGCTCGATTATAGCAAGTTCTTACTAACATTATCGTGCAGGTATTGCATACAGCGTATCCTTTGTTTCGATTACTTTTTTTCATTTTCAAACATTTCGCCAAACAGTTCTTTGACCTTGATTCTTGCCTCTTCGAGTAAATCTTCTCCGTCAGGAGAAATTCTATATACCCTTCTGATTTTGCCGTTGACGAGTTCCTTTTCAGATTTTAAATATCCCCGTTCTTCCATTTTATGTAGGATCGGATAAAGCGTTCCAGGGCTCAGATTGTATCCATGCCGCCTAAGTTCTTCTATAACCCAGAGACCATAAAGCTCTTCCTTTGAAGCGTGATATAAAATGTGAAGCCTGATTAGTCCCTTAAATAGATCGTGTTTCATTTTTTTTCTCTGACTCATGATGTTGTATTATCGCTATACGATATCTGAAAACGATATCAATATTCGATAATAATTACAACCAAAAAATTAAAAAAGGCACCTTTTTCTTGTGCCTCTTTTGCTTTTTTCGAGAAAACTCACGCGATTACCTCAAGAATAGCATTGTCTTATCCAAAACCTGAGATACTTGATTTTTATCTCAGGTTGATGAGGTGAATTCAGGCAGATGAATTTGCCCTTTTTATTTTCCAAAAGCCCCATTTTTCGGGACTCCGATTTGACATCAAACATCCAACTCCGATAAACTGCATGTATCCATTTGATATATACAATAATTTTATTAATTTCAATAACTTACATATCTCTATGTATCGATACTTTCTTGTTATTTGATTTTCTGTCAAAAATCCACGAAAATCCCCATACTCTCCCAAATCATCCAACAACAAAATATGGGACATATAATTTATGCTGTACCACAATGTAACATATTGAAAATAAAGACAATTTTCTATTGACATGACACATAAATAATCCTATTCATATCAGCAATATAAATATCCCGCTTAAATTTGATATCGCTGGTGATCTTCTATTGTAGCTAACAAACTGATCTGATTTGTGTTACCGGTTCTGTTCCCTTCTCATCTCATTCTCAAGTGAAACTTGGATTGCTTCTCTGACTTACTGAGCGGGTCAGCTGCAAAGGTTTCCGATTTTGAGCAAGACCTAAGGTCGATAAACTGGATGGACGACCACTGAAATGATTGATGCCAGGTTTAATATCAAAGGCCAGCCGGTGACACCTGAAGAGTTTGCCAGCCAGTTCGGTTTGAAGCCACATCAAAAAAAGGGAGGGAAGCGGCATGGACTTCGAGGAAGAAAGAGAAAGATGGCTGGGAATGATGGAAGGAAGAAACCGCGAGATAGATGCACTGAATAGAGACATAGAGGGTTATCCCTACAGTTGCATAAAAAACATGACAAGGAGTTGCTATAAGCAATAACTGACAAGAACAAAGAAATAGACCGTTTGAGGAAAATGCTCGGCATGTCACCGCTTTATAAACAGAAACCAGCGAAGGTCCTGAAACTCATTAAGGATGGTAAGTCCTGACTAAAAAAAGGAGGGTAACATGGAAGATAAAATTTGTGAGGATTGTGTGTATTGGGATCCGAATGCAGCTGTCCACATTGATTGTGGTGTTTGCAATAGATATCCACCGCAAATTGCAACCGTCGACCAAGAGGGTATGGGCAGAGGCTTTAGGCCGATGACCAAGTCTTTAGAATCGTGTGGTGAATTTAAGAAAGCAAAAGCCTCAAATGCAACAGCGACCGAGTACTAATGCCAAACAGTGTTAAGAAATCCTGTTTCAAATACCCATGTTCAAACCGAGTGCCAGTGGGTCAGTCTGGCTGAAAGGAGGGGGGGCAACATGAGCAATGGAACATGTAAAACCTGCGGGTTTTGGAAAAGACATGAGCTAGAAGTGGGGGATTATGCTTATTGCAGAAAGTATGCGCCACAACCCATAATTGTGCCACAATGGAATAGTAGCCCTGCGGAATTGTATGAAGCGAAATGGCCACTCACCCAGAACACAGGTTGGTGCGGTGACTATGAGAAAAAGAAATTACCATCAGTTTATGAAAATAGAGCTCCAGAGTTAGCTTAATGAATCGATTCTGCTTCAAATATCCATACCAAAACAAGGTGCCAGTGGGTCAGGCATATTGAGAGAAGCAAAATCTGTGATATCAAGCTCCAAGAATCTATCACAAATTGATATTTTGCTGCTCGATCCAGAGACCGTTATTATCAATCCCGACCAAACGAGGCTTTGCAGAGGTTGGGCCTCGGAAAAATTTTTAACTCAAGCAAAGAAAGGAGGCAAAGATGAGCAACTCAAAGAGATTAACAACATCCGCCGGGGCTCCCATTGCCGATAACCAGAACTCAATTACCGCAGGTCCGCGGGGCCCACTTTTGATGCAGGACTACCAGCTACTCGAGAAGTTGGCACACCAGAACCGCGAACGTATACCCGAGCGAGTGGTCCATGCCAAGGGATGGGGCGCACACGGCACCTTCACCGTCATGCATGATATCACTCAGTATACCAGGGGCAAGATTTTCTCCGAGGTCGGCAAGGAAACCCCAATGTTCGCACGCTTTTCGACGGTGGCGGGCGAACTGGGTGCCGCCGATGCAGAGCGTGACGTGCGCGGTTTTGCATTGAAGTTTTATACAGAAGAAGGGAACTGGGACATAGTGGGCAATAACACGCCCGTCTTTTTCGTTCGCGACCCTTACAAGTTTCCGGACTTCATCCATACCCAGAAGCGGCACCCGAAGACCAACCTGCGCTCACCGACGGCAATGTGGGATTTCTGGTCGCTGTCTCCGGAATCTTTACACCAGGTGACCATCTTGATGTCGGATCGCGGCCTACCGATCGGTGTGCGTCATATCAATGGCTATGGCAGCCACACCTACAGCTTCATCAACGTCAATAATGAGCGTTTTTGGGTGAAGTTTCATTTCAAGACCATGCAGGACCACAAGCATTGGACCAATGCCGAAGCCGCGGAGGTTGTTGGTAAAACCCGCGAGTCCACTCAGGAGGATCTCTTTAATGCGATTGAAAAAGGCGATTTTCCGAAATGGCGGTTTTTTGTGCAGGTGATGCCAGAAGAGGATGCAGAAAAAACTCCATATAACCCTTTTGATCTGACCAAGGTGTGGCCGCATGGTGATTATCCCCTTATCGAGGTGGGCGTGATGGAATTAAACCGCAATCCTGACAACTACTTCGCTGAGGTCGAGCAGGCCGCTTTTTCGCCGTCGAACATCATACCGGGCATCGGCTTTTCACCCGACAAGATGCTGCAGGCCCGCATCTTCTCATACGCTGATGCACACCGTCACCGTCTCGGCACACACTACGAGGCCCTGCCCATAAATGCGCCTAAAAGCCCTGTGAATCATTACCACAAGGACGGCCATATGCGGTTTTTCCCGAACAATCCGAACCCGGATGCTTACTACGAACCCAACTCGTTTGAGGGTCCGGTCGAAAATGCCGATTTTGCTGAACCACCGTTGAAGATTTCAGGCGATGTCAGCCGCTATGATCATCGCAAGGACAACGACGATTACGTCCAGCCGCGTGCACTGTTCAATCTGTTTGATGACGGTCAAAAAGCCCGGCTCTTTTCCAATATTGCCGAGGCGATGCAGGGTGTGCCGGACAACATCGTCGAGCGCCAATTGGGACATTTCGAGAAAGTACATCCGGACTATGCTGCTGGTGTGCGGGCGGCACTAGCTACATTGGTTGAAGCCGCCTAATCAACCATCTACTGGGGACCAGATAAACTCAAGTGGGGCCTTGCTTTATCACCCGTGTGAAAAAGAAAGTTGAATCACAATATGCAGTCTATGTCTTAATTTTTGGACATGAGGGAGTTGAGCTACATTCGGAGGTTCTTGTTGGAAGTGTAGCGGACAGCCTTTTTTAATGGTGAGAGCTCCGGGCACCCGAGGAGGAATTTGATACGGATTGGAAGGTAGAGTTATGATTTATCAGCCCCGTTTAAATGTTCTGAGGAATGGCAGGATAAATGTCGAGTAGCCGATTTTCCAATCTATAAAGGACGGTTTAAAAGTGTGACGGCATTGCTGTATTAGGAACACCCTCAACGTGTTGTGCCTTCCGCTTCTGTGAAAAGAACCATTGACAGAGCCTTTTTCGTCGTATTATGCATACCACAACGTCGTATTTTTCACTTATTGTTCTCTAACCTCTTGATTTGAGGTAGAACATATGCATTTAAGGTCAGAGTCAAGCCCTCATTAGGACAAAATGATTTGCCCCGGTAGGGGCTTTTTGTTTTTACTCGGATACATCAAAGATGAAGTGTCCAAAATGTCAATTTGAAAACAGGGAAGAGGCAAAGTTTTGTAAAAAATGCGGGAATAAACTTGAGCTAATATGCCCATCATGTGCTCATCCCTATCAACCGGATAGCATCTTCTGTGATGAATGCGGCCATGATCTGCGAGAGGCCAAACCGGCCGCTCCCATCGGCCACTCAGAGCCCCAATCGTATACGCCTTCCACCTTGCACAACAATCAACATGCAATTGGAGGATGGGAATTTTTGAGGAAGGAGAAGTCCTTTTTCAGAAGGGCCTTGACTTTGCGCTCAAGATCAAAGACTTATTTTCCTTGGGCGTGTTAGAATTGCACCATGGTTGGGATTTTAATTTCAATGGAGACGCAAAGACGGCCATTGAGCATTTCGAAAATTGCATTAGATATTGTGAAGAAAGACAAATTGTTATGTATGTAAATGTAGCCTGGATGGGATTAGGGTGGGCCTACTGGCTAATGGGGGAGCTCAAAACTGCTCGCAAGTACATGGAGAAAGGACTTAAAATTCAAATCGATGCGGGAGTACCTAATTATTTGGGTTTCTGGTATGGAATATTAGGTACGGTCTATTTGGATTCAGGTGATCTAATAAAGGCACAACACCATGGCGAAGAAGCCTTGAAAATTTCTCAAAAGAATCATGAAAAAGCTGGGGAAGGATTAGCATGGATTTTATTGGGTAGAACATTGGGAAAAACAGATCCGCCACAAGATGACAAGGCTGAAGAATGTATTCTTAGAGGTATCAATATCTATGAAGAATTGAAAATAAGAACCCATTACGCTCCAGGGTACTACTACCTTGGAGAGCTTTATGCCGATACGGGCCAAAAAGACAATGCCTTGGAAACCTTGAAAACGGCGGAGAGCCTGACTGCCTATCTCAAAAAACGGCTTCTTATTAACGGCCGTCCAGGCGGAAAAAAAATGGAGATATCACGATGGTTACTGAAGAAAGGATAAAACAAACGATTGAAGACGTGCGAAACGCAATCAGCAATGACCCCGATCAGGCCAATGCAATCTATCGCGCCCATGTAGACCTGGTGGAAGGCGTAAAATGTGTCGCTAAAGCTCAAAGTTCCAGCCCACTCAGTTTCGACAAGCCGTTATCGCCCAACCTTGGTTTGGGTTGTAAAATAGATTCCGGCGGCAAAGAGTTGGGGATGGTACCGTCTGAGTTATTTTTAGTCTCCCTTGCTTCCTGCTTTGCTATTGGATTTGGAACATTCGCGGCTTTGCACGATGTAGAGCTCCATCAGGTGTCCATCGAGATCAGCGGCCACATCGATTTGAGGGGTGCGTTGAGCATGGACGAGTCCGTGCCAATAGGCTTCAAGCGGATTGAATACTCGGTGACGGTAAGAAGCCCGTCCCATGAAGAAGTTCTACGCGAAGTAACGCGTTTAGCAGTCGAGCGCAGCCCTATGATGCAAAATTTGTCAAATGAAATAGACGTGGACGGAACCGTTTTGGTCAATAACGTTGGGGTCATGACGATAACTCAAAATGGTGCATCACATCTATAGTCGCATGTCTCGGAATCTTTTGAACCTGTTTAGGAAACTTATTAGATCTTGATTCGGAGACTGATAACCCTTTAGTATTTCTGGATAGTCTGGCCAAGTTACACGAGACGAATGGGTGACCACACTCGGTCGATTCGTGTAGTCATCCAGCAAACCGACCATCTCATCTCATTCTCAAGTGAAACTTGGGTTGCTTCTCTGACTTACTGAGCAGGTCTTCACTTCCAATTTTGATCTGATTGAAGTTGATTACAGTTTCCTTAAATGCCAAAGACAATTCCGGTATGTATAAGATACAAAAGCAAACCCTGGCGCGGGAAGCAAAAGCATGGGCATTATAACATTTATTAAATAGAACTTGGTGAAAAACCCATCATTGCTTAGGTTGCTATTTCTTTTAATCGAGATAATTATCTGTATTCATTACTATTACCCAAAGTGTCTATTTTGGCACATTTTTTGCGTTCAAGGACGATGGATACACTGGGGCGGGCCTATTTTTGTAAATCCAAAACCTCTCAAAATGTGCCTTCCCTGCTCCTAACAGGAAGTCTTCTGCCCTGTTGGGAGCTCAGCTATCTTAATAGATTTGCATCCATTAGGAAGTTAATTTTCATAAAACTTATTCTGTATAAAAGACCCATAGGAGAAGGAAGGGAAGGAAAATGTATGAAAAAATTATGGTTCCATTAGATGGTTCTGAACTTGCTGAATGCGTTCTCCCTCATGTGGCGGCATTTATAAAGGGATGCCACGTAGTTAATGTCGTTTTTGTGCGCGTGGTCCAGCCACCGCCTGCACCCTATGCCGGATCTTACGTTGTTAGCCCGGGAATATTGAAGAAAATCGAGTCGGCCGGTAAATACGACGCCAAAGATTACCTTGACCAGGTAATCAATCGACTCAAACAGGAGGGAGTTGAGCTACATTCGGAGGTTCTTGTTGGAAGTGTAGCGGACAGCCTTGCTGATTTCACCGAGAAAAATGGCTTTGACCTTATTCTCATTGCAACTCATGGACGTTCCGGGATAAGCCGATGGGTCAGAGGAAGCGTCGCTGACAAAATCCTGCGGTCTTCAAATGTTCCGGTTTTAATGGTGAGAGCTCCGGGCACCCGAGGAGGAATTTGATACGGATTGGAAGGTAGAGTTATGATTTATCAGCCCCGTTTAAATGTTCTAAGGAATGGCAGGATAAATGTCGAGTAGCCGATTTTCCAATCTATAAAGGACGGTTTAAAAGTGTGACGGCATTGCGAGGGTTGAAATATGCAGATTTTCTGAAAACCGTTTACCCTTTGATAATCCATACAAAACGGTAAATATCAGTTCTGAAAATTCCTGAGGTACTTGATTATAATCACAGTCGATCAAAATTTAAAAAATCGGTTGATTGTCGGGCTTTCTTCACCTTATATAATCAAGCCTTTTCTTGGATTTTACGACTTTCCCGTATTGCCGAATCCAATTTAATTCCTCCATTGTCAGAGGCCCTTGTTGAACCGCTTTGAAATTTTGCTTCAGTTGTTCACTGTTTTTGGGACCAGTCAGAACCAGATGAACATGGGGATTGCTCAAAACAAATCTGTAACAGAGCTCTGGCGTCAGGGGAGGAACTTCAACCCTGTCCTGACCAGGCCAATTGGGCATTTCAATTTTTGTCAATGGCCTGATCAATTGTCCCCATGCCAAGGCTGTATAACTAACCACAGCGGGATTACGCTTTTCCAAATAAGGAAAGATATCTTGCTCCGCACCCGGATGCTTGGCATTGTATCGAATCATAAACAGGTCGATCTCGGAATCCAAAGCAAGCCTACCAGCCCGTTGGCGATCATGGATACTGGTTCCGATGGCTTTGATTTTTCCCTCCTGTTTGAGCCTTAACAACGAATCTGCAACCCCCTGACTATAAAATGATGTACGCCCTAACCATCCTAACTTAAATACATCAATGTAATCCGTTTCTAATTTCCTTAAAGCCTTTTCGACACTTTGTCGCACCTGCCAGCCCCAAAAACCCCAGCCAAGCATGGCGACGACGTGTTTCTCTCTATCATGATTAATGGTGTTTTTAATACCTTCAGTGACTTTTTTAAAGCTCGCTCCCCAAACCCAGTAATTTGCACCTTGATCCGCGGCCCACTTGATATCAGACGATTCTATGCCGTAATTGCCGGCGATCCCCATTCGAAATACCTGCTTTGCCACTACTGGCAAACGCGAGTAAGAAAAATCTCTCGGAGAACTATCGATTTCTGCTATCATCATAGGTTCCTCCAGGATCAAGATTTGTAATAGATCATTTACTGGAAAGTCATATCTCTCACAGAGAATTGACAAAGAATGAGAATGTGGCACCGAGCCCCAGCCGGCTCCACCTAATAAAATCCCAAATACAGAATGAAGATTGCAATGTCAAACTGAATACACTGAATAAGTTGTTCATCGTAGCATTTTGTCTATACATCACCGGAAATCAACGAAAAGTCTCTCGAACGTCGATATTTCATTTTTTGGGTCTTCATTTTTTGGGTTATTTTGACATTTGAGAGAAAATTCGGTACGATGCACATTGTAATAAGCATGGCGCACCCGGGGATATCACAGGTTTCCTACGAACTGAGGTACTCTCAATATATCCAAACTTGAAGCCTGCCCTTAGATCATGTTGTGCATTAAACGATTCAGACTATCGCTTTTATTCTGTAAAGAATATTGGCTTATTTAAAATGATAAATGTTATATGTATTCTCAGCACACAGTTTACTTGGAAAAGGAGTGAAAATGAATTTTGGATTTCTGTTATTTGAGGATTTGGAAGAGCTTGATCTTGTTGGACCCTGGGAAATGATTTCAATATGGAGCAAACATTTTGGTGGTCCCAAAAATTGCCTAATGATAGCTGAAAAAAATGCGCCGGTTAAATGTTACAACGGGATGATTGTAACACCTCAGGTATCATTTTCAAATACCCCCGAGTTAGATTACCTTTTGATACCCGGAGGAATCGGCACGCGAAAAGAGGTAAAAAATAATTCTTTGATTGATTTCGTCGCCAATCGAGCCGAAACTTGTAAGGTAATTTTATCCGTGTGCACTGGATCATTCATTTTACATTCAGCAGGCTTGTTGAAAAGCAAAAAAGCAACTACACATTTTTCAATGCTCGGCAATTTGCGCAATTTGGCTGATGTCGAAGTAGTTGAGAAGCGGTTCATAAAGGATGGTAAGATTTGGACATCTGCTGGTGTCTCCGCTGGAATAGATATGGCATTAGAACTGATAGCGCAAGAAGCTGGAGAAGAGACAGCTGGAAAGATACAACTGTATGCAGAATATTATCCTACTGGTAGTCTACACGGCACGGCTCACAAAGAACCACAGGCCCCCGGATATATTAAAAAGTGATATATTGATTATTTTGAGATACACCGTTATTTTAAAATAGCTCCAACAAATGAAAGGTTTTTAAAACCAAAAAATTGCTGTGATATCATTAATAATATTATGATATTACAGGTTTTTCAACCCTGTTGATTATCTCATATCAACAGCTGCTGGAATCCTCAATTATGATTGACTAAATCCCATCCATTTGGGAATGGAATAAAAACACGCCGGCTATTCGATATTAATGTTAGGAGCCGATGCCTATGAGAAATCCGCTTAGATTCTTCGTTGAATTAATGCAACAGCCGATATGGATACCCATCTGGTTGTTTTTCCTTATGATTATTAATGTTGCAAGTTTGGGCTTCTGGCATGAACCGTTAGCAAAAATCATCTTTATTACCTTTATGACTTCCGCGATGCTGATGATGGGTCTATATTCGCGATTTGGATTTGAGAAGATTCTAGGGTTAGGGCACATTCTTTGGGTTCCGCTGCTCGTTTACGTTCTGACGCAGCTTCCTATCGTTGAGGCCTCTTTCAAAAGCTACTTGGTTGTTTTGTCTATCTCGCTCGCAATCTCATTGGCGTTCGATATCACTGATGTATGGAAATATTTCACAAACCGAAAGAGCACTTAGCCTTTTAGGATTGATACGAGAGGTTGTACTCAGGGGAGGGTCTGGCCACGGCATGTCTTAGATTTCGATCACCAGATTGGATACCGGGCGGGCGCAGCAGAGGAGTACCTGGCCCGGATAGGGTGGATCCAGAGGCTCGAACGTATAATC
>Ga0255054_10001348_pt1 | contig 14461 bp, 14 predicted proteins | sample JV7_2_23_MG_FD_188634 | JGI IMG/M metagenome (GOLD analysis project Ga0255054, IMG submission 188634) | Seawater microbial communities from Jervis Inlet, British Columbia, Canada - JV7_2_23 | ecosystem: Environmental > Aquatic > Marine > Inlet | place: Canada: British Columbia | collected...
GATATTCTCGATTTTTATACATAATGATGATATGGGCTTTATTTCTGTTGACCTGTTGACCACAAACGGAATCCCGAGCAACCTGTTTTCGTTTCATTTAATCTTCTCTTTTTCTGTCATTGCTTTTCAGTGGGAATTTCTTCCACCAGAACATTCATTCCCGAAAATCCACGGATAACAACTTGTTCCCCTACCGAAAACATTTTTTCATCCGTCATCGCATTCCAGATTTCTGTTGCATATTTGATTTTTCCTTCAGGAGAGATATTCTGGATAACGATTCCTGTTTTGCCAAGCATAGCCTCTTTCCCTACCCGGGGCCTCGCCATCATCGCTTTAATAATTAAAAAATACAGCAATAGGGAAAGCCCTAAAATGATAAGATAAATAGTCATAGCTGTTGGAAAGGGAAAAAACCAAAAGACTGGTAGCGTGAAAACAGGTAGAAATAATACTAAATGGCACATAGGGTCAATCTCCTTAGCGTACTAGGCATCAGTCCTCTTTTGTTTGACATATTCTTTTTGCTATGGCGATTTAAATTTGATCGATACCTAACTGTAAAAGCGCACAATTTCGGTCTACGGTTAAAGTGTATGGTACCAGACCGTTGGTGCCGCCGCTTCTTTCTGGCCGGTGAATGCGTCCAACTCGGCTTTGAACTTCGCCAGGCAATGTGCGCTGTAGAAGTAATACGATCTGCTCTGTCTTTGCCCTGAGTTATTTTTTGAGATCAGGCTGATATATCAGGTCGGGTTCCATTCTATATGTCCACGGTAATCCCTCAAGACGCCAACCGCCGACATGTCGTTTGCCATAAAACGGACTTTTTTTATCTTTAACCTTGTCGCCTTCAAAGCCCCCCAGCACATTATAAACCTTGCCTGCCTTAAAACCGGCATCAATTGCGGCGTTTACTGCTATAACGCTTCTCTTGGCGCTGCGACACAGAAATAACAGAATGTCAGTTTCAGGTTTAAACAGGGCTTTTAGGTCGTTGCCAAAATTTTGATTCAAGATCCTTTTATAACCCTTCCTACCGACCTCGGTTGTATAAAATTCCAGTGGAATATTGTAAGCCCCTAAAGGATGCCCTATATCCTGATATTCGTATCTCGTTCTTGTATCTATCAGAAACGTGTGCTTTGGATCTTTTTTTAGCATATTATAGGCTTCTGAGGGGGTTAGATTCCCACCCGGGTGTTTTCCTTTTATTGGGTATACTTCCTGTTCAGCCAAAGCAGAGCCGACAAAAGCAAATGCCAGAATCGATATTAAAATCAAAATATTTTGTTTTGTTATTTGCAGTTTCATTTGTTTATCCTTGCATCTGTTTTTAAGCTTATTAACAAAACCACCTGTTGCGATATTTCTAACCTTACGGCCGTTTCCATATCAAAAAAGGAGGGATTAGCCCTTAGCCATCACTTACCCGGGATCCAAAAAGCCGTTTCATGGGGCTCGGGCCAAAGATATATGGTATGTATCACTTTTCTCGATGTCGGATCATAGATGTAGGTTCTGAATTCAACCTCATCATTAATATAGACGTATCCATTTCCGGGGAGCGCCTTTACATGGCCCGGCCCTTTGCCTAATTTCATTGAATGGACTTTTTTTAGATCAGGGCCAGAAAATACGGAGAAAGTCGCATCGCCTCGACTCGCGACAAACACCTCCTTTCCATCAGAGGAAACGGCGATGCCGTGGGGTCCCTTTCCCACAGGGGCTTTTGCCACCATCTTCAAGGGATCTGTTTTCAACATCCACACTTCATTGGCATAGGAAGCGGTGAGAGATATATATTTTCCATCTGGGCTTATCGCGAGATGATCCGGACCTTTACCCGTTATTATGGATTTAATCACCTTGAGCGTCCCGCGATCGATAACTGATAGGGTATCATCACCCTTATTCACCACATATATGAATTTCCCGTCCGGGGACGTCACGATGGAATTGGCTTTAAAACCGGTCTCGATTGTTTTTACGACTTGATTCATGACCGTATCAATGACCACCACCCCTTCAACAGAAGGTACGGTGACATAAACCTGCTTTCCGTCAGGACTCATCCAGACATGATGGCTTTCGCCCCCTACGTTTATCGTCGTTTTTATTTGACCGGAATCAATCTCCACAACAGATACCGGAAAGTCTCCGGCTTGTGTCGATTTTTTCTTTTTTCCCGGGTTTCGACTGGTCAGATATGCGTATTTGCCATCCGGAGTGACTGCAATACCGTGGGGATTTACAGGACCTGCAACCGCTTTCATCACCTTTTCCGTGGCAATGTCTATCATCGCAAAATTGTTGGAGGGTCCCATGGCGATAAAAAGGATTCCCTTTTCACCACCACCCTGAGCAGTTTCCCCGGATTCATGTGCTGAAGTCATCAAGGGAAGGAATAAGATTACCAGAAGAAACAGGATCAGAGGCTTTCCAAAATATCGAAGTGGTGTTTTTATTATTATGTTCATTCGTTGTTTTCCTTTTCAATCCAGAGGGTTGATCACAATGTTCATCTCATTAATCGAAAAAAAGGACGATTGAATATTTACTCAACTGGTAGCTTCCACTCGAACACTCGCTGCGAAATGCCATCAATTCCCTCTATGACAACCTGAAGCGATTTTGCGCCATCAGGAATCGGCCCTGGGAATTGAAGCGTCCCTGAAATATGATGACCGCCCCCGCCCGGTTTAAGCCATCCCAAAGCGTTTTTCTTTTTGCCGTCATCAAACCGAACAAAAGAGATGTTTTGCATTTTGTACGCCTCCAGGTTTACCGAATGGGTTTCCATGCTGACATCAAACAACAGTTTGGAATCATCCCCCTGTTTTAGCGGATTGAGATAAACGACCGTAACCTCAACGGCTCCCTGGTCATCAACCCGGCGCAAATCCTTTTTGGTAATTCCAAATGCCGACCCAGCCCATCCGGTTAATATGACCGACCCGACAATAACTGCCACCAGAAAAGCCAATCTCAATTTTGAATTATAAAATTTCATGATTATTTTCCTCTCTTTCATTTTTTATGTCCCCCTATCTTTTTTGGTTTTATATTTTCATGGTTCGCTTTATTGTATAGCAATTCACATGCCAACCTTTGAGTATCAATATCTCTTTTTTTATAACATCTTGAATAAAAACCTTTATTTCCATAGCTATTAGGATGAGCAAGTCCCCCAAAAGGACAATGAATTGAACTGTTGGTGGGTTAAAAGTATCCATTTCCTCCGCATAAAATGGTTTAACTGGATAAAAACTATCCACTTGTTTGTATCAAATACCGATAATTCCTCTTTATTTTTATTTGTTTGTAAACGATACCCATAAAATAAAAACGATGATATAAATGCTTTACTCCCCAACCAATCCTCTAACTATTTAAAATAAAACGTCAATTTAACCTGCTCAGTCCAAATAATTTTATCTTGTTTTCTGCTTTTAATAGACGCTGTCTGAAATTGGCCATCTTTATTAAATTCTGGCACACTGTTTGCAAAATACAATTCAATTGATTTGTTTGGATGTTGTAAAAACTTTAAAAAGCCGCGGTCAGGCCAAACAAATTTTCTATCAGTTTGGATCCATTGAGAGGACAACTTTGAAAATAAAACTAATCGTTGATCCATAAGGAGAAATTTGGGATGCATCCTATCTTGATACAAATCGGGTCTTTTGTCATTCGCTGGTATGGCTTAATGATAGCCATTGCCTGTTTGCTCGGTATTTGGGTCGCTGGGAGAGAGGCTGAGCGAAAAGGAATTGATAAAGAAAAGGCACAAAACATTCTTCTTTATGCCATCATTGGGGGCGTTTTCGGCGCCCGTCTTTATTATGTTGTATTTGCTGACTGGGCAGGATTTTTGAATAATCCCCTGTCTGTTTTTGCTGTCTGGCAAGGTGGATTGGCCATTCATGGTGGGATTTTAGGAGGGCTTCTGGTATGTCTTCTTTATACCCGAAGACAAAAAATATCTTTTTGGAAATTTGCCGACACGGCTGCGCCATCTCTCATTTTGGGGCAAGCGATTGGCAGGATTGGATGTTTCTTTAACGGAGATGCCCATGGATATCCGACAGACATGCCCTGGGGATTGGTTTACTCGCCTGAAAGCCCGGCAGGACAGATGTTTCCAGGCCAACCGCTTCATCCTACACAACTATATGAGATGTTCTTCAACTTTATTATTTTCGGTGTTCTATGGGCTGTAAGAAAGAAACTGAAAGTGGATGGACACCTCTTCTTCCTCTACGTGATCCTTTATTCCGGGATCCGGATTTTTGTAGAATATTTCCGAGCCGACAAACTCATCTATTTCGAAAGCATCTCTACCGCACAATCAATTGGCATCATGGGGATTGTTATCAGTTTTATATTGATGTTTGTCCTGAAGAGAAAAGAGACAGTTCCGGTAAAATCAATGTAATTTAGGTTATTAAGAACGATATGAGATTTCACCAAAGGAAACCTATTCATATGCTCCTGCAATTCGGAAAAGCGATTGCACTTTTCTTAATCGGGGGCATGGTTATTCACACGCTAATTATGCTTTTTGACTATTTCCTTGTTCCGGGACCCTTTTATCTCAACTTACGCACGGATTTGCCGAATGTTGTTTTTTCACCCTTCATGATTCCCATGATAGGCGTATACGGTTTGTCCTTAATAACGATATATTTCCTGTGGGAGAAGAAAAAAAACGCGTTGCGCTTTGTACACGAACAAAAAGTCCAAAGTGAAAAGGTGGATGCTGTCTTTAAATCGATGCAGCACTTAACGGCAATGATGGCTAAGCATATTGCCAAGCACAATGGAGAAATAATCAACGAGGTTGAACTCAGAAAAAGACTAGGGCGACCCGTATCGGCAAAATTGGAAAGGGCAAGCATGAAAATAGCTCACGCATTGAAATCGCTTTCTGAAATATCATTTGTCTCCCCATATAGCGAATATCGTCCTGAAACTGTTGAAGGCATAGAAAAAATACTGCAAAGCAAATTAGATGAAGTAAGCGCAGTTCACGAAGTGCCATATAACGCCCCCATCAAAAGGAATTCGAGCGAAAGAATATTTTTATAATTCAAGCAGGGAATTGATAAAACTCAAAATCTCTATCATTTTAGACCTAAAACAGCGATTGAATTTTAAAGTTGGCGAAAAGACCTTAAAATAATCAAAGCGTAAACGGAAAAGAGAGTGGGAGGAGACGAGGTATGAACAAGAGAGAGAGGGGAAGAGTTTCCTTAATTTCTTTTTTAGCGATCATGGGGGTGTTATTTTTCACCTGGCCATGTGCTGCTGAAGAGAAGGGCCAGGGGAAAGAGGGAGAAAAGCCGGAGAGGCTGATTGTAATGGTTGTGGAATATCCGGGAGTGGAGCTCCCCCCTGACGAAGATGTAACCATGGACGTTATTTTCAATAACAAGGGGCGATCCGATGAAACGGTTCATGTTCGGGTCACAAAAAAACCACAGGGATGGAAAACAAGAATTAAAACCTATCGCTACGGTGTAACCGCTGTTTCCGTCCCTTCCGGTGAAGACAAAACCCTTACATTTGAAGCCGTGCCCGACAAGGATATAGCCCCGGGAAAATACGAGTTCCGTGTGGAAGCGGAGACACCGGACGGCCAATTCAAAATGAGCCAGGACATTCTGGTCAAAATCAAAGAAAAAGAAAAAGGACCTGTTAAGGCCAGGGGGGTTAAAATAACCACCTCTTATCCGGTGCTTCAGGGGCCGTCGGATGCCAAGTTTGAATTTTCTCTGGAAGTCGACAGTAAATTGGAAAAAGATGCGGTATTCGACTTGTTTGCCCAGGGACCCGAGGGGTGGGTCATCAACTTTAAACCGGCCTATGAGACAAAATACATATCGAGTATCCGGCTGAAGGCGAACCAGACCACTACGGTCGCAGTAGAAGTTAAGCCTGTTCCCATGGCAAAGGCAGCGGAATACCCTTTTAATATTCGAGTGAGTTCCGGCGATGCCAAAGCAGAGGCCACACTGACGGTCATCCTCACAGGGACGTATCAATTGGACGTCGGCACACCGACCGGCCTTCTGTCACTGGACGCCGGACAGGGCAAACCGGCCAATATGTCTTTCTACGTTAAAAACACGGGATCGGCGGTCAACAACAGCATTAAATTCATGTCTTTTAAGCCCGAAAACTGGACAGTGGCGTTTAACCCTGAAAATATTGCAGCCATAAAACCCGGTGACCTTGAACAGGTAGAGGTGACCATCACGCCCTATGAAGAGGCGCTTGTGGGCGATTATTCGGTAAATGTCAGAGTGGAAGGGGAAAAGGCCTCCAAAACAATGGAACTCAGGGTGACCGTTAAAGCGTCCTCGGCATGGGGATGGACCGGAATCGGAATCATCTTTTTGGTCATTGCCGGATTGACAGTGTTGTTCCGTTACCTGGGAAGGCGATAAAGTGGAAACAAAGACGGTTATCGAAACAGAAGAATTAACGAAAATATACAATACCCAGATTGCGGTCGATCACCTGACTTTCAGTATAAAAAGGGGTGAAATCTTCGGCTTTCTGGGGCCAAATGGTGCAGGGAAAACAACCACCCTTCTGATGCTGCTTGGTTTAACGGAACCGAGCAGCGGAAAGGTGAGGGTCATGGATTTCGAACCGACACGGAACCCGATCGAGGTTAAGCGGATGATCGGTTACCTGCCGGAGAACATGGGATTTTATCGGGACTTAAACGCCAGACAGATGCTCAGGTTTGTTGCCGACTTAAACCGGCTCCCGAAAGAGATGGCAGACGAGCGAATCGAAGATGCCCTGAAAGAGGTCGGCCTGACCGAGGAAACAGATAAGAAGATCGGCGCCTATTCGCGGGGAATGCGGCAACGGTTGGGGATTGCCGAGCTCTTGATAAAGGACCCGCAGATTGCATTTCTGGATGAACCGACCCTAGGCCTTGATCCGGATGCAACGAACCGGATGATTGAGTTGATTCAAAGCGTCTCGGGCGAGAAGAAAATGACGGTTATTCTTTCTTCCCACTTTTTGCACCAGGCCCAGAAGATATGCAACCGCGTCGGCATTATGATCAAAGGCAAAATGGTGGCCCAGGGCCCGATGGATCGTCTGGCAGAGGAGAAGCTTGGGATTGGAACAAAAGAGTATACACTGGAAGAAATTTACATGAAATACTTTATGGAGGAATAACATTGTACGGAGTCAAGGCCATTTTAAAGAAGGAACTGTCGGATCATTTCAGCAGCTATCGATTTATCATTTTATTTGCCCTGATCGCCATGGTGAGCCTGATTACGGTATACATGGTGGGATTGAACATCAAGCAGAATTTAGAAGGGGTGGCCAAGCCGAAGTATATCTTCCTGATGTTGTTTACGTCATCGGGGGCCATGTTTTCACTGGCGGATTTTGTGGGATTTTTCGGTCCCCTGATCGGACTGATCCTGGGATTTGATACAATAAACCGGGAGCGGAGCGAAGGCACCCTGAGTAAGCTGTTGTCCCAACCGATTTACCGCGATACGGTTCTGAACGGAAAGTTTCTGGCCGGTGTCAGCGTGATTGCGGTGATGATGGTTTCGATTGTTCTTATCATCACTGGGCTGGGACTGAGCATGGTGGGGGTCATCCCTGGGTTCGAGGAAGTCTGGCGGATCGCTGTCTACCTGGTTATCAGTATTGTCTATATTTCATTTTGGCTGGGATTGGCCATGCTCTTTTCCATCTTGTTTCGCAGTGTGGCCACATCTGCTTTGGCAGCAATGGCGGTCTGGATCTTTTTTTCCTTCTTTATTTCTCTGGGTGCCAATGCAGTGGCAGGGGCGGTAACACCCGATTCCGGAGGATCAAATCATGAATCGTTGCTCCGACGGGCCAGAATAGAGAAAGCGATTTCCCTTATATCTCCCAAGCAGCTCTATACAGATTCCACGGTGACGATCATCGATCCGATGCGCAAAACGAATCGTTCCTTTGTCCGGGTAGGCATGATGGAGAAAATATCACTTTCTCGATTTTCAGGCCCGCTCCCGTTAAACCAGAGTATGCTGGTGGTTCTGCCGTATATTATTTCTCTTTTGGCAATTACGGCGCTCTGTTTCGCTATCTCATACATCGTGTTTATGCGACAGGAGATTCGATCGCTATAGCAGACAATTCAATAGCTGTGATAATGAATGTAAAAAAAAGGAGATAATTCTCATGACAAAAAGAATCCATAAGAACTGGGTAATTTTTTTGACATTTGTAGTCATAATGTTTCTGAGCTTTTCCGTGTCAAAAGCAGAGACAGTAAAGATGTTTGAAATCAAAGCCAAAAAATATATATTTGAACCGAATACGATTAGGGTTAATCGCGGGGATAAAGTAATCCTAAACATCCTCTCCACAGACAGGGCTCACGGAATTGGCATCAAGGCTTTCAATATTAAATCCCTCCTTCCAAAAGAAAAGTCGGTAACGATTGAATTTACTGCGGACAAAAAAGGAGAGTTCCCTATCGTCTGCACCAAATTCTGTGGCTGGAAGCATTCAAAGATGAAAGGTCAGTTAATCGTTGAGTAAAGCAGGGCAATTTAAGTGGCCGATGCATGTAACAACCGTCTCCGGAAATTCACACCTGAACGATTTTACTATGCTGGCGATTGCCTTCGAGAACATCAGACGTGAAGTCACCTGACAATGGTCCGACAGGTGAGATGAAATCCTATTTTTTTCACCTCTGTTAACCTATCTTCGTTACCGCTCACCCAGCCAATTATTTCTTAAGGGTGAACCGTTCGATCACCGTCAGTAATTCGTCCATGTATTCGTCACTGTGTTCATTGCGGGTCAAAGCGTCCCGGATACAGCCCTGGATATGATCCTGCAGGATGATGGCGGCGACTTTTCTACTGGCCGCAATAACGGAGGAGAGCTGATTGAGCACATCGACACAATACTTATCCACCTCGACCATCCGCTGGATACCTTTGAGCTGACCTTCTATTCGCCTGAGCCGCACCAGTATTTCTTTTTTATCTTTTGCATAGGATGCCATTTCGCTTTCTCCATTTTATAATAAGGCCATAGGGGGCATAATTACTAAATTATATGATTCTTTTTGCTATTGTCAAGAATACTTTGAAACTAATACTTGACAACTAAAATAAACAGACACATATTGGTCGTAATATGCCCCATGGGGGCATTGGGTACTCTATTTATTATAATAGCAATAACAAGGAGACAAATTAAAAAAATGCCTGATGGGATGAAACGTATAATAAATTTTTTGATGCGCAGAAGGATGTTCGGGGCCGGTATATTTCTAATTTTGACCCTTATGCTGGGGTATCAGGTGGTCAACGTCACTTTAAATGCCGATTTCAGTACATACCTGCAGCAGAATGACCCTGTGGTGCAGATGTACAATTTGATTGGAGAGGAGTATGCGTCCAAATCGATGGCTTTGGTTTTGGTTGAGGCCGATGATGTGTTCACTGCACAGACATTAAAACTGGTCCGTGATCTTACAGATGTCTATGAAGCGTTGGACGGAATTGCCTATGTCACCAGCCTCACCAATGTACTCGATTTTAAAAAGACCGAAATGGGATTGGAAGTTGGAAGGCTTATCCGAAAAGGTGTCGTCCCCGAGGACAGGGAGGTTTTAAGACGTCTCAAGGAATATGTCCTCTCCAAAGAAATGTACGTCAAGGACCTGGTCTCAAAAGACGGGAAATCAACGGTGATCGTTACCCGCCTGGCGCATGGGGTGGACGAATATGAGGTGACGAAGAGAATAAAAAAAGTCACAGAGACCGTTGCACCCAATTTCGAGCAAGTTTCCTACGGCGGCATGCCGTTTTTGATGCATTCCATGACTCTGATCATACTTGAAAACATAAAATACTTAAATCCGCTGATGCTCATATTAATGATCGGGATCCTTTTTGTGGGTTTCCGCAAGGCCGGAGGGGTTTTTCTGCCGTTGCTGGTCGTGGCCTTTAGCATCATATGGACCGTGGGGTTGATGACCCTGTTTAATGTTCCTTTCACCATGCTGACCGGGATAATGCCGGTTATTCTGATCGCCATGGGCAGTGCCGACGGGATCCATGTCATGAGAAGGTATTATGAAAAACGAAAGTACGGTGAAGCGACTAACAATGCAATTAAAGAGAGTTTTTCAGAGTTGGGTATGCCGATCGTTATCACCACTGTCTCCTCGATGGTCGGCTTTGTTTCCCTTCTTTTTACCGACTTTTCTGTCATCAAGCAGTTCGGCATTATTACCGCGCTGGGCATATTTATCGCCATGGTTGTTACCTTTCTACTGATTCCGATCCTTCTTTCTTTTTCCGGATCAAAAGAATTAAAACCAAAAAAGTCTGAATCGATAAACGGACCGCTATTTATGGAACATCTGGCCAACCTGGTATTCAACCATAAATTAAAGGTTCTGTTTTTATCCGGTCTGATCGTGGTCATGGCCGGTGTGGTTATCCCCAGAATTAAAAAGGATGTGGACTGGTCCCTTTGCCTTAAAAAAGGGAGCAGAGCCCATTATGCTGAAATGCACCTGCGGCGCGAATACGGTGGCACCCTGCCGATTCAGACCTTGGTAAAAGGGGATCTGAAAGACCCCTCTACTTTAAAGGCCATGAGATACCTGGAGCGCTATCTGGAATCAGCGATGTTTGTGGGACAGACCCAGTCGATCGCCGGCGTGGTCAGCGAGATGAATGCGGTGATGAACGATCGCTATGTGGTGCCGGAGGCCAGAGACGCTGTGGCGAACCTGTGGTTTTTGATAGAAGGTGAAGAAATCGTCGAGCAACTGGTAAAAGCGGACAGTTCAGAGGGTCTGATCCAGGCCAAACTCGGCACATGGGACACAGGGATCATGACCGAGGTTGTGGGTAAAATCGATCAATTTATAGACGCGCTTCCCGAAAAGATGATGATTATAAATATAAACGATGTTTCCCCTGAGATCAGAGCAACTCTGCTCAACATTCGCAGTGAAAGATTAACCGACAATCTCATCCGTGATATCATTGCAAATAATATCGGTGTTGACAGAGAGAAACTGAATGCCATCGTTGAGACCGCTGTTTTTGATGGATCCTTAAAAAACGATGTTTACTTGACAGTTCAGCAAAAAATCCTCGATTACCTTTTGGGTGAGGATGCGGAAATTGAATTTATTCCACAAGTTGGCGCTGGGGCAATTGCAGATGCCATCAGAGAAGAAGTCAAGCGAAATTCCGATGTTCAGTTGTCGAAAATCCTGGCCATTGCCAAATTCAACATCCCACAGGCCCCAATAGAAGACCTGAACCAGCTCGCCCAATCGCTTGCAGCAGTTGTAAAAGAAGTTGTCCAGGAGCGCAGGGTTGCATTTGCCTTTGAAAAAATAAAGGCGATCCTCCCGCCGGGTTCGGGTCGGATTCAAGATCTTTTCAGAAACCTCAAAGGCGACCTTTGGGAGATCAACGAGGGGTTTATTGCGTTGGGGGCGGCTGAATACAAAGGGCTTCCAGCCATCCCGGACCGTTCGATGAGCAAGGAGATTCCCATCTCCTTTGCAAATACCGGTTTGGCGGCTGTTCTCAAGCAGATGGAGGAGAAGCTGATCCCCTCCCAAATCATGAGTCTCTTGATCGCCCTAGTTTTGATCGCCATTATCATCGGGTTCATATTTCGCTCCGCCACCATCGGCTGGATAAGCATCGTTCCCGTCTCATTGACGATCCTGGTTAACTTTGCGGTGATGGGTTATTTTGAAATCGGGTTGGATTCTTTTACAACTATGGTTGCATCGGTGGCGATCGGATTGGGAATTGATACCGATATCCATTTCATATCCTGTTTTAAACGGGAGTTTTCAAAGATGGGCGACGAACTGAAGGCACTGCAAAAAACGCTTTCTACAACAGGCGTAGCGATCCTTATAAACACCCTGACGGTCGGTATCGGTTTTGCGGTCCTTTTATTGTCCGGCGGACAGCATGTGAGGCGGTTTGGGGGGCTGGTCGCCCTGACGGTATTCTTAAGCGCTTTATTTTCCTTCACGGTTCTCCCGGCCACTCTGTTGCTGGTCAAACCAAAATTTTTAAAAAGGAGATGAGAATGAAAAGGTTATTAACCATCGCAATCATAGCGCTACTTACCTTAAATGCTGAAAGCGTTTTAGCGCTGAGCGGAGATGAGATACTAAAACGGGCGGAGGAGGCTATCAATGCGCCCCGGGATCGCACGGTCAAAGAAAAGATGACCCTCATCAAGGCCGACGGGACCAAGAAGAAGCGCACCATTTTGTTTTACCAAAAGGGCAGCGATAAAAGACTGATTCTGTTTTTACTCCCGGCGGATGTGAAAGGGGTAGGGTTTCTGTCCCTCTCCGACGATCGGATGTACCTTTACATGCCGGCTTTTCGTAAAATCAGGCGGATTGCTTCCCACATCAAGAACGAAAATTTTATGGGGACGGACTTTTCATATGAGGATATGGCGGAGGCCGAATATACGGACGACTACAGCGCAAAGATAGATAAAGAATCGGCCGGTACCTACACGTTGGAGCTGACTCCTCTCCCCAACGCCGATGTCAGTTATTCAAAACTTAAGATGGAGGTGGATAAAAAGACCTTTCTGCCGCTTAAGATCGAATTTTATTCCAAAAGAGGCAGATTGATTAAAAGGCAGACCTCCATGGATTTGAAAAAGGTCGATAATTATTGGATTGTAGGGCAGGTAACGATGGAGACGATCAAAACCGCCCATCGTACGGTTCTGGACCTGGTTGAAATCAAACATGACAGCGGCCTTTCCGATCGGTTCTTTACTACTAGAAACCTTAAAAAGCAGGCCCGGTGAGAAAGATTTTGTGATGGGGAAATATATTGCTTTGATCCTTTGGTTATTTTTTGCATTTGATTTTTCAATTGGTTTTGCCGGCGCCGAGGTTAAAGGTCCGGACATAAGCGGCTTTTTTGAAATCGAAAAGCGCCTGAATATCAGTGATGGCATAACAAATGGCGATACATACGGGACCCTGTACACTGAAGCAAATTATTCCCCGTTGCGCGATCTGTTTACTCAGGCCAGCTTGAAGGCCCGGTACTACGATCTTCCGGTTTTAGAAGATTTACCTTCGGTCAGTGAGATAGAAAGCGATTATCCGGTCGATCTTTTGCTTTGGGAGGCCTATGTGGAGCTCAGTCAATTTCTATGGGAGGATCTTGATCTAAAGATCGGCAAACAGCAGATCGCCTGGGGAAAAGCGGATAAATTCAATCCCACCGACAATTTGAACCCGAATGATCTTACCGATTTTCTTGACTTTGAAGCCAAGGTACCGTCCCTGGCCTTAAAAGCAAGTTATTATGTAAATGACTATACCCTTACGGCCGTGTGGCTTCCTTTTTTTGAGCCGGCTCTGTTCCCCAGAGGCGGCACAGCATTTTTGTTCGGTCAACGCCCTGGTCGGGTGAAATTGCCTGCAAAAACTCTGGAAAATGGGATGTTTGCCTTTAAATTTGAGGGTAGTGCTTTTAACATCGACTATTCCTTCAGTTATTTTAAGGGATTTGACGACATACCGGTTGTGACCTCCCTTTCAGACAGCCTTGAGATCGGCTTTCCCGAATTGCAGGTCGCGGGGTTTGATTTTTCAGGAGAGTTTCGTTCCATCGGCTTTTGGGGTGAACTGGCCCTGTTTTTTCCAAAAGAGTTACGATCAGGTCCGGTTGAAATACAATCCGATGATCCCTTTCTGAAATATACGTTTGGCTTGGATTACACCTTCACAAACGGCATTTATTTAGAGGCTCAGTATGTTCGCGGTTTTTTTATTGAGAGAGGAAAAGACAATCTGCATGATTATCTTATCGCCAAAATTGAGAAAAAAATTCTCAATGACGATCTTGTCCTGTCCCTCGGCGGAGGTCTGGAAGCAGGTGAAATTGGTCGAATCCGTGAAAATTACGGCACAATCCTTTTCCCGGAGATAAGCTATCAGGGAATCGGTAATGTGGAGATTACCGCAGGGATCTATCTATTTGAAGGAAAAAAGGAAACCTCTTTGGGCGGTTGGAAAGAGCTGGATCAGACGTATGTGAAGATAAAGTATGATTTTTAGTTAAACATTGCTGATTTTAGAAACGAATGGACGGAATGCCAAAAAGGGGATAATTACGATCGATATTCCCGATTCCCAAGCCCAAGATGCCTTTGCTTGAGAACAATTGAGGAGCATCGAAAAAATCGTTAAAACCGTATGGCGCGACATCGTAGTCTGCCAGGGCCATAAAAGGAATTTTCCTTTCGCTCATCATATCAGGAAAATGGGTATGGGTGATGGCCAAAAACTGAATCCCTTCCGGGCCACATCCGGTGTCTTCCTGAAGGATTTTACGAAATTGGGATACGTTCAACGTCTGCAATTTATCTCCCGGGC
>Ga0255054_10001349_pt1 | contig 14460 bp, 12 predicted proteins | sample JV7_2_23_MG_FD_188634 | JGI IMG/M metagenome (GOLD analysis project Ga0255054, IMG submission 188634) | Seawater microbial communities from Jervis Inlet, British Columbia, Canada - JV7_2_23 | ecosystem: Environmental > Aquatic > Marine > Inlet | place: Canada: British Columbia | collected...
CTTCATGGACTTGATCAGCGGCTCGAGCGTGCTCGATTTTTCCCAATTGGAATACATCTCGAGCGCCGGTCTCGGTATACTGCTTAAAACACAAAAACGTCTCGTCGAGGGTGGCGCGGGGCTAAGAATAATAAATGTTAACAATCACATACACGATGTTTTCCGATACTCGGGTTTCCACTCGATCTTCGAGATAGAAACGAAATAGGGATCTACCCGAGATCGCGTCAGGGAGGTGGCGCTATCCAAATGGACGCCAGCGAAAATCAAATCGCCCGCGGTGGCGTTCGGTCGCCAACTTTTTGCAGTGCCGGTTGTAGGTATGAATAAGCCAGACGACAACAAATTGATGGAGCGTTGCATAAAAGGTGACCGGCAAGCGTTCGAAAAATTGCTGATCAAGTATGAAAAGCCCGTCTATAACGCCGCGTATCGGATGCTGCACAACCCGGACGACGCGCGAGATGTAACCCAGGCGGTTTTTCTCAAGGTCTACGAGCACCTGGACCAGTACGATCCTTCGCGCCGCTTCTTCAGCTGGATCTACAGAATCACGCTGAACGAGTCGATTAACTGGCTGAAGAAATCGAGTCGCGAGGAGGCGCTCGAAAATGAAACAGCAGACAAAACAAGCGGGCCAGAGCAACAAGCGGAAAATGCAAGAATTAGCGAAGGCTTGCAGGCCGCTCTGATGACGATCAAGTCTGATTATCGTTCGGTCATCGTGCTCAAACACGTGCTTGGCTGCAGTTATGCCGAGATCAGTGAAGTTCTTGATATCTCAGAGAAAAAGGTGAAGTCACGTCTCTACAATGCCAGGAAGTTGCTGCAGGAGAGACTCACGGACCAGGGTTTGCACTAATGGCAATTGATCCGAAATATGTCGAGCTAATCAATGCCGATATCGATGGCGAAATCAGTTCAGCCGAAAAATCAGAGCTCGAGGCGTTTCTGGCTGACAGCCCTGAGGCGCAGGCGCTGCATGCAGAGCTCCTGGCTCTCAATGTGTCGCTGGATAGCCTTCCAGGCCTGGATTCCCCGCCGCACCTGAAACACACAATCATGGCTTCGATAACGCAGCCGAAACCATCGAGACAGAGTGAAAATACGAATTCCGTGCGGGGCCTGTTCGCAGCACCGGCGCTCAAGTACGCGGCCACGTTTGCTGCCGGGGCAATACTGACACTTAGCCTGTTCAGTTCTGACCGGGCTTCGCAAAGAGCATTTGATGACGTCACCGGCCTGGTCGGCACAATTTCCGATCCTGTGCCGGGTGGACCAGGCGTTCACACTGCACAGATCAGTCAGAAGGAAGTCGCGGGTACTGTGACCTTGCGCAGCAGTGGACCGATCCTGATCGTTGATTTTGATCTTGTCTCGAGTGGCCCCGTCGACATCGTGGCCTCCTATTCGGATCAGACGATCTGGTTCAACGGCTTCGCGCAACTTGAGAGTCCGGGCGCCAGTATTTCGGCTCAGTCAGGCCGCGTGACAATGCAAATTGACGGCAAGCGGCGCTACGCGATTTTCCTGAACAACGCGGGTGATCGCGACATCACGATCAACCTGCAGTTTATGTCGAACGGCGAGTCCGTCTACAACATGGACATCGAGTACGCGCAAGCCGGGCGTTCCGGATAAGTATTTTCCAACTTTATCGAAGCTGCTCGGTAGGTAGTTACAGGTACATGAAATATTTGGGGGCCCGACAGGGCACAGGAGGAAAGAAAAATGGCTACTAGCAATAAGACAATCGCCGCATTTGCCATTGGGGCCGTCTTCGGGGTTGCGATTACCTACTTCGGGATGACCAACCCACCGGGTGATCAGCTCACAGGCACCGTGGCGCCGGCAGAGCGTTATCAGGCAGAGCAGCCAGGGGCTGATGACATCCAGCTTGGCGATCAGGAGATCCAGGACTTTATGCAGTCAGATCTCTTTTTGAAGTTATCGAGTGACGAGGCCCTGCGGGACGCGTTTGCCAATGATGCCGTTCGTGACGCGTTTGCCAATGATGCCGTACGAGATGCGTTTGCCAATGACGCCGTTCGCGACGCGTTCGCCAATGACGCACTGCGCGATGCGTTCGCCAATGACGCGGTTCGGGATGCGTTCGCCAATGACGCGGTTCGGGATGCGTTCGCCAATGACGCACTGCGCGACGCATTCGCCAATGACACGCTGCGCGATGCCTTCGCCAATGATGCACTACGCGATGCCTTCGCCAATGAGGCGGTTCGCGATGCCTTCGCCAATGACGCAGTTCGCGATGCCTTCGCCAATGACATGCTGCGCGATGCATTCGCCAATGACGCACTGCGCGATGCGTTCGCCAATGACACGCTACGCGACGCGTTCGCCAATGACACGCTACGCGACGCGTTCGCCAATGATGCACTGCGCGATGCATTTGCCAGTGACGCGCTGCGCGATGCGTTCGCCAATGATGCCGTTCGCGATGCGTTCGCCAATGACGCCGTTCGCGATGCGTTTGCCAATGACATGCTGCGCGATGCGTTCGCCAATGACGCGCTGCGCGATGCGTTCGCCAATGACACGCTGCGCGATGCGTTCGCCAATGACGCCGTTCGCGACGCGTTTGCCAATGAGATGGTTCGCGACGCTTTCGCCAATGACGCGCTACGCGATGCATTTAGCAATGATGCCGTTCGCGATGCATTTGCCAATGACGCCGTTCGTGATGCATTTGCCAATGACGCTGTTCGTGATGCATTTGCCAACGACGCACTGCGTGATGCGTTCGCCAATGACACGCTGCGCGATGCGTTCGCCAATGACGCCGTTCGCGATGCGTTCGCCAATGAGATGGTCCGCGACGCACTTGCCAGCGACGCCCTCAGAGACATGGTGAGGGACCAGCAACAATAATTTGGCCCGTTTCGCCGGAATGACGCAACGCGCCAGTCCGTCGCGATGTGTAAGATGATGAGGATGCTATCGAAAATTCGGTAGCATCCTCAGTTTTTTGCCACACCATAATAAGAAGAACTGCATGCGAACACTGAAGATTTGGCTTCTGTCCATCATATTCGTAATTGGGGCCAACCAGTCGGTCAGTGCACAGGGCCTCGATTCGCTGGATACTCAGGATTTGAGGCTGCTTTACTTCAACCCCGGTGAGTCCTATCTCGCGCCGTATGCCGCAGTGAGCTTCGAGAACTCGATGCGCAGCCAGCGAGCGATATTCGGCTTCGAGCCCTACGATAGAGTTTCCGTCCTGTTGACAGATTTTGCCGATCATGGCGGTGCAGGTGCGTTAGCGATTCCGAGGAATCTGCTTATGGTCGATGTCGCTCCCCGACCGCCTACATTCGAAACGGTAGCGGCAGCAGAGCGGATGCGCGCCTGGATGAAACATGAGTTGGTACATATCGCAACCATGGATCAGGCGAACAGCAGCGACAGGCGGGCGCGGAGCATCTTCCGCGGCAAAGTCTGGGCTGAAGCAGAGCATCCGGAGACAGTTTTTTATTCCTACCTGACCGCCCCTCGACATTACGCGCCTCGCTGGTATCTCGAGGGTATTGCCGTTTTTGCGGAAACCTGGATGGCTGGAGGACTTGGCCGCGCCCAGGGTGCCTACGACGAAATGGTGTTTCGCTCGATGGTCAGGGACAACACACACATTTACGATCCGCTCGGCCTGGTTGCGGAGGGCACAGAGGTCGATTTTCAAGTCGGTGTCAATGCCTACCTCTACGGTACTCGCTTCATGACCTACCTGGCGCTGACCTACGGCCCCGATATGCTGGTCGCGTGGGTAACTCGTCAGGAAGGCAGCAATCGCTCATACAAGAGGGAATTCGAGCGCATCTACGGTTTGAAATTGAATACAGCCTGGCAGAACTGGATCGACTTCGAGCGCGAATTTCAGAGTCAGAATCTCGAATCGGTACGGGAACACCCGACAACTTCGTATAAGGACATTACCAGCAGAGCACTGGGCTCAATTTCTCGAGGTTTCGTGGACGAAGAAAGCGGTACGCTATATGCAGCGTTTCGTTACCAGGGAGTGGTTGCCCATGTCGGGGCGCTATCAATGCATGACGGCAGCATCGATCGCCTGAACGACGTCAAAGGCCCCATGTTGTACCGGGTGACATCGCTGGCTCACGATCCGGACGGCAAGACACTCTTCTACACCGCCGACAACTATGCTTTTCGTGACCTGATGGCAATTGATCTCAAGACGGGTGAGACGGAGATGCTGCTTAAGGACGCCCGTATCGGCGAACTGGTATTCAATCGCCATGATAAATCTATCTGGGGCGTACGGCACTTACACGGCCTTGCATCGCTTGTGCGAATTCCCTACCCCTACACCGAATGGAACGTGATCCAGACATTTCCCTATGGCACATCTCTTTACGATATGGATATATCACCTGACGGCAGATTGCTATCCAGTTCATTCGGCGATGTATCCGGCCAACAGGATCTGCGTATTTTCGAGTTAGCGTCGCTAATGAATGGCGAGGTGGTTCCGGTCAGATCGTTCGATCTCGGCCAGGCGATTCCCGAGGCGTTCGTGTTCTCTCCGGACAGCAAGTATCTGTTCGGCAGCTCATACTACACCGGCGTGTCCAACATTTGGCGCTATGAACTGGCCACTGAGGAGCTGGAAATCGTCAGCAATGCGGAGAGCGGTTTTTTTCGACCTATCCCCCGCGAAGACGGCTCGCTGATTGTTTTCCACTATACAGGCGACGGATTCGTTCCTGCGACGATCCAACCGACACCGTTGCAGGACGTCGGAGCAATTACTTTTCTGGGTACCGAGACGGTTCGCAAGTATCCGGTGCTTGCCGAGTGGGAGGCAGGTTCTCCAGCCGACATCGACCTCGATAAACTCAAGACCGGTGAAGGCAAGTATGTGCCCGTCAGGAACCTTGGCCTCGAATCCTGGTATCCGATGATCGAGGGCTACAAAGACTCAGTGTCGCTCGGACTGAAATACAAATTCTCCGACCCGATGCTCCTCGACACACTGTCAATAGCGGCCGGATACAGTCTCGATGGCGAACTTCCCAGCGATGAGCGGCCTAACGTGAGCATTGACTACAAGCACACCGTAATCAGCGCCTCGCCGCTGTCCGGCACCTGGCACCTGGGTGCGCGCCTGAACGACGCAGACTTCTATGATCTGTTTGGCCCGACAGAGACGAGCCGCAAGGGGCAACGCTATTTCGTCGGCTACGAGAAAACTCTTCTTTTCGACGAGCCGCGACGCCTGACCTTCTCGACCGAACTGAATCACCACAGAGACATAGATGCGCTGCCTCGCTACCAGAACATTCCGGCCACGTTTGACGAAATGTCGACAATCGAGGCACACCTGAATTATGAGAACATGCGACGATCACTCGGTGCCGTCGATGATGAAAAGGGATATCGCTGGCATCTCGGTGCCTCGGCAACTCACGTCGACAGCGACACCATTCCGAAGATAGGGGGTGAGTTCGATTTCGGGTTCGCTTTGCCATGGAAACACTCGTCCATATGGATTCGCAGCGCTTTAGGTGCTGCATTCGGTGAGCCTGACGACGAGTTCGCGAATTTCTTTTTTGGCGGTTTTGGAAACAACTATGTCGACCGCGGCGAGATTAAGCGCTACCGCGAGTACTATGCCCTCCCGGGGTTTGAGCTGAACCAAATCCCCGGGCGCAATTTTTACCGCGGCATGCTCGAATGGAATTTTCCGCCGATACGCTTCGAACGCGTCGGAACAGCAAATTTCTATCTCGCCTGGGCCCGCCCTGCCCTGTTCGCGAGTGTGCTTTACACGAATCTGGACCGGGATGAAATCCGCAATAATGCCAAAGATGTAGGCATGCAAATCGACTTTCACTTCACCCTCATGTCGCGATTAGACATGACGTTATCGGCAGGATATGCAAAAGGATTTGGCGAGGGGTCATTCACCGATGATGAGTTCATGATCTCACTGAAAATAATGTGACCGCCAACTTTATGATTCACGCTTTACTCGGGCTATTGCCCGTGTGTTGCTTTCTGGCAGCACTGGTCTACCTCGACAGCTATAAACTCGTTCCGATTCGCTGGGTCATCACAGTTATTGTTATCGGTTGCGGCGCAGCCGTTCTGAGCTACCCGATCAATCTGCTTGGTCTCGATTGGCTCGGCATAGAATTTACGACTTACACGCGTTACTTTGCACCGTTCGTCGAGGAATCGCTGAAAGCGCTGGTCATCATCGTGATGATGCGGCATAACCGCATCGGCTTTCTTGTCGATGCGGCAATTTTGGGGTTCGCTGTCGGTGCTGGCTTTGCGATTTTCGAAAACATGTTCTATTTGCAGAGCGTGCCAGAAACACAGCTTGGCACCTGGATTGTCAGGGGTTTCGGCACGGCAATAATGCATGGCGGCGCGACAGCGATCTTTGCGGTAGCGTCGCGCAGCATTATCCGACGCAAACAGACGATCGGAAATGCTGCATACCTGCCCGGATTCCTCGTCGCCACAATCACGCACTCTGTGTTTAATCATTTCTTTTTTGCGCCGATCGTAAATACGCTTGTTGTTCTACTCTGCCTGCCAATGTTGCTGGTGGCGGTATTCGATCGCAGTGAGCGGGCCGTTTCAGATTGGCTGGGAACGGGTTTTGATTCGGATACCGAATTACTGCAGCTAATTAACTCCGGTGAGTTTTCGGCATCGAAAGTCGGGATGTATCTGCACTCGCTGAAGGAGAAATTCGAAGGTCCGGTCGTTGTGGACCTGCTGTGCTATCTGCGGTTGCACACCGAACTATCAATTCGGGCAAAAGGCCTGCTCATGATGCGCGAATCCGGATTTGCGAACAAAACCGGCAAAGAAACCAAAGCCAAGCTCGAGGAGCTCGAGTTTCTCAAGAAGAGCATCGGCGCCACGGGCAAGCTCGCGATCAAGCCGTTCATGCAAATGAGCCAGAAGGACCTGTGGAAGTTCTACATGCTCTCCGACTAGCTCTTGGCCACGATATCTGCCGCGAACACAGCAGAGAAGACCTACCGTTGGCAGGTCTTCTCCTTTGACACCTTACTAGCTGGCCTCACTGAACGTGAACTTCAGCGGTTTGTTGTTGCCGTTGACAATACAGGTCGTTGCGTAGGCCCGAATCACCTCGCCTTCGACTTCACCAAACAGCGATGTGCTGATCTTCAATGTGTAGCCGACCGTCCGTCGCTCTATCGCAACGACATCATGGCGGACGCGGGTCGCCTCGTTGTAGTCCACACGTTCCCTGACTTCGGCGACGCATGAATTGACTTCGTCCGCCACGCCGGATTCGGCAACAGTTGCTGCGCCAGCTGGTGCGGAAAAGACGAACAAGCCGATCAGAGTCAGACTGATGACTGCTTTGCTTGGATTGAACATGATATCTACTCCGGGTTGTTAAGCAGAATATGCGTTCTGCATTGCTCAAAAAAAAGTGCTTTCTTACCGATCTACATTACTGTTTCAGAATACTCATTCTGTATCTGCCAAAAAAACTCAGGTCCTGAGTGAAGCCATGGTGCTGTCAACGATGCCTGCCAGGGCCTCACGACCGAATCCGGTTCGGCCCAGAACGACCAGACCAAGCATCGTACTGGTTAGTAGCTGCCCTGCTGCCCGCAAATCGAGGTCGGCCCTGACCTCACCCTTCTCTTTTGCCGTCTCGAGGCCAACCTCGAACGCTTTGGACATGCGTTTCATGAATGTCTTCAGGACGCCCCGCAATTCCTCATCATCGGGCGCCAGTTGCATGGCGGTGTGGATGAACAAACAGCCCTTGCGTTCTTCTGTGCAGCACATGTCCGCTACACGCTCGTCGAAAATCGTTCGAATATGTGACAGGGAAGCATCGGGTTCCAACAAGCGGAGAAAGGATTGTTTGCCCATTCCCTCCGCGTACCGATCCAACGCTTGCTCGAACAACTCTCGCTTGTTGCCAAACGTGCCGTAAAGCCCGTATCGACTGACGCCGGTTGCGCGCACGATGTCATCCATCGAGGTATCCGAATACCCCTTGGAGGAAAACACATCGACCGCCGTTGACAAGGCCGTCGATGGGTCGAATGTGCGTGATCTAACCATCTCAAAACAGAATACTCATTCTGTTTTGAGATGTCAACCCCTTCGGCCACCCGGCGTTAATAGTGTATTCAAGACCACGACAGGAGTACCCGGTATGCGCCACGTAAAGCAGATTCTGATGCTGACCATCGCAGGCCTTTTGACCATGGGCACAGTGTACGCCCAGGACGACCCGCCCGAAGATCGCCAGGGAGCGAGTTCCGAAGAGCGTCAAGCCACAATGGACGCCCGTCGTGCAGAGCGGGACGCTCGTCGCGCGGAGTGGGAAAGCATGTCGGAAGAGGAACGTACAGTGGCTCGAGAGAAACGCAGGGCCGAATCGGACGAGCGCAGGGCCGCACAGCGTGAACGTTACGACAACATGTCGGAGGAAGAACGCCAGGCCATGCGTGAACAGAGAAATAAGCGCAAAGGCCAGCGCGCCGGGAACAGGGGCCGGAGACACCACGACAATTCGCGCAAGGGGCAGCAAGGCCAGGGCGGATAGTCTTATGCAGAGGGTCCGGTCGGGCCCTCTTTTCTATGGGGTTGTCTCGTCGGCCAAACCGGTCATCTGCCATCGACCCAGCATGATTGGAATGCTGTCGATCGCATTCAACTGATCAAGGAACTCTTTCAAACGAAACTCCTCGCCACGCCCTTCAAGCTGTTTGCCGTAATCGGCCAGGGTCCGTTCGAGCAGGTATTTGCCCGTAATGTAGCTTGTGCCATAGCCCGGTTGTCGCAAATACAGATGTTGTTCAAATTTCAACAGGTCTTCTTCGGTTTTCATCCACCCGCGCGGCGTCCATTCCATATGTATTGAACCGGCCTCCTCCATCGTCATTTCATTCGCGTGCGCGTAAAGAGAACCCAGGCCGCGGGCGGCGCGTTGTGCGAGCATGATCCAGACGAGTTCACGAACTCGAGGATTGTCGTCATATAAGCCGGCGTGCATGAACATTTCTTCGACCCCGGTTGCCGTCCCCTCGTTGCGACTGTCAAAAATGTTGTACAGCAGGGCGCCCTGACGGATTGGGCTCGCATGTGGATCGCGCTCCATACGTGCAAGTTCGAACCAGTGATAGAAATGCGTGTACAGCGGCATCGGGTCGTAGTGCGCAACGATCCAGAAAAAGTTTCGTGTCTCCTCCGGCACAAACTCACCAAGCTGTTCACGCAACACAGGATCGAAATAGTCCTCTACCGTCACGATCTCTTCATCACGCAGGAACGAGATGAACTTATCGGCTGATCGTTCCGCCAATGCCGCATATTCTTCGGGTGTTGACGCGGCGGCGAGCGGCGGCAGATTACGATTGCGATGTTCTTCAAGTTTCAACGTAGACCAGGCGCGATTGAGTTCCCGTTTGAGGAGGCGAACTTCGTCTTCCCAGGTCAGCGGCACAAGATGTACGTTTTTCGCGTACCAGGTGTAGTTTTCCTTGCCAACGCCGGATGGACCGGTCTTGTTTACGGCCTCATCTTCGAGCCATACAACAAGCTCGTCCGTCGCCGCCCGTGCCGCGGTAATCGCGGCGATTAAATCGTCGCTGGCAGTATCTTGCACATCAGCCAGCAGCCGGCTGAGGTCGCGACTTTGATCACTGATATTTCGAATTCCTGCTACCCATAAATCACGTGCATTGCCGGTGAGGTTTCGTTGCGCCTGTTGCAGCAGTGGTGGTATGACTTGCAGATCGCTAATCAAACGCTGCTCTTCGCTATCGGACAAGGGAAATTCGTAGGTCCACAACTCTGTCACGGCGTGATGCGTCGGGCCTTCATGGGCAGGGACATCGCTCTTATACAGCCAGATCGACTGGTAGAATGCAGGGTCTCGTGCCCATGGTTTCAGAATACGATAGTTAAAATCGAAGCCATTCATCTCGGCTCGTACAATATGCCAGTCAACCTGTTGTTCGACCGGCCACTCATGTACGTCGATGCCGTCAAGGTTCACCCGGTAGTCCTGAAATCCGGCATAGCGGGCGTCGAACGTCTCCGCGGTGTAATCGGGTGCACCTTCCAGCGAAGGTGGGCGCTCAAACTCACGCCACTCCGCAAACAGCTGCAGCAGATCGTCATAACCTGCCGCAGCACCCGAATCAGCTGCCATACAAGCCCCCACGGTCGACACGACCAGACATGCCACTACGCCGATCGCCCCTGCGTGTAACTGGCTCATTACTGAAGTTTCTGATCCTGATCGCATAGGTTGCCGCCGCGCGGGAATTCCATGGCTACTCGATTCCAAGGTCCAGCTCAATTGTACCTTTACTTACAGGACCGGGTTAGACTGCAGCCCCATCAGAATAATAAGAAGGAATAACGATGGCGAATTCCGGCGTGGAATCAGACACGACGAGCGTCAAGGACGTAAAACAGCTCGGGATATGGACCGCACTGGGGAGCCTCTCCTATGTGTTCTGGATCTGCGGCGGTATGGAAATGGTCGAGCGCCTTGCTTTCTATGGCGTACGCCAGGTTTCCAGCTTGTATGCTACTGACGCGGCGTCAAATGGGGGTCTCGGGCTTACCGGCGCGGCTGTGGGGATAATTTTTACTGTTTGGGCAGCGGTGCAATCCTTCGTCCCCGTTCTGACGGGCGGTATTTCCGATCGTGTTGGCTACAAAGAGACGATCTTTGCATCGACTGTATTCAAGATCCTCGGCTACCTGCTCATGGCCTGGTTTCCGAGCTTCTGGGGTTTCATGGCCGGCGCGGTAGTGCTGGCTTTTGGCACCGGCATTTTCAAACCCGGCATTCAGGCCACGATCGTCAAAGCCACGAACCGCCAGAACAGCTCGATGGCCTGGGGTGTGTTCTACCAGACCGTCAACATCGGCGGCTTCCTTGGCCCACTGCTGGCTGCACAGCTGCGTCAACTCGACTGGTCGTATGTGTTCTATGCTTGTGCCGCAATCATTTCGCTCAATTTCCTGCTGCTGCTGACCTACAAGGAGGTCGACAAGGATGCGCGCCTGGCGCACCGCGCCAAAGTCAAATCCGGCGATATCGAGGAAACAAGTCTCTGGCGCGACAGTCTCAAGGAGTTGGCCCGCCCGATCATGATCTGGTACATGGTGCTGTTCTCGGGGTTCTGGTTCATGCTGTGGGCTTTCTGGGATGTCGCGCCCTTGTACTTCCGAGACTGGGTCGATACTTCGGTGATGGTCCAACACCTGTTCGGTGAAGACGGCACATCCAATCGGCTCTGGATTTTCTTTCTCGGCATGACGAACGATGGTCAGCGCATCCAGCCTGAGGGCCTTGTCAACCTCAACGCCATGCTGATCATGTTCGTCTGTTTCATCGTTGCGGGCTGGAGCGCCCTGATGCGGGCGACGAATTCGATGGCGCTCGGTACGTTTTTGGCTGCTGCCACCCTCATGGTCTTTGGCGGATTCAATTATGTCTGGATCATGGTCCTCGCTATCGTCAGTTTCTCGATGGGCGAGATGCTCTCGAGCCCGAAGAGTTCGGAATACCTCGGCAATATCGCGCCTGCCCAGAAGAAAGCGATGTACCTGGGATTCAGTCAGCTGCCGCTAGGTATCGGGTGGACTTTGGAAGGTTTTTTTGGCCAGTACGTCTACGGCAGGTTCGGCGCCAAAGACACGATTGCGCGGCAGTCCATGCTTGATAACGGTATGCCGCAGACTGAAGTTGATGCAGTACCGATCGGCGAGGCATTCCAGACGCTCGTCGAGGTTACGGGCCAAACGGCGGATGTTCTGACGGCCGAACTCTACATGGCCAATAACGTCGGCATCGCCTGGTACATCATGGGATCCGTCGGCATTGTTTCCGCTGCTGGCATGTACGTTTACGGCCGCTGGACGTATCAATTAAAGGACTAGGGGGCACAGTTTGAACCAGCTCTTCTCAGAACTTAAGCGCCGCAGAGGTACTCAGCACACAATCGACAGCAAGCTCTGAGCAGCTATGGATCACGACGCCATACTTCGACAGCTTCTTCCTGTGTCTCCGCTTCAATGATTATTTCTCCCGACTTGCATGGCGCTACTCCGTCCGACTCCTCGCAACTTGGCATGTCCACCAGTCTCTCCTGATGCGACACATGACTGGTTGATGTCGACTCGTCGTCTTTCGGGGCGCGCCAGGCGCTTTTATCACCTGACGCTGCGCCAACTGCTTCGAGACTCGCGAAAACGTCAGCCTGGCGAGCCGATGGAGCGCAGCTCGATTTGCTCTTATTGACAATGACAGTTGCAGACGCCTCCTTGAGCGCGACGAGTTGTTCCAACGCGTATTCACAGTCAGCTCGAGTCAGAAACTGCAGGTCGAATTCGCGTTCCTGACAGATCGTTTTTCCAGCAGGCGCCACGCACTCAGCCATAGTGAGTACGAAAATCTGTATCCATGCGGCGTCCATGGTTTCACTCCATCGTTGATATTCTGCGTAAAAGGGTAACAAAGATTCTGGCCGGCTGGATACAGCAACCGGATCGGTGTAATTTGGTGATCAGACAAGAATGAGGAGATCCGGAATGCTCACACGTCGCGACTATCTCAAAAACTCCGCATTGATCGGTGCGGCTTGCGCATGGCCAGCCGGGCTATTAAGAGCATTCGAAAGTGAGGGCCTGATTACCCGAGCCGTCCCCAAAACCGGCGAGGAACTTCCGATCGTTGGCCTGGGAAGTTCGGCCACCTTCCGTTCTGTCGCTCAGAGCGACGACGTGTCCGCACTCGCAGCCGTTATGGAAACAATGCTCGAAAATGGCGGCACGGTATTTGATACCGCGCCGTCCTATGGAGCTTCAGAAAAAGTCAGCGGTCAGATCGCGCGAGACGGTGGAATGACCGACGATATTTTCTGGGCGACCAAGGTAAATGTAGTGTCTCGCGGCAGTAGTGGCGGTGCGGATGCCACTGCCGCAAGGGCGCAGGTACAACGTTCATTTGATCGCATCGGCAAGGACCCGATAGACCTGGTTCAGGTACACAATCTGGCCGACCTGCCCACACAGATGGGCGTCATCAAGGAACTCAAGGAAGACGGTCGTATCCGGTACATCGGCACAACGTCCACGCGGGCCAGCCGTTATCCGGATCTTGAAAAGGCCATGCACGACTATCCGATTGACTTCATTGGCGTCGATTACGCCATCGACAATCGCGTCTCGGCCGACAGAATATTGCCGCTGGCTCAGGAACTGGGCATAGCAGTACTTATTTATGTACCGTTTGGCCGCTCACGCCTGTTTAGCCGTGTCAGCGGGATGGACGTACCGGACTGGGCGAAGGAGTTTGGCGCCGATACCTGGGGCAGGTTTTTCATCAAGTACGCCGCAGCGCATCCTGCGACGACTTGTGTAACTCCTGCGACGAGCAAGCCCAAGCACATGCTCGACAACATCGGTGCGGCGTACGGTGATCTGCCCGACAAGACCGCGTTACGCAAGATGGAGGAACTCATCGACGCGTTGCCGTCGGCCTGATCGCCTCAGAACCTGGCCTGCTTCAGGAAACCAATCGGCTGACAGCCGCAGCCAACGCACCGTTATCGCTGGCCAGGCGGTAACCGATGTGCATATGCGGTTTCTTGATGTCGATCAATCGCGTCAGGTCGATAGGTGTCGCCACCAGGACGAGGTCACAATCGACGGCGTTGACCGTTGCTTCCAAATCGCGAATTTGCGCGTCGCCATAACCCATGGCCGGCAAAAGCGGACCAATGTCCGGGTACTTTTCAAAGGTCGCCGCGATTTCGCCAACAGCATTGGTCCTGGGGTCTACGAGTTCGGCCGCCTCGTTTAATCTGGCTGCCATTACGCCGGCGCCGAATGGCATGCCGCCGTGTGTCGTAGTGGGTCCATCTTCGATTGCGAGCACTCGTTTGCCACGTATCAGTTCTGGATCCGGGACATTGAGCTGTGACTCGCGACGCAAGATCAGGGCATCAGGATTCAACTTGCTGGCGTTCGCCTCGATTGCGGCAATGTCGTCTGCGTCCGCATGGCCGACCTTGTTTATCAGTATCAGGTCGGCACGTGCGAAATTCTCGGTGCCCGGGAAGTACTGAAGTTCATGCCCCGGGCGATAAGGGTCGGCGACTACGATCCAGAGATCGGGTTTATAAAACGGTGTGTCATTGTTACCACCGTCCCAGACAATTACGTCTGCCTCCTGCTCGGCTTGCGCCAGGATCGCTGCATAGTCAGCACCGGCGTAGACGATCACGCCGTTCTTAAGATGCGGTTCGTATTCTTCCCGTTCCTCGATCGTACATTCATGCAGATCGAGATCGTCATACTTCTCGAATCGCTGTACCGCCTGCTTTGCGAGATTGCCGTATGGCATCGGATGGCGGATGGCTACCACTCTCTTGCCAAGATCTCGCAGGATGT
>Ga0255054_10001350_pt1 | contig 14451 bp, 11 predicted proteins | sample JV7_2_23_MG_FD_188634 | JGI IMG/M metagenome (GOLD analysis project Ga0255054, IMG submission 188634) | Seawater microbial communities from Jervis Inlet, British Columbia, Canada - JV7_2_23 | ecosystem: Environmental > Aquatic > Marine > Inlet | place: Canada: British Columbia | collected...
CCCATTTACGGTGACGGTAACGTCCATTTCTTTGCCCATGAAATTGCCTCTCACGCTGCTTGGGTTCCGGGGGCTGAGGCGCGCGCGAGCGCTCTCTCGAGCGCCCGTTTCGCCAAGACCCTGGCTAGATGTAATCGATACTCCACCGAGGCGTGAATATCCGCGCTCGGATCAAGTTCTTCGGTCACCGCTTCGGCTGTCGCCCGGATTAATTCGGAGGAAACTTCCTTCCCGATAAGCATCTCTGCAGCTTTCACCGCCTCCACCGGTCCATCCCCGACACTTAGGAACACCAGCCGAGCGCGTTCGCAAAGGTTCTGCTCGTCCAGTGTCACCACTGCGCCCACACCCACCAGCGCGAAATCGTGAGCGCGCCGTGCTGCCTCTTCCAACGCCCAACCCGTGCGCGGTGCCAGTGGTGGAATGGCGATCTCGACCAACATCTCTTCTGGCTCCAGAGCCGAGGTGAACATACCCAGGAAGAACTCCGACGCCGGGACCCAACGCTCACCGCTCGCACTCTGGCAGCGGAAACGACCATCCAGGGCGACACAGATCGTGGTTAATTCGGCGGCCGGATCCGCATGGGCAATACTTCCACCGAAGGTCCCCCGGCTGCGGATCTGCGGAGTGCCGATTTTTGGCATCGCCTCGTGGATCAGTGGAGCATGTTCGGCCACAAGGGCATCATGCTCAACGTGATGATGGCGAGTCATGGCGCCGATGCGCAGCTCCCCATCCTCCTCGGAGCGGATGAATGAAAGCTCGGCGAGCTTATTCAGATCAACCAGCAACGAAGGTTGGGCCAGGCGGAAATTCATCATCGGGATCAAGCTTTGACCACCAGCCAGGACTTTGGCATCATAGCCATGTTCAGCTAGATGGCCCAAAGCCTCTTCCATGGTGGTTGGTACAACATATTCAAATGGTGCGGGCTTCATACGCTTATTGTCCTCCTCGCAGAACTTTCGTTTCCCCAGGATGGTAATTTAGTTTGCATTCTTGCGCTGGCGGCGTTCACGCTCGATGGCCTCAGCCAGAGTCGTTGGTGGGCGCTCAAGCAGCCGGCTCAGGATTTGCGGGCTGCCAACAAAGTCGTGCTGCCCATAATAAAGGAACATCTGCGTTAGCGTCTCGATCGCATACGCTCCCAATCCAGCTTCCAGAGCACCTCGCTTCCAGGCATCAATCGCCGTCCTTTCTGCGGTTACCTCTCGACCTAATATTTCACTCAATGTCTGTGCGACCTCGATCTGGGACATCGGTGCGGTGCCCGTCAGCTCATAAGTCGCACCTGTGTGTCCGTCTTCGCTGAGGACGAGCCGGGCAACTTCAGCGACATCTTTCAGATCGACGAGGCTCGAACGGGCTTCGAGCGGATAGGGTATGCGGTAGATGCCATCTCCGATCAGTGTGTCCCATTGGGCCAGGATATTCTGCATGTATGCCGCCGGCTGCAAAATCGTGAACGCCAGGCCGCAGGTGAGGAGCTGCTCTTCGACACGCATCTTCTGCCAATGGTGCGGCATAGATTCAATATGCGGGTGAAGCACAGAGTGATAGACAAAATGCTCGACATCAGCAGATTGCGCAGCAGAGATCACCGTCCGCCCAATCGCAACCTCATCCGGGTGGACGTTTGGAGGTATGTGATACACCGCCTGAATACCGAGGACTGCCTCGTCCATCGTCCGCCGGTCGGCCATGTCGCCATGCAGGACCTCGATGGCGCCGAATTCTTCAACTCTTTGGATATGCTCCCTGTGGTGGACGAGCGCCCGGATACGCGCCCCTTTTCCAACCAGTTCCCGGATAACATACCGCCCGGTTTTGCCTGCAGATCCAGTTACGAGGATCATTCAAGACCGCCCTATCCTTCGCTGCTCTCCTTGAAGGCCACGAATCTGCCCCACATCGACTCGGCCTCCATGGCTTTTTGGATGTAACAGCCAATGTAATACCTGCCACTCTCGGCTTTAGCGATGTCAAAGCCCAGGTTCTCGGCATGGACAATGCGCTTCGGGAAGAGATTCAGATGCATGTCCTGGTAGTACTTATCCAGCGGGTACATCTCGTCCCAGTCTTTGCCGAAATCATCGATGAGTTTGCGATTAGCTTCCTCAAAGGTCTTGGGATGCCAGATCCGCATGATTGTGTTCATAGGATGGTCGGCACTCACAGCGTCGACCCCGATCCACTTGATCTCCATTTCCACGCACCAGTCCGAAAAATCCGGGGAAGGACCGGGATGATTCACCATATAACGGAATTCATCCGACTCAGGACTGTTCCACCCAAATTCATACCATCCCGTCTTGATGATGAGAATGTCGCCTTTACGGATGTCCACCACATCTTGAATCATCTTGGGCGTGTACACGCTCGAGTTGCTGACCAAATGTGAAATATCGGCAATAACCCCCGGTCCGACCCAATCAGCTAAGGGGACTTCTCCAATGGATCGACCCGCAGGGTAGAAGTGTTTCTCGCCGTCCATATGACTCGCCAGGTGGATGCTGGCATTGCAGATCGAACCATTCCTGCCCATGCCGAAGAATTGACCCCCGACCCGCTTGGTATAGGTCACGCTCAGTGGGATGTAGTTCAGCCATTGAGGGGTTTGTACGCTAAATGGAATCGTGAGGTCCAGCATCTCTGCTGAGCTCATGACCTTGATGAACTCTTCTTCCTCCACGCCCTTCGGCGCTGTTATGGCGGAGACACGAGCCCAGGCGCTTTCGACCTCCATGAAGGGGATGGGCATAATCATGATCCAGGCACGTTGGTTTTTCAGCTTGTCAATATCACCCACGATGGATTCAACGAAGAGCATGTGGGCATTAGGAATATCCACATGGGTCATCTTGTAGTATTCATCCTGCGGAAACATTTCATCCCACGTTTTACCGTGCTCATTGAGCAACTTCTCCTCGGCTTTCTGAAACTCACGCTCATGCATCCGCCGGATGGGAGTATTCATGGGGTGTTCAGCGCAGCCACAATCCACACCCACGATTTTTAGTTTCATCTCCAAAGCCCATTTGAAGAATTCGGGGGATGGACCTGGATGTCGAACGAGGAATCCGAATTCCTTCGATTCGACGCCGCCCTGCGCATCTTCGTTGAAAACATCAGGCTGATCCCACGAGTATTTGTGATAACCGGTGTTGATAATCAGAATATCCCCCTCTCTGACCGTTGCCCGTTCAGTGATCATCTCGGGGGTGTATAGGCTGTAATCGGAGACCGCATCTGATATGTCGACCACCACTCCCGGGCCACAAAGCTCGCTCAACCCAACATCGGCGATGGCTCTACCCGCAGAATGGAAGGCTCGCTCTCCAACCAAATGCGTGCCTACGGTGTTGCTCCAATTGAGTATCTGGCCATTTGCACCCTGCCCGCCTCCATAGGCGCCGGTCACTCGCTTGAAAAAATGAACTTCAAGTGATTTTTCACCCGGCCAAGGAGGCGTGAAGATACTGCACGCCTGGGTTAAGTCATAAAGTTTGGCATCGGTCATGGTTTTGATAAAACGATCGCGGTCCATTCAAGCCTCACTTTCAAAGTTACATTCAGGTACACATTCAACACTGAAGGAATTTCTCTTCGTTGACACTCAAATATCGTATTCTTCGGCGTACGCTACAAGTGCCTCCTCAAACATCTCCATCGGTGGGCGCACCAGACCGGCTCCAACCTGCCCTACCCCTGCATCTTTGTGGGCGATACCCGTATTCACACGGGGTGTGATGCCTTTCTCGACGACCTTGCGGATGTCAATCCCGGTCGGCGTCCCCCGGAAATCGAGAGGGGGCATCGTGAAATATTTATGCTCGGTGAAGCAGATTTCATACATTTCCAGCGTGGCGTTTATCGCATCTCTCGGCGTACCGCTAACGAATGTGACGATGGCTGGTGCGCTTGCCATGGCAAAACCACCAATGCCGGCCGTCTCGGTGATGGTGCTATCGCCAATATCCCCGCTCGAATCCTCTTCCGTGAAACCCGGGAAGTACAATCCCTTGGGCACCGCAACCGGTGCAGTAAACCACCGGTCACCTAATCCACTGATGCGAATCCCGAAATCCGTGCCATTGCGGGCCATGACGCTTACGATCGTGCTGCCTTTGATCCCGTGAGCGGCGTCGACCATGGCTTTACAGGCAGCCATGGCGGGGTTGAGCACGCTTAAAGCGTTATCTCCCAAATTCTGTATGATCTGGGCGGCGACGTCTGAGTCTTTGGTTGCCTTGACGATGAACGGTGCCAGGATCTTCGTAAAAAGTACCGAACCCGCCTTGTTCCGGTTGTGGCCTTCGTCACCCATATGCAATGCTTCGGCCAGAAGCGCCCGGATGTCGATCCCCTCGCTGGCCTGGATGGCATCACCCAGGACCGGAGCCATCACATCCTCTATCCAGCGCAAGCGCTCTAATACATCTTCGCTGTAGGCGCCATAGCGCAGCACTTTTCCATAACCCTCGTTCAGGTTGGAAAAGGACTTGTTCCCATAGGTCTTGTCCTCAAGAATATAGACCGACATAGAAGGGCAGATAATTCCTGCCATCGGCCCTACAGCTTGGTGATCATGACAGGGTTCAAGCGCGATCTCACCCGACTCAACCAGAGCCTGGGCTCCTTTTTCGTCTTTCGCCTTGCCTTCAAAAATCAGGGCTCCTGTAATGGCGCCGCGCATTGGCCCGGACGCCCTTGCCCAGGTAATGGGAGGTCCAGCATGCAGCAGCAAATCGTCCCGCATGTTCGGAATCACTTCCAGCGCTTTCCCCAAACCCACAACAACTGGACGAGACTCCATCATTCGTTCGCACGCTTCTGTATTAGCTTTATCAATATCCATGGGTCCTCCCCTGCTCGGTGACGATGACCGGCTCCAGTCAGGTCGTCATCAAACAATGATGGTCGGCGTTAATTATCTTGCTTATCCCCCGGCATTTGAAAGCGTTTTCCGATCTCGAAGCGAGATCGAGCTTCTTTTAAGCTCTCCTTATAAAGTTCGAGGTTGCGATCCTCCAGGTGATCGAAATTCTGTGGATGTTTGCTGCCCCAAGTGATATAGCGAAGTGGATCGGGATCAAGGCGAGCGGCGATGATTTCTTCGGTGCCACGCGCCTGCGCCAATCGCCAGGCGATCGGGTTGATAATCATACTGTGGCCAAAGCCATAGTTATCCATCGCATCTCTTCCGACCAGGTTGCTGGCGATGACGTACACATGGTTGTCATAGGCTCGCGCGGCATTCGTCATATGCCAAATATCGAAACTGCGCTGCAGTGCGGAAACGCGGATGATGATCTCGGCTCCCTTTACCGCCAGAATACGCGAGAGCTCCGGGAAATCTCCATCGTAGCAGATGATCATGCCCAGGGTACCAAGCTCGGTTTCATATACATCAGCGTGATCGCCAACGAGTACCCATCCACCATGATCGCGACGCTCCCAGGGTGCGGGGTGGGTCTTATCATAGATGCCCAGTATCTCTCCGTCCGGGCCTATCAAGATCGACGAATTGTAGACTTCTCCTCGTTCGGATCCTCGACGGTAGGATGGCCAGACGACATAAACCCCAAGCTCATCGGCAGCCTCCTGGATCCCCTGGGTGATCAGTCCCGGAGCTTCATCGACCAGGTCCCACAGGCCTTCAGCATCCAGGCCAGTCTCATAGCCGGTCGTAACCGTCTCTGGAAACACCACAAGTTCGGCTTCATTTTCGCTCACAGCCTTCTTCAACCAGCTAATGCCTTTAGAAACGTTGGCTTGTACATCATTGGGCATAATGGCGATCTGAATGCAGGCTGCAACAAATTCCTTCATTCCTTGCCTCCGATCATTTACCTTTCATCCTCTCCAGAATGGACATCAATTCCTGATTTCCCCCCGCGGGAGGACGCCAGTCCACATGGATCACAGAAGCATCTTGAGCGGATAGGCTTTCGGCAAATGATTCCAAACCCACATTTATGGCCGACAGCGGATCCTTCAAAACGCTCAAATCTACCGGCGTGCGCTCATGTATTTCGGGTTCTGGCAAGAGCGCTTGAAGCAACCTGCCCACATATCGTGCCGCGGCTTCGTTGCTGGTCCAGACTTTGGCCCCCGCTTCTTCAAGCTGTGAAACCTGCATATCCAGACCCTGCGGGTCTTCATCGGTTCCGACCACGACCGCCAAGACCTCAAGTTGCCTTCCCGCCTCCTGGGCTCGGGAGATGACGCTCTGGATCACAGGCGCGATCTCGCTGGCTGGGTCGGGGTGTGCGCCGTGGCCCAAGACCACGTCGAGCAGGACCACTGCCACTTCAGGATCGGAAGATTCCTGCTCTAATCTGCGGATACGAAGATCGTTGTCCATCATCGGGTGCAACCGTCCAACGGTGAACTCATCCTCACCCAGATCGACGATGGTGTGCTCCTGGCTGACTAACGCGTCGGGCAGGCGGAATTCTTCCTTTAACGGGACATTGGAATAGACACCGGGGATATACGCTTGTAGGATCAATAGGGTTTCGTAGGCTAATGTACCTCCCGAGAAGAGACCCCGGAGGTAGCGTTGGGTTGATGAATAACTGCTGACGTCTATTTCTGCCGATGGGGCAACATCCGCAGAGGCGGAACCCAACTCGACAGCCAGCTCCGCGGCCTCATCGAAGGAAGCTGCATAGAACACGTTCTCCACCTGTCGGGTCGGGCTTGCATAGCCGATGAAATCCACGACGACAGCTTTACCTGACAGCCGGGCAGCCTGCAAAAGTTTTTCTGCCACAGTGGCGGAAGGTGGTTTGGAAATCAAGACGATGACTTGCGTATCGGGGTCACGGCGGAGGAGGTCGAGCCCTTGATAAGCGGTGATCGCACCCACCGCATCGGAGAGATCTCGTCCGCCAGTGCCGATGGCGTGGGTGATTCCACTCCCCAGCTGGTGGATGCGTACGCTCACCGCCTGCAGACCCGTCCCCGAGGCGGCGACCAATCCAATGGGTCCTCGACGCACCTGGTTTGCAAATCCTAGTCCGACGCCATTCACAATAGCTGTGCCGCAATCTGGGCCCATCACCACTAAACCCTTCTCACTTGCAGCTTGCTTAATCGCAATCTCATCCTCAAGGGTGACATTGTCACTGTAGAGGAAGACATTTTTCTCAAGGTCGAGTACCTTGCGGGTGACGTCAGCGGCGTAGCGACCCGGCACAGAGATAAGTGCCCAGTGCGCATCCGTTGCCATCTTTGCTGCAGTCTCGATACTCTTTGGTCGGTATTCATGATCTGCAACTTGGCGGCGGCGGGTAAGTAACTCATCCACCTGGCGGAGCGCGTCCAGCGCATCAGCCTCGCTTTGAGCTTGCACAACAATGAGCAAATCCTCGGGTCCAGCAGCTTGACCTTCAGGCAACAACATGTTGTTTTGATCGAGAATATTCTTGTTCGCCTCTGTTCCCATAACCACGCCTGCATCAATGACTTCGGGGAGAGCGGCTAGCTCTCGCTGAAGCTGCATGAGTATGACCGAGTCGTAATATGCCCCGGATCGAATCTCCACTTTGGATACAATCATGACGTCATCTCAATCCTTAGTAAATTCACATTTAAATAGATAATCCCACAGATGATCTATAGGGCGGGTAGAAGCATCATTCTAGATCGCCCCTCGCTCCTGAAATCGTGCGAGCTCCTCCATAGAGTAACCCAGCATCTCCGTGAGTACATCTTCGGTATGCTCCCCAAGCAAAGGAGGAGGATGGCGGAGTTCGGCAGGTGTTTGAGCAAGTTTATAAGGAAACCCGGTGAGCTGAATCGGGCCGGCGCTGGGATGCTCAACCTCCAATATCAAATCCCTGGGCTTAACCTGGGGATGCTCGAAGACGGCTGGTACGTCGTTAATGGGGCCGCAGGGCAGCCCTGCATCGCGAAGGGCATCTAGCCAATCACTTGCCTGCCGCGATGCTATTACCTCACTGAGGATCACGCCTAACTCAGCCCGATGAGCTATGCGGTCTCCATTTGTCCTGAAGCGCGGGTCCTCCCGGAGATCTTCCCGATCAATCACCGCGCAGAAGGTTTCCCATTGGGGTTCGTTAGCCACGCCGAGTACTAGCCAGCGATCTTGAGCGCGGAAGGCTCCGTAGGGTGCCAGGTTGGGATGATCGTTTCCCGTTCGGTGCGGGTCGTCTCCACCTATCAGGTAGTTGGAGGCCACATTCGATAAGAGCGCTGCCTGCGTATCGAAGAGCGAGATGTCGATGAGCTGTCCCTCTTTTGTTTGGTCACGGGCGCGCAATGCCGCCAGGATGGAGGTCGCCGCGAACATTCCCGTCGAGATGTCCACGATCGGCACACCCACTCTTGAAGGGGGACCTTCTACAGGACCGGTGATACCCATCATCCCCCCCTCGGCCTGGATGATTACATCATAGCCAGGTCGTCCGGCGTACGGGCCGGTTCGCCCATACCCACTGATGGAGCAATAAACCAGGTTGGGATTGAGTTTCTTCATGTCCTCATAGTCCATACCCAGTTTTTTAAGCACTCCGGTCCGGAAATTCTCCACGAGAACATCACACAAGCTCGCTAAACGTCGAATGACCTCTTGACCTTCGCTGCTCTTCAGGTTAACGGTGATGCTGCGTTTATTGCGATTTACAGATAGGAAGTACGCCGATTCACCCGCGAGGTTGTCATCGGATTGCCCTACAAAAGGTGGACCCCATCCACGACTCTCGTCACCGCGGCCAGGTCGTTCCACTTTTATCACCTCTGCACCAAGATCTCCAAGCATCATGGTGCAATACGGTCCGGCCATCGCGCGGCTAAGATCCAGTACTCGAATGCCTTCCAGTGGACCCATTTATGATCTCCGTAAAACCTGTGGGTTTGTGAGCTTCCATTCCGCTCGCAGTACGTTGCCTGGGGGATCCATATTCTTCGCTATTGTCGCATAAATTCGAGTGTCATTCCAAATTCGCCGGCTCCAAGATTGCTATCAGGTACTGTTTTGATAGGGGGCTTGGCTAACAAAATAAACAATTAAACTCCCGAGAAAAAAGGGGGCTGTTGTGATCATGTTGATGGAGTAATGGGGTTCACTATGATCCCTTTACTTCCGGTGCTGTGGTATCAAGTAACTCCAATTATTCAAACGACTTGAAAAATCGTTTTAATGAATTAGACCCGATGCTTGGGGAAAATAGATTTTGGCACCTCAATCTTTTACGTAAGGTTGCCCAAGCGCGTCGGGCGTTGCCGCGCCCCACTTAGTCCGGAACCACTTGGTTGACATGAGCAGTAGAGCCCCTAAGGTTATTCCAAAGGGGACTGTCCTCCAGATGTACCTGGACATAACACCCGGGAGCAACATTTGTGGGTTGAGTGAGAGCTGCCACAAAGTTCCAAAAAGGATCGACCCTCCAAGCAGGATCATAGGGTTCCACATCGAGAAAAAAACGAGCGCAAGTGCGATGAAACCACGACCCGAGATGAAATTGTAGCTCCAGACAGGATTGTAATCCAAGGAGAATATCGCACCCGCTAATCCCATCAGCATTCCTGCGCTGATGACACAGAGATAGCGAGTTTTTGCGATGTTGACTCCCGATACTTCAGCGACCGTAGGATTCTCCCCCACCGATCTTATCATCAATCCCAAACTTGTCTTGGAGAGTACAAACCAGGTAATCACGGTAAGTGAAATTCCGAGAAAAAAGAATGGGGAAAGACCCGAGATCGCGGGTATCCTTTCCAACCCCAAAGGCCCCGTATATGTGCTGCCGATGTAGGTAGTCAGACCGAAGCCGAGGATCCATATTCCCATTCCACTTACGACCTGGTCGCCACCAAGCGTTATGGAAAAAAAACCGTGGAGAAGTCCGAGGAGACCTCCGATGGCAATTCCTACTAAGAAGCCGAGCAAGTAGCTCCCGGTGGCTTTAGCGGTGATGAAACCCAGGGTAGCACCGAAAAGCATCACCCCTTCGATTCCTACGTTTAAAACCCCCGAGCGCTGTCCGATGAGTTCACCAAGTGCCGCGATTGTGAAGATGGTTGAGGCGTCGAGGCTTCTAACGAAGAACTCCCACATCAAGACTCTCCTATTGAGTATTCACCCGAATAATCTTATACCTGTAGAAAAACTGAAACGCGACGAGCGTAATCATTAATACACCTAACAGGGCGAAATCCACGCCAAAGCTCATGCCGAGTTTTCCCTGTACGAACCTGCCTCCGATCGACAATCCTCCGAAAAGCAGCGCTACTGGAATCGCGGCGATGGCGTTGCCCTGGGAAATCAGCCCACAAATAATCCCGTAAAACGCCAGATCGCCGAAAGAACCATATGTCCTAGCGATTTTATAAACCCCGGGAACTGCCGCAAAGTAGTGATACCCTGCCAGGCCCGCTAAAGCACCGCCCAGGACAAAAACTAAGAGAGGAATGAGCAATGGGCTGATCCCCGCATACTCGGCCGCAGTAGGATTGTGCCCATAAGCTTTAATCTTGAAGCCGATTTTGGTCTTTGCGAACATAAAGTACAGCAGCAGAGCAACCCCGAGGGCGATGAAGATCGTAAAGGGGATGCCCATGATCAATGCGGGTTGCAGGGAAGACGGCAATTCGAAGCTCTCACCTCTCCCACCGGGATTCATGAAAGGACCTCCCTCTTTGATCATGAATGAAACCACCCAGAAAGTTATGAAATTCAACATCATCGTCACAACAATCTCATTGATGTTGAATTTCCCCTTTAGATATCCTGCAATCGAGCCAACAGCAATGCCCCCCAATGCTGCTGCGATCACCATGAATACAATAATGAGGTGAGGCGAAATCCGTATGGCTTGGAACTCATTCACACCAAAGGCATACAACACTGCGTATGCAGACAAGGTACCGGTATAGAGCTGCCCGGCCATCCCGATGTTCCATAGCCCTGCTTTATAGGGAATGATGAAGGCAAACGTACACAACAGGAGGAATATGAAGCGGTTAATCGTCAGCGGTAAACCATAGGAGCTGGCAAAAGCGTAGGAGAAAATCTCGCGATACGCGACTAGAGGGTTGATTCTAGCCAAGATGAAGATCAAGCTGAATAGAGCCAATGCGCTGATGATTGCCAGGAGAGATATGGTCGCAGCCTGCCAGCCGGATAACGATACCCTTTTCTGAAGCTTAAACTTATAACCACCGAGCCTCATATCTCTGCCTCATCCAGCGTTATCCCGGCTATCATCGCCCCCACAAGCTCCCTCTGGGCATTCTCTCCCTGGATGATGCCCATGAATTTACCTTCGTAGATCGGGGCTACCCAATCGCTCAATGCTAAGATCTCGTCGAGGTCTTCAGAAACAAGAAGAATTCCTGCTTTCTCTTGCTTGGCTTCAACGAGTTTGTTGCGCACGAACTCCGTTGCCCCCACGTCAAGACCCTGAGTGGGTAAATAAACGATTAAAAGCCTTGGTTTGCGAGAGAGTACGCGTGCCAAGATAAGTTTTTGAAGGTTCCCTCCAGATAAGCTCTTTGCCGTGATGTCGGCGGACGGTGCAGCCACGCCAAACTCTGCGATGATTTCTTTTGTCAACTCCCGTATCTTCCTGTAATCCAAAACCCCTCGTTTGTGGAAATCTTCATCAAAGTAATAATTCAGCGTGGTATTTTCAACTAGGGAGAAGTCGGCAATCGAACCCACGTGTATGCGATCCGAGGGGATGTATCCTAAGCCCAATTGCCACCGTTCCAGGCTGGATGCAAAAGTGATATCTTTTTCATCAAAGATCACCCTACCCCCTTCTACTTTTCGAAGACCTGCCAGCGCCTCGACCAATTCGCATTGCCCGTTCCCGGAAACTCCAGCAATACCGAAGATTTCACCTTCACAGATAGAAAACGAAGCCCCTTTTAATGCCAAGTAACCTTTGTCACTTATAACCTTAAGGTTTTCAACTTGAAGGATGGGTTTACCCACCTCCGCCTGAGCCCTTTTAGTTCTAAATATGACATCTCTCCCTACCATCTTCTTAGCTAGACTCTTCTCTGTAGCTAGTGCGCTTTCTATGCAGGCCACAACCTTCCCATTTCTTAGAACTGTGACCCGGTCGCTTATCCTCAGCACAATGGGGAGTTTATGAGTGATGAAGGGGACGATTGCGAGGTCATCTCTGGTCATAGCTTCGATGGAAGCTAAAAGTTTCTCCGTCTCAAAAGGAGTTAGCGCGGAAGATGGTTCATCCATGATGAGAACCTCTGCGCCGCGATAGAGTGCCTTTAGGATCTCTACGAGCTGCTTTTCTCCTTCGGAAAGCTGCCACACTTTTGCTTTGAGGTCGATGCTGAATCCGTACTTTTCGCAGAATTCGTTGATCTCCCCCTCTGCTCTTTTGATATTAAGTACCTTTCCGGCCCGGGGATGCCCGAGGATGATGTTTTCGATTACAGTGTGTGCGGTTACCAATTTTCGGTGTTGGTGGACCATACCAATGCCCAGGTCGATAGCATCCAGGGGTGATCTGAAGTGGACCTGCTTGCCGCCGATGTAGATCTCACCTTCGTCAGGTTGATACTGACCGAAGAGGATTTTCATCAGGGTGGTCTTCCCCGCGCCGTTCTCTCCCAAGACCGCGTGAATCTCGCCCGCTTTTATCTCAAAATTTATACGGTCATTGGCGACGACTCCCGGGAATTTCTTCGTGATTCCCCTCGCCTCTAAGATCGTTTCCCCGCGTTGTATATCTTGAATGAGCACTTTTTGCACTGGACCCTCTTCCCTGAGAAGGGCATTGGCTTGTTTGCCAGTCTAGCTGTCATTATCTGTGACTCCAGACAGCTTATACTCGATATGGGTGATATCGATCAGTTCCAAGATTGCCTTGTGATTGTAATTAACTGAAGTTGATCCGCAAGCAGGCATGAGGCTCCCTTTCCTGAGATTTACGCTCAAGATTGGAAGTCTCATGCTTGTGCTTAGTCGTGTCTGTTATGCATCGACGTGACCGTGGATGACCACTTAACGCTGTTTTACTCCAGGATCATCACACCTTCAACGTCGAAGTTGAACAGAGAGAGCAGCCACTCGGCAGTCGGTTCCTCGCCTGCGGCTTTAACCGTCGTCCCTGCAGCAGGAATTGGTGCGCCTTCGAGTGCCAGTCCCGTTCCGTTGCTGACAAAGGCGTGTTCGGTAAATGGATCCCATTCCCCTGCCATCATCTGATCCCTTCTTTCCTTAACGAGCTGAACGATCTCATCCGGGATAAAGGGTAGTGCAGCAGGGCTAATGGCGTCAATTCCCACCTTGTTGTCGTTCATGATGTCAACTGTGGGGGCTTCTGTGCCATCCGCCAGGACCATGAATGAATCCATACCGAGATAGAGGACAGTCGTCGGATTCTCATCTCCAGCCAGGAATTCGCTCAACATGTAGTTGTAGAGAACTTCCCATCGTGTGTCGAAAGAAACGGCCACAGTGTCCGTGTCCGACCAGCCGTAGAAGCCCACGATGTCCATATCCTTACCGACGAACCAGATGCCCTGTTCTGAAGCAACATCGAGAGGAGATCCAGAATCGGTTTGTTGGGTAAGCACATCCACGTCGTACTGGGCAATCAGGGTTTCTGCAATATCCCGCTCCTCAGTGGGCAGGTACCAGTCACCGACATACTTGACGTATACATTGACATCTTTGTCGAGTAACGCTGCTGCATCCTGCACTCCGAGGATAAATCCGTTCTGCCGCCTGATAACCTGGACGGATGGGAATGCCGAGACGATGCCGATATTACCCGTTTCGGTCAATGCTCCAGCGATGAGCCCTTCCAGATAAAGCGCCTGGTATTGCCTGGGGAAGAGCCGAATGAAGTTTCTTTTTGTGGTTAGATCACTGGCGATGATCGAGCCAAAGTAGACATCCGGGTACTTGTCGGCGATGTCCTGAAGGGGAAGCCCCATGAATTCGGCGTTGCCGATGACGATATCAGCCCCATCCGCGATCATTTCCTCTGCATAGGGATTTGTGAGATCAGGCCCTACTTCCTCTCTGAATACATACTCTACATTGGGATACTTTTCGGCGATCCGCTTTCCGGCGCGATCGTGAGCACCAGACCAGGTGGTCCCTTCAATAACACTGAAGTGTTCTATCGCCAGGACTGCACCCTCTGGCCCTTCATCAGGAACTTCTGCGGGTGCACACATCGCTGTTCCTAGAAGCAGCACAGCCGTGACCACAGCAATACCAACCACTCTTAATAGCGCCTCATACTTCTTTGGAAAGAGCTTGCTGATCATCTTGGTTCTCCTCCTTAGGTATTTCTCGTTATAGTAGGTGGTTAAATCGTAAAGTATTCTGCGCGATGTCATCTTTATTATTCCCGATATCTCCTCCTCTCACACAAGGACATCCATTGTAGAGAATTCTGTAATGCTCGTCAATTATACACACCCCTATTTTAA
>Ga0255054_10001352_pt1 | contig 14443 bp, 14 predicted proteins | sample JV7_2_23_MG_FD_188634 | JGI IMG/M metagenome (GOLD analysis project Ga0255054, IMG submission 188634) | Seawater microbial communities from Jervis Inlet, British Columbia, Canada - JV7_2_23 | ecosystem: Environmental > Aquatic > Marine > Inlet | place: Canada: British Columbia | collected...
GCTCGTCACCGAATTAAAGGCCATGCCGGGCACACTGGATGTGCGCAATGACTGGGAAAACAAAATCCTTAAGGCCAAAATCGTTGTCGACCAGGCCCGTGCGCGTCGTGCCGGCCTGACCTCAAAGGAAACCGCCCTGTCGCTTCAATCGCACATGGATGGGCTTAAAGTTACCGAATACCGCGAATTGGATGTCGCCATCCCGGTGGTATCCCGCTCGGTAGAAGAAGAACGCAAGGTCCTCAGTGACCTCTGGAACGTCATGATCCGCTCCCCTGCAACCGGAACCAATGTGCCGATCACCCAGATCGCGGACATAAGAGGCATATGGGATTTTAGCCGCATCGCCCGCCGCAATCAGGAGCGCTGCGTAACGGTTGAGCTCAAGCATGAATATCTAAAAGCGCCCGAGTTGCTGGCTGCTGTCAAACCCTTGATTGAGGCAATGGAATTAAAACAAGGCTACTGGTGGGAGGTCGGTGGCGAGCTAGAATCGCAGGCAGAAGTCATGGAAAAACTGACCCGCTGGATGCCCCATTGTTTTTTCGGTATTGTTTTACTTCTGGTGTGGCAGTTCAATTCTATTCGGCGGCCCATGATCATTTTCATTACCATTCCCATGGCCTTCGTCGGCGGTTTTATCGGCCTGCATATCATGCGGGCGCCGTTTGATTTTTTCGGAATGCTGGGACTGCTCAGCCTGGCCGGGGTCATTATCAACAACGGTATCGTACTGATCGATAAAATTGACGCCGAAAGGGCTGCGGGCCGCGAACCCTATGATGCCGTGATTATGGCGGCCGTATCGCGTTTCCGTCCCATTATAATGACCACCATCACCACCATACTGGGCGTGATGCCCCTGATCGTATCGGTGGATTCTCTTTTTTATTCTTTGGCCGTCATCCTGGCCTTCGGCCTGGCCGTCGGCACCATGCTCACCCTGGGTGTCGCGCCGGTGCTGTATACGCTGCTTTTCAGGGTGAAGGTGCCGTGATAAAAACCGCAGCGCTTTTATTGCGGCATATTTTAGGTTGCAGAGAAGTTAAATTCGTGTTTTAAATTTTCGACTTTGATAATCTCGTAAAAAGGCCGATTTGCCGGTCATTGCGAGGAACGAAGTGACGAAGCAATCCCATGATTTCAGAGACTTGGATTGATAGAGATTGCTTCGCTGCGCTCGCAATGACAGTTTGTCAGACTTTTTACGAATTCATCAACTTTGTCGTATTAAAAATAAACTAGGCTGAATTATAACGACAGTGCACAACTAAAACACCGTGAAGAGGTTGTTGTTATGCTATCGAAATCATTCAAAAAAACATCTTTAAGAAAGAGCGGCGTTGCCGGTTTTAATCTGGCAGCAGCCGGTGTGCTTGCCGCCGTGCTGTGGCTTGGCGGCTGCGCCATGGTGGGGCCGGATTTTGTCAAGCCTGAAGCACCGGTGGAGACAGAATGGATGGAAGCCCGCGATCCGGAAATTAAAACCGAATCATCCGATTACAAGGAGTGGTGGACGCTATTCAATGATCCGGTGCTCAATAGCCTTGTTGAGAGTGCCTATCAGCAGAATCTGCCGCTGCAGATTTCCGGAATTAGAATTCTTCAGACCCGGGCCCAGCTGGGCGTGCTCATCGGCAATGTCTATCCCCAGGTGCAACAGGGAAGAGGTGGTGCCAATTACAATCGCCTTAGCGAAAACGCGCCAAATTCGTTAGGAAGTGATGATTCCTTCTGGCAATATGATGCCGGCTTCGACGTCGCCTGGGAGCTCGACATCTGGGGCAAATTCCGGCGTGCGATTGAGTCCGGTGTGGCCAATCTGGAAACAACCATCGCGAACTATGACGATGTTCTGGTCTCGTTAACCGCCGAGGTGGCCCGCACCTATGTTCTGCTGCGTACATTTGAAGAGCGCCTCGAGATTGCCAGAGAAAATGTGAAAATCCAGAAGCGCTCCCTGCAAATCGCCGAAATCCGGTTCAAGGCCGGGGCGGTCACCGAGCTGGATGTGGTGCAGGCCAGATCGTTGTTAAAAAATACCGAAGCATTCATTCCGCGGTTCGAGGCCAGTATTCGCCAGATCAAAAACGCACTCGCCATCCTGATGGGCAAGCTGCCGGGTGAAATCGATTATATGATCAGCGGAGCCCGGCTTATTCCCAAAGCGCCGCCGGAGATCGTGGTCGACATCCCGGCTGAGTTAATGCGCCGCCGGCCCGATATTCAGCTGGCCGAATATCAAATCGCCACCCAGACCCCATTGATCGGAGTATCCAAAGCCGACTTATTTCCAACCTTTGAACTGTTCGGCTCCTTCGGACTGCTGACAAGCAGTTCCAGAAACACCAAGTCCGGCGGCCCCAAAGGAAGCGGTTTCAGCGACCTGTTTGAATCCGACAGTTTTGAATTTTTCGGAGGGCCCTCTTTTCGCTGGAACCTTTTTAACTATGGCCGCATCAATAACCAAATGCGTGTGGAAGATGCCCTTTTACAGCAGCTGATTGTCAACTATGAAGACACCGTGCTCAGAGCGCATCAGGAAGTGGAAGATTCGATGATCGGTTTCTTACGAAAACAGCAGGAAGCAGGATTTTTGATGGACAGTGTTAAGGCCTCCCAGCGGTCGGTGGACCTTTCAATGCTTCAGTACAAAGAAGGCCTGGTCGATTACCAGCGTGTGCTGGATTCCCAGCGGTTTTTAACAGACCAGCAGGATGTGTGGACGGCAACCCGAGGAGATGTCATTGTCAATCTGATAGCCATGTATAAAGCGCTGGGCGGCGGCTGGCAGATCCGTGAAGGGCAGGAATTTGTCTCCAAAGATAACATGCAAGAAATGGGAAAACGCACCAACTGGGGAGATTTGCTCGAACCGGAAGCACTGGTAACACCGGCTTCTGCGAAGGAGCGACAACAGTGGCGCCGGCCGGACTGGTAAACCTTTTAATGGATCGGCGGGGTGCTGCAGATCGCAAAACCGATTAAGTAGTGCGGGCCACCGCTTGGCGCGCCGTAGCTTCGGCGAAGGCGGGTGCCCGCTTCGTTTGGGTCGGCTCGGTGTCCGACCCTACTTCCATTATAGTAATTGTCAAAAATATGTTCCGATTGACTTAGCGAATCTTTCAAAAGTCATTGCGAGCGAAGCGAAGCAATCCCTCAGGTTTTCCAAAAGATTGAGATGCTTACAACAATCTCGCCAAGAAAGGAGCGTTCCCATGAGACAGGTGACCTTTATTACGCTTGTCCTGTTTTTTTCGATCTTGCTTGCCGGTCCGGTTTTCGGACAGGATCCGATTGTCTATCCTGCCCAGGGTCAGAGCGAAGATCAAATAGAGAAAGATAAATACCAATGTTATTCCTGGGCCAAGAACCAAACCGGATTCGATCCCATGAAAACGCCCACAACGACATCAGGGCCGCCAGGCAAAGAGAAGGAGGTCTGGGGTGCCGGTAAGACAGGGGTGGCCGGCGGTGCGACCGGGGCAGTAGTCGGTGGTCTAACAAAGGGCAGAAAAGGCGCAGTTAGAGGCGGCCTGATTGGTGCCGGCACCGGTGCCTTAATCGGAGGCGTGCGAAGTTCGAATCAGCGTAAACGCGAACAGCAAAAGCGCAAAGATTGGGAGCGCAAAGAGACAAATAATTATGCGCGAGCGCGTAACGAATATAACCGTGCCTTTGGTGCTTGCATGGACGGGCGAGGATATTCGGTTAAATAAGAATTCGGATTTTGGATTGCGAATTGCGGATTTCGAAATACAAAAAATGGAACATGGAACATATATTAGGGTGAATATTATGAATAAGATGAAAATATTCGGATTAATGGTGATGATCATCTGCATATTCTCGTTTCCGGCAGTGGCTGGAGATTTTGACGGGTCCAAAGAGCTGATCTGTGCGGTGATGGATGTCGTGGAATGTCAGCCCGGCGGCAAATGCCAACAGGTAACAGCCGAAGATGTCGGTATTCCTCTCTTTTTAAAAATTAATTTCAAAGATAAAAAGATCAGCGCCACCCACGCCGATGGAAGCAAAAAGAGCACCAAGATCGAGAATTTCGAGAAGATTGACGGCAAGATCATCATCCAGGGGGCAGAAGACGGCATCGAAGGGGTAAGAGATGGGGTGGGTTGGAGTTTGGCCATCGCTGAAGAGACCGGCAAAACGGTGCTGACCGCATCCGGCGACGAAGTGGGTTTTGTGATATTTGGTGCCTGTACGCTCCCCTAAGTGAAGTTGGCCGCTATTCATCCGGACATGCAAATGTATCAAGAAAATCAATATTTTTGGTCCGTTCGGTTGAAACCATATCTTTTGTCTGATAAGTACTATATAACGCCTTTAAAAATTAGAAATCCCGCAACTGCGCGTTAAGGAAAATCTATATGACCCAGGAATTTGATCCCAAAAAGAGCTACCTGTCTGTAAAAGCCCATGAAAAAATGATCGCCTATGTCGGCTTCAGGGTTCAGTATGGAAAAGATGGCCGCGATCAAGAGGGGGTCATAAAAATATCTTCCTTTCAACGCCCGTATGGGGGCGGATATATTACCCTCACGTTTATTATGGATACCAAGGATGATAAAGACTTAAAAGATAATTTAAGTCAGCGCTTTAACCGTCTGACAGAGGATTCCCTGAAGCCCTTCTTTGGAGAAAATATGGAGAAAATCGTTAAGGTCTCTTTGGATTCCTTAGAAAAAATTCCGGGATGGTACATCGAGGAGGTCAGCGTTTACCTCAGCAAAATTGAAGATCGCGAAAATGTTTTGATCGAAGATCAATTGATCCCGGCGTTGGCGGGCAGTCTGTCATTTTCGTTTGATCCCGTGGAATGGTGGCCGGCTGATAAACCCCTTGAAGCGCCCCAAGAAGCATCACTGCTGGAGCACATATCTTTAAAGGCCTTATTCCGTAAATGGTTTAAAGGGCAGTAAATTCAAAGCATAAAGCCGATTTCACAGGCACGACTTAGAAATTTTAAGTCGCCTATATGCACAGGAGTGATGGAGTGGTGGAGTAATGATAGATAAAAAAGATGTTTGAGTGGGTTAAAAATTCCAACACTCCAGTACTCCAATGCTCCAGTACTCCAACTTTTAAAAAAGGAGGTTATATGTCGCTTAAAGTCAATTCTGCCGAAACCCGGCCAGGTGTTTTCACCGTATCTCCGATTGGAGCCCTGGATGGAAATACCTACAAAGTTTTGGAAGATACAGTGGATTCGATTTTAAAACAATTACCGGATGTCATCATCTTCGACCTTGAATTTCTGGATTACATCAACAGCATGGGCGTCCGGATTTTGCTGAAAACCAAAAAAGCCCTTGAAAATAATAATAGTAAGATCATGTTTATGCATCTGCAGCCTCAGATCAGAAAGGTTTTTGATATTTTAAGCGCGCTGCCGACCCTGCAAGTGTTTACCAGCATTAAGGAGTTGGATGCGTACTTGGACGCGATGCAAAAGGCGGCCCGCTAAAACTGGATAAAAAGCCGTTATCTTTTACCCGACAACTGTGTTCCCAGCCGCTTCAAAATGCTCGTGTACTAGCGTGTACACTCCGCTTTTGAAGCGGCTGGCGCCTTGTTGTCGGGCAAAATCTAAAAGCTTTTTATCCAGTTTGCACCATCTTAAATAACTCTAATACAACTACTGATGAATACTTAAAAAATCCAAAATCTAAACTCCAAATTCCAAAATAGTAAAGACTCCATCACTCCAGTTTAGCCGTCGTAGCCATAGGTTACTTTGGCGAAGTCGGCTACTCCAAATATTTATAATGCAACTGGCAAAAAAAGACATCGCCGCTCCCTGTGAACTGAGCTTTGATCGGCCCGCGGATGATACGCTGCTGGTTCGGCTGAAAGGCAGCTGGACGATTGAACAAAAACTCCCTGACATCGGCGAAGTTCAGAGCCAGGTTAAATCCGATGCAGGCGTTAAGCAAATCGCCTTTGATACCCGGGAGCTAACAGGCTGGGACAGCGGTTTGCTGTCCTTTCTGATTAAAATTATTAATCAACACGCAAATGGCAATATTGCCGTACAAAAAGATGGCCTGCCTGAGGGCGTCAGAAAGCTGATAGACCTGGCCTTTGCAGTTCCGGAAAGAAAAGGCGCGCGCAAAGAAGCGGTTCGGGAGCCTTTGCTGGCTCGCATCGGCGCATCCACAATTGGCGCCGGCCAGGCATCCATCGATACGCTCAACTTTATTGGCGAAGCCTTTCTGGCTTTTTTAAAGTTTTTTGTCGGCAAAGCCCGCTTCCAGCGTTCCGACCTGATTCTCACGATCCAGCAATGCGGTGTCCAGGCGTTTCCGATTGTTTCGCTCATCAGTCTTTTAGTCGGCCTGATTCTGGCCTTTATCGGTGCCATCCAGCTGATGATGTTCGGCGCTCAAATTTTCGTGGCAGACCTGGTGGCGATTGCAATGGTGCGCGTTATGGGAGCCGTCATGGTGGGCATTATTATGGCAGGCCGCACCGGAGCCGCCTTTGCGGCCCAGATCGGCACCATGCAGGTCAACGAGGAAATCGATGCCCTGCAGACCCTGGGCATTGCGCCCATGGAGTTCCTGGTGTTACCGCGCATGCTGGCCTTGATTCTGATGATGCCGCTATTATGCATATATGCGGACCTGATGGGAATTATGGGCGGATTCATCGTGGGAGTCGGCATGCTCGACATCTCGAGCACCCAATACATCAATCAAACCATAAAAGCCCTTAACCTGTACCATTTTTCTATCGGGCTTTTTCATGCCCTTGTTTTTGGGGTACTGGTGGCACTGGCCGGGTGTCTGCGGGGTATTCAATGCGGCCGCAGTGCCTCGGCCGTCGGGCAGGCAACAACATCGGCCGTGGTAACCAGCATTGTATGCATTGTTTTGGCCACCGCGCTAATCACCATTGTGGCCAATATATTGGGTATTTAAGATTTAAGTGTTTGGTGTTTAGTTTTTGGTGTTTGGTGGATTAAGGTGTCAGTGTTCAGGTTTCAAGGTTCAGAGGTTCTGGGTTCAGGGGTTCAAGGTACAAGGATTTGTTAAATTCGTTTTATTTGTCTCATTGGTTGAATTGGTTGGCTTATAGTGGTTGTCAAAAAAACGTTCCATTATTCAAACGTTTTTTTCTACAACCACTTATACCCCAATTCCGTAATTCGGAACATTATGATGGAAAGCGGTATAAAACGGACCAATTGAACAAATTAAACCAATAAAACCAATATAACGTCAGTCCGACACCTGACACCTGACACCTGACACCTGACACCTGACACCATTAAAAAAACAAGTAATCATGTCTGCGAACCAAGCTAACAAAGCGCCCCATATTATCGTAGAAGACCTTACCATGGCCTACGGCAGTTTCGTGGTGCAGCGGGATCTGACGTTTACCGTTAACCGCGAAGACATTTTCATTATCATGGGCGGCAGCGGGTGCGGCAAAAGCACCCTGATGCGCCAGATGGTGGGTTTGAAGGCGCCGGCCAAGGGACAGGTTTTTTATGAGGACATCAGCTTCTGGGAGACCGAGCCCGAACAGCGCGATCAAATCATGCGAAACATCGGCATCCTCTATCAAAGCGGTGCGCTGTGGAGTTCAATGACACTGGCTGAAAACATTGGGCTACCGCTGGGCGAATATACGGATTTGAGCCCGCGGCAGATTCGTGAGATTGCCGCCTTTAAGCTCTCCCTGGTCGGATTGGCAGGTTTTGAAGATTACTACCCATCGGAAATCAGCGGCGGGATGCGCAAACGCGCCGGTCTGGCCAGAGCCATGGCACTGGATCCGGATATTCTTTTTTTTGACGAACCATCAGCCGGATTAGACCCCATCAGTGCCAGTTTGCTGGATGAATTGATTCTCGAGCTTCGGGAAAGTCTGGGTGCTACCATCATGGTGGTCACCCATGAACTGGCCAGCATCTTTGCCATCGGCAACAACTCCGTCTACCTGGACCCGGATAAAAAAACCATGACCGCTGCCGGTGATCCCAAAAAGCTGCTCGAAGAAACCCAGGACCCGGATCTGCGGAAGTTTTTGACGAGAGGAAAAGGATAGAGATTGCTTCCGCAATCTCGAATGCGGATTTTGGATTGCGGATTGCGGAATGCTTGGAATTTAGAATTTGAATTTTGGATTTAATTAAGATTTAGGCATGGATAGTCGTCTGAAATAATCTAAAATCAAAATTAATATACTCGTAAAAAGTCTGCCAAGCTGTCATTGCGAGCGTAGCGAAGCAATCTATATCAATATAGATATCTTAAATCATTGGATTGCTTCGTCACTTCGTTCCTCGCAATGACCGTCGATAGGACTTTTTACGAAACTATCAAAATTCCAAAATCCAAAATGAAATGGATTCCAATAATCCTATGTAAGGAAATATTCTTATGAGCAAACCAGCAAATAAAACTATGATTGGGGTCTTTGTTGTGGGGGCGGTGGTGCTGGCCGTGGCTGCCATTGTGCTTTTTGGTTCCGGCCGGTTTTTTAAAGACACCGATGAGTGGGTGGCTTTCTTCCCGGGCTCGGTAAAGGGGCTGAATGTTGGCTCGCCGGTTGTGTTCAGAGGGGTCCAGGTCGGTCAAGTAACCGGTATTTTTGTAAATTTTGACCCTTCTGACATCTCGATTAATATTCCGGTAAGGTTTGAAACCGACCCGGAGCGGTTCAGGACCATCGGACCCCGGGCGATCAGCGACGATGCCGAGCTTCACCGGGCACTGGTTTCACAGGGTCTCAGAGCTCAGTTGCAATTGCAAAGCCTGGTCACCGGTCAGCTGATGATCAATATGGATTTTTTCCCGGGGACACCGGTCAAAATGTTTGGTATCGAAAACGCCGGGCTCGGTGTGGATGTCAAACCCTGGTGGGAAATTCCCACGATTTCAACAACGCTGCAGGACCTGGAAAAGGCCCTGGGTGAAATTGATTTCAAGGATATAACACGTGATGTCAAACGGGCCATGGATGGTATCGCCAAACTGGCAACTTCCCCGGATCTGCATGAGAGCATCAGAATATTGAAAGATACGCTAACCGATATCCAACAATTAGCACATCATCTGGACAGCAAAGTTGAGCCTCTGGCAACCAGTTTCGATCAAACCCTGGTCGAGGCCAGGGCGGGCATCGGTGATGCCCGCAAACTGATGGCCTCTGACATCAAAGAGGCGGCCGACGCAGCCACAACGGCTCTGGATCAGGCGAATCTTACGCTTAAAAGCATAGAGGGTATTGCGGAAGAAGGCACCCAGCTGCGCCACGAAGTCTCCGCAGCGCTCAGAGAAATCTCGGCTGCTGCCCGCTCTGTACGTGTTTTGTCCGATTTCATAGAACAGCACCCGGATGCGCTACTTCGCGGAAGGGCTACCCGGACGGGAGGAAACTGATGCACCAAAACAAATTTAAACTCACATGTGCCGTCCTTTTGGCCGTAATGCTGGTTTTGAGCGGCTGTTTGGGCGGCGGCAGTAGAACGCCTGCCACCCGATTTTATGTCCTCAATTCCCTGTACAGCGCGGAGAACAAAGCCCGGCCGACGCCGGTTGCAGTTTTAGAAGATGCCGCCATCGGTGTCGGCCCCATAAAGCTGTCTCAGGTGCTGGATCGACCCCAGATCATCCTGCGCACCAGTCACAATGAAATTCGAGTGGCGGATTTAGATCGCTGGGCAGCACCGCTAAATGGAAATATAAGCAATGTTCTGGTGGACAACCTTTCGGCTTTGCTATCCAACGGACAGATCCTTAAATTTCCCTGGAAGATTACGATACCGATTAACTATCAGGTTGTCATGGATATCACCCGCTTTGACGGTATGCCGGGAGGCAATGTTGACCTGAGAGCCCGCTGGGGTATTTTGAGCGAAAATGGCGAAAAAGTGCTTTCGAAGGGGGAATCGGTCTTAACCGAGCCGATCGGAGGTGATACCATCGCCGAGATGGTTTCCGCCCAGAGTCGCCTGGTGGCCAAACTCAGTCATGAAATTGCTGAAGAAATCAAACGGCTTGAAGAAAAAAAACCGCAACAGTAGGATTTACGATTTTGGCCTGCGACGAGCTTAGTCGAGTCGAATGTGGATTTTTGAATATTTAAGCTAATTTTTTTGACTGGATTAACAGGATTAACAAGATAGTTTTTATTTGTGGGCTTTCATCCGAAAAGCCAACAAAATAATCCTGCAAATCCAGTTGATCCTGTCTAAATAAGAAAAATAAATTGCGGATTTGTAGAGGAGAACATGAAAAGATATGTGCTGTTGATAATGCTGGCGTTTTTTCTGGCTGGATGTACCAGCGGTAAAACGGAATTCTTCCCGTCCCAGGGGTATTCTGCGGATGTTGCTGAAGTCACCGTCATTCGTAAAGCACGCATGTTCGGATTTGGATTTTCAATGGAGGTAGTTCTGGATGGTGACGTAATCGCCCGATTGAAGGCCGGGCAATATGTAACTTTTTTTGTAGATCCCGGCGTTCACAACATCGGTATACCTGATGAAAGCATAAGCGCAGCATTGGCAAGCGGGCGCAAGCATTATTTTGCGATAACGACCGATTCGTCACAATTTGGATTTGAAATCGAAAGCATTAGTGCAAACAAAGCAGAGTCCTGGATGGCGCAATCACAGTCGATTAATTAGAAGCCGTCTCAAAAATGTCTTTTGGCCCAATATCTTTGTTGGAGCCTCGTTTAAAATCCTCGACATACAACAGTATGCCTCCGGTTTTAAACTCGGCCCCGCCGCGATCTTGAACCAAAATCCTATTTTTGAGATGGCTTCTAGATATTTTGGATTGCGGATTTGGAATTTAAGATTTTTAAATAACTGCGGGGCTTCTATGGCATAGAAGCCCCGTATTTTTTTTGAGATTTTCTCAGATGGGCGGCAGCGCCTAAAAGCATGTCAGATCCACCGCCATCCATCAGATAAAAAGATCGAAAGCTTAAAACTTAAACAGCACCAGCACGCCCGTAAAAAACTGGGTTTCACTGCCTTGGTCCACCACCGGGCTGTCATCATCGGCATCCCCCACCAGTTGGCTGATTTGAACGAGACCCCGCAGATCCCAGTTTTGTGCAAAGCCCCAGTTCACGCCCAGATCCAGACCAACGTCTTTGATTCCCTCATCGGCGTCATACTTATCCAGCCCGCTGCGCGCCGAATCTCTGCCGCTGACGCCAAAATATGTTTGCATGTAGTCATCATCGGCGTAAGTGGTGTGGCCGCCCATTGAAAACACCAATTCCTTGCTGATAGCCCAGTTGTAACCGCCCTTCAGTATGCCATACCAACCGTCATAGGCATTGCCCGTATCGCCTAATAAATCCAAAAACACATACCAACCTTCCCAGTCAATGCCGCCAAAAATACCAAACTCATTGGCGTCGCTCACTTCTCGCATCCGGTCCACCCGGTTGTCCTCCACATTGTCTCGCTCTGCCCGATAATTGTAAATCGGCCCCAGGCGCCAGAAATTGCTGGGAATCAGATTGGCTCTCAGATTCAGCCCCAGCAATTTTACAAACATCCCATTATCAAATTTGGCCGAGCCGGCCGGTACCGGCACCAACTCGTAATCAGATGAGCCCTCGTAGTCGGGCTTCACACCGATACCGCCGCCGATAGAGAATTCAGCTGCCTGGGCCCCGGGGATCACCAGCAATAATGCCAGCAGCGCAACCAGCAATCCCATGATCCTTTGTTGATTCTTCATCTTTTTCTCCTCCTTTACCCCTGTTGAGTAAAACTGCAGAAAAACTGACTTAAATGATATTCGTTATCATTTAGGTTAAATGTGAAAAATTAGGTTAAGGTTAAGAAAAAGTCAAGGGGAAACTTGGAATTTTAAATACACTGAAATCCGGGGACAACCCCAACAAGCAGTAATTATGGTAATCGCTAAAAATATGTTCCGATTGACTTAGCGAATCTTTCAAAAGTCATTGCGAGCGAAGCGAAGCAATCTGATCCGCCATGGCGGATCACGATGCTTTGCATCGGATTGCTTCGTCGCTAGACTCCTCGCAATGACAGATTATCGGAATAAATTTTTGACAACCGCTTTGAAAACTGAAATGACTCCAGACCGATATCGGTATTAAAAACTGTAGACCACCAGGAGACCACCGAATAGCTGATGCTGTGACCCTTCGTTGGTAACCGGACTGCTTTCCTCCTTCAGGAATAGCACCGGGTTTGAAAATCCATTGGCAATGGGCATAGCGCCTATTCGGCAATCAATTTGTTGCGATGCTCGACGTAGGCGTCACGAATCGCCACATAGGGGTCCAGGACGGCCGCTTTCATGGCATCGATATCGTCAATGTCAAACGATATTTCATTAAATTTGTCATAGGCCAGAATGCCATACTTGGTTTTCCAGTCTAAATCCAGCCAGCTGATCGGATCCAGGAAAAACGAATCGATAAACCGGGCGCTGTCCCGCAGGCTGGACGGCCCCAGAATCGGATACATGATGAAAAATCCGTTGCCAATTCCCCAGACGCCGAGCGTCTGACCCAAATCCTCGGGACTGGGTGGCAGACTCTCGTAATAGGAGGCCGGCGTCTGGATGCCCGCAAAGCCGACGGTGGAGTTAAGAAAAAAAGTGGCAAATTCATCCATGGCCTTAGCGCCTTTGGCCTGCAGCAGGCAGTTGACGAAACGGATGGGAAAGCGCAGGTTGTAAAAGAAATTTTTTGCGGATAGCCTGATCTCTTCCGGCATGACCGTATTGTAAGCTTTGGCCGCCGGCTTAATGAACGCGACGTACATGGCATCATTGAATAAGTAAAACTCATGATTCAGCCGGAACAGCGGGTCGTTAATCTGGACGACATCATCGTCATATTCGTCATCGTCTTCGTAGTCTTCATCGTCTTCATCTTCTACAGCTTCTTCATCTTCTACAGCTGCTTCTTCCTGACTCTGCTGGGCCAGATAGACCCCCGGCTCACGGTCCATTGCAAAAGCGGGCCTGTCAACCCCGACGATCAAAAAAAAAGACAACATTACCGCTGCAGCCAATAATTTTTTCACGAGTTTCACTCCTTTCAGCTAGCCGGTTTTTTTGACTTTTTTTCTCAGGGTTTGCAGCAGGTCTTCCGGCTTCTTTTTCGAAAGGATCTCCCGGAACTGACCGCGATAATTTTTGACCATGCTGACCCCTTCAATCACCACATCGTAAACCCGCCATTGACCGCTTTTATCCGTCATCCGGTAAAACAAGGGTACCTTTTTATTATCTTTCGTAATAATATAGCTTTCAACTTCCACCCTGCCCTTCTTGAGTTCGGTCTCTTTACCGAATTCGATTTTCTCATTGGTATAGGCTAAAATGCGGTCCGCATAAATATTTTCCAGAAGTGCCTCGAAAAGACCTACAAATTCTTTTTGCTGATCCGGCGTAAATTTTTTCCATTCACGCCCGAGGGTGCGCCGCGACAGCTCCTGATAATCAAATACATCATTAATGATTTTGCTGATCTCGGTCAGTTTGCCGTCTTTCTGCAATGCTTTAAATTCCGGTGTCTGCATTTTTGCCAGCATCTTGCTGATTTGCCCTTCAATAGTGGCTTTGGCACCAGCGGCAAAAACCGGCAACGGCAAGATCAATAAAACAGCAAGCAGTATGATTATATTCAGTCCGATACGTTTTCTTTTCATCTGTCTTTCCCCCTATAACATTTTAGATTTTAGCCTGCGACGAGCTCAGTCGAGTCGAATTTGGATTTTAGAATTCAGGATTTGGATTTTGGATTTTGGATTTTATTGCTGCATTCTGCGATTGATTTAATCCGCAATCCGCAATCCAAAATCCAAAATTGAGCGGTTCGACACCCGACCCTATTCTTCTTCTCCACCGACATCGCCGAACGCATATTTGCTGACCAGGTCCATGATATCGGTCGGTGATTCGGTATCGGTAATGGTATCACCGTTTGCCAGCAGGTCACCGCCGCCGCCGGCATCGATGCTGACAAATTTGTCACCGATTAACCCCTCGGTCTTGATGGAGGCAATGGCATCATCGTAGACTTCGATACCGTTATTAATTTTTAATTCAACCACCGCCACCTGGTTTTCCTGGTCCATTTTAAAAGACTCCACCCGGCCGATCTCGAGACCGAGCATATTCACGGGGCTGCCGACCCTGAGACCGCTCACCGAGGTGTACTTGGCAAACAGGGAATAGGATTGTTCTCCAATAAAGCCGACATTGCCAAGTTTTACGGTCATGTAGGCGATGGCAAATAAACCGATGACCACAAAAATTCCAACGACTGTTTCCTGGGTATACTTTTTCATTGCGTCTTACCTCCACGTTTACATTGAAAGCGTGCAATTGGTTTTTGATTAAAACGCGCAAATTCCATAACCGATTCGATTTCAATCTGGGGTTTGCCCTGGGCCAGCCCG
>Ga0255054_10001355_pt1 | contig 14423 bp, 6 predicted proteins | sample JV7_2_23_MG_FD_188634 | JGI IMG/M metagenome (GOLD analysis project Ga0255054, IMG submission 188634) | Seawater microbial communities from Jervis Inlet, British Columbia, Canada - JV7_2_23 | ecosystem: Environmental > Aquatic > Marine > Inlet | place: Canada: British Columbia | collected...
GATTTATTATGGCCTGTGTTGCCGTTTATGGTGACTGGGCGGAGAGCAACACGGTAGTCGCACTGATTTCTCCTCTTTTGATATTCTGGATACTAATTTTTGACATGGTGCATATTACGGTGGACCGGATTTTGACCGGTAAAGTGCTCAATTTCCGCCAGTGGATCGAATATGTGGGCAAAGATCACCTCCACCACCGTCTGGCACATATTCTGGGCAGCAACAAGCGCAGCGTACTTTTCATTTATTTGCTCAGTCTGTGTTTGGGCATCAGTGCCGTGGCCCTTCGCAACGCCCGGATGGTTGATGCGATTTTGCTCATTTTGCAGGCAGCTATCATGGTGGTGTTAATCACTTTTCTGGAGAGAAGAGGACGATTGTTAAACGGCAATGCCACTACCACCACCGACAGCTGACAATCAAAAATGACGTGACCGTCGGCCGGAAATGGTTAATACGGATGTCGTCAAAAATAGTAAATACAAACCTCGTTAATTGTTTACTGGTTGAATGGTTGATTAGGTAAATTATAGTCATAATTTCAGAATGTTACGATTGTTGAAACGTGAAGTGTCCAATTATTTTACAAATATGGGACAAATCCATATTTACAACCACTTAACCAATCAACCTCACTGCAAGTCCGCCTTCAGTTTGGCGGATCAACCAATCAACTATATCTGTAATAATTCAAAGTGCGGATTTTAGCGAATTATGAGCCTGGTTAAATTTCGAAATCTGAATCCTGAAACAAAGAAAAAAAACAGCCCTAAAGCCAATCAAGATCAAAAACTGAGTTTTAGAAAATTGGCTGCCCGGGATAGTCATGCCGCCACAGACCGTCCTGCAGAAAAAACCAGGAGCAATAACCTCGGCAACAATCGTAAGGGACTTTACGACAAGGCTTGCGTATATTTGAACCAGGTACTAGACGCTGTAAAGAATCGCAAAAGCTTCGCCCTGGATCCGGGATTTCGGATTCTGCAAAAAATTGCCGAGATTGATCACCCCCGGGATGAGTTGTTTATTATGGCCATTCATCTCGATGATCGATTCAAGTATGTGATTCACCACAGCGTCAATGTGGCGATTTATACCCTTAAAATGGCAGAGGACCTCGGTTTCAGTAAACAGAGTAAGCTTGAAGTTGCCATGGCGGCCCTGCTGCATGATGTCGGAATGGTGGTTATTCCGGATAGGATTTTATACAAGCAGGAAAAGCTCAGCCAGCAGGAAATAGAAATCCTAAGAGAACGACCCAATTACAGCTATAAAATTCTGCGATCCTTTGGTGATGGATATGCGTACCTGGCGGAAAGTGCCGCGCAGGTTTATGAAAGAGTCGATGGATCAGGTTATCCGAGGGCAATGAGGGGAGAAGAAATCCATGAATATGCCCAGATTATCGGTCTATTGGACATGTATGAAGCCCTGATCCATTCCAGACCCCAACGGGAGAAACTGACCCATTTCACAGCAGTAAAAGAGATCATTAATACCTGTAAAAATCGGTTTCAGCGCAAGCATCTGAAATCGCTGCTGAACATTTTTACCGCTTTTCCGATTTACAGCTTTGTGCGGTTAAATTCAAATGCCATCGGCAAGGTCATTGAAACCTATCCGGATCAGCCCATGCGACCCAAACTGAAGATTGTATACGATTCACAGAAGCGGAAGGTTTTGACCGAACGAATTGTGGCGCTGCCGGACAACCCGCTTTTGAATATTGTTGATTCGGTTTCCGAAAGTGAAATTCAGGAGCTGTCTCAAGCACAACCGGTGTGAAAGGATTAAAATCTTGTTTCAACAATCATCAAAATGCAGGAGTGGTTAGAATAAAACTAAACAATGGATGAATCGTTTTGTTCTGCGGGCGATTCCATCCGGTGTTAAAGTATGGGTGTTTTATGTATTTAGAGCATTGGGAGCTTCAAAAAACGCCTTTTGGGAATGTGCCGACCCGCAATATCTTCTATCGTTCGCCTCAGCATGAGGAGGCGCTGCGTAGATTGTTGTATGTGATCGAACACCGCAAAGGGGTCGCCATGTTGACCGGTGAGGTCGGCTGCGGCAAGACCACCATCATTAAAGCCTTATCCGATTATCTCGACAAGGAAAAATATCAACTGCAAACCCTTTCCAATCCCGCCATGCAGCCAATCGATCTGATTAAAGCGATTGTATTAAAACTGGGTGGAAGCGCAGAAAACGGCTCCAAGACGGTTCTGCTGGATCAGATGCATCAGTTGCTGAATCAAAACGCGGAAAAGGGCATCAGCACCGTTCTGGCCATTGATGAAGCCCATGTTATCAGCAATTCGGCCACATTGGATGAGCTGCGGATGCTGCTCAATATTCAATCTGATGACGAATTTTTGATAACCCTGATCTTGCTCGGCCAACCGCCGCTGCTGAAAAACATTTCCGAGCTGCAACCCTTAAAGGAAAGGATCAGCATTAAATACAACCTTGAACCGCTGGACATTCAGAATACGCTGAATTATGTCATCCATCGTTTAAAATGTGCCGGGGCTACCCGGGGTATATTCTCGCGTGAAGCCGTCGAGGCGCTATACGAATACACGGGCGGGTTACCGCTGCGCATCAACAACCTGTGTGACCATTGTCTGCTTATCGGCCTTATGCGTCAGGTCAGAATTGTTGACAGCAAGGTCGTTCAGGATGCCATTGAAGATTTAGGATCATGAAATTCTTAAATACTCGCAAAAGAATCGTGTTGGTGAAATTATCGCTGTTGTTGACGGCTGGGGCCTTTGCAATCGGTGTCTCCGGTTGTGCCACCCAACCGGCACCCTATTCACCGGAACCGGCAATGCCCAAAGCGGACGGACTTTCTTTAGCAGGTAAATTCCGCTCGGTGGCGATCAAAGACCTGGACAACGATGGTAACCTCGATGTTGTCGGCGGAGCTTCATCTCCCGGCATGGTTACCATTAATTACGGTGATGGCAGTGGGGGCCTATCAGAACCCCAGTATCTCCCGGTTAAAGGAGATGTTCGATCGGTCGCGGTGGCGGACATAAATGAAGACGGCCTTGCCGACATCGTATTCTCAGTTCAAAAACAGTCTTCGGGAATTAAGATATGGATGAATCAATCCAAGCGCCAATGGAAACTCAACAAGGGCCCCATTGAAATAAATAAATACGAAGGCTTAAAAACGGCCGATATCAACGGTGACGGTCATATGGATATTATAGCTGCCAATACGACCTCATCAACCCAGGGAGGCATTCAGGTCTGGATGGGTGACGGTAAAGGAAATTGGCCAATCGAGACAGGACCCACCATTAGCGGCATTTATATGGCTGTTCTCCCTGTGGATCTCAATCATGACGGCAACCTGGATCTCATCGGGTCCGGTTGGGGGACCTATGGTGCCCTGAGGGTATGGCTGGGCGACGGGACCGGCAACTGGTCATCGACAGCGCCACTGGAAAGAGGCAGCTTTTATGGATTGCACATCGGTGATTTAAATAAAGATGGAAATTTTGATATTTTTACCGGGTCTTACAGAAAAGGGGTTCGGATTTTCATGGGAGACGGCAGGGGAGATTTTTCCAGCCTTATGACCCCTGAAAAATATTTGAAGCGTAAAGTCAAGGGGCAGTCCAAAACCGCAGCCGGTGTGGGGGAAGCACCGGCTCCCAAAAAAAACAGAAGTTACTGGACCGTCCTTGCTGTGGACCTGGATCAAGACGGCCTGGTGGATATTGTCGCCGGCTCTTTGGACTCAGACGGTATCAAGGCCTGGCGAAATAAGGGCGAAGGGCGCTGGTCACGGTTTGAGGACCTGTTTCCTTCCTCCGGGTCTTATTACGAGATGGCCCTGGACGATCTGGATAATGATGATCGAATGGATATATGTGCCGCCAGCTTTGGCGAGGGAATTAAAATATGGCCCGGAAAAGAAGGAAACTTTAGAATTGTCCAACAACGGCAGATCGAGGAATTAAATTCTTCGGAGCACCATACGGCTGTGCAAACACCATCGGAAAATGATGTCTTCAAAACCATCAACGGTACTGCAGAATACAAAATTGATCCCGGTGATACCCTTGAGATCACGCTTTGGGAAGGCACCACACCGAAAAGAGAAGAGATTTTCGTCAGGCAGGACGGTAAGATATCATTTGGTTTTGTGGAAGACCTGACAGTCAAAGGGATGACATCATCTCAGCTGGATCGGTTGCTAACCACCTATTTTAAGGAATACGTCAAAAATCCTAGGATTGATGTGGTCGTAAAAAAATATAACAGCAAATACGTAAAATTGATGGGCGCCATTGCCTATCGCGGACCCGGCACCGGCCCCGGTAAGTACCGTTTGAAAGGTAAAACTACCGCCTTGGAAATGATCATCAAATATGGCGGGATGACCAAAGATGCGAATTTAGGTGAAATAAGAATCCGGCGCAAAAACGGACAAACTCTTTCGCTGGACCTATTTAAGGCCATCAACCAGGGAGACCTCAGCCAGGACCTGGTTTTGAACAATGGTGATCTGGTCTTTGTCCCGACCCTGGAAGAAGGAGGCAATCGAGTATACGTCTTCGGTGAGGTTGAAAACCCGGGCGCATACACCTTCACAGGCTCCGATATGCGCCTGTTTGATGCGATTTCTAAAGCCGGCGGAGCGACCGTATTCGCGGCTGATGATAGTACAAGAGTTGTTCGTGGAGATCCCTCAAGTCCCGAAATAATTACGGCGGATTTAAAAAGCCTGATCGAAGAAGGAAATCTTTCGCAGAATGTTGTTTTGGCCAGCGGCGACATGGTCTATGTGCCGCGCAGCGGATGGGGAAGTATAAATCTTTATAACCAACGCATCCGACCGTTGTTTGAACTAATTATCTGGCCGGCACGCACTGTGATAGATTGGTATAATGCGGCTGATATCATTAGCACCGGCTCCATGAATTAAAGAGGTATTCCATCGATTTTATTAAAAGAAAAAGCAAGCTATGCTATTATATTTATTAACTGATTTCTGGTTTTTCATGCTGGAAATACCGGGCGTTTATAATAAAGACAGAGCGAAGCGACGCCACAATTTTAGGCATTTTAGGCACTTTAGCTCACAAGGCATTTTCCGGTTTATCCGGGTTAGGTCTTATAAGTACGCATTTGCAGGTTTGAGGATACGGTTCCGGTTGGCGCACAACAATCCGTATTCCTCATCATGAGGAAGTTTAGCAATGGCTCAATATGATGTCGATTTAAGAGATTATTGGCGAATTATTAAAAAGAGAAAAGCCTCGATTATCTTCATGGTATTCCTGGTGGGGATTTGCAGTTATGGATTTGCCAAATTCAAGGAACCAACGCCTCTTTTTGAAGCCACCTCCGCCATTAAAGTTGATCGGTTCTCAAATCTGGCATCGATACTTACCGGAGGGTACTGGCGGCAGTCAGAGAATATGGTGACCCATGCTTATATTATCACAAGTTTTCCGGTTTTATGTCAGACGGCCAAAAACCTGGGCTGGGTACCAAAAAATATTTCAGAGGAAGCAGTTCAAAATTCCCAAAAATATCTGTCAGTCATCCGGCACCTGAAGTCCATGGTGCAACCCGAACATCAGGAGGGGACCAACATTATTGACATTCGGGTGGAATCTGAAAATGCGCGGGAAGCTACCCGGGTGGCCAATGCGTTTGCGCAATCCTATCGTGAATACAACATCCGAGAGAAAAATAAGAAAACATTCGAAACCAAAACCTTTATCGAAGAGCAGCTGCGATTGACCTCCAACCGGCTCAGGCAGGCCGAGCAGGAGCTTCAGGCCTTTAAGGAAAGCTATGCTCTGATATCTCTGGATGCCCAAACTCAAAACACGTTAAACCGGCTGTACACGGTTGAAACCGAATACGAAAAAGTCAAAATCGACAAAGCCGAAGCCCAATCCCAGCTGCGAATGATTGAGTCTGCAAACACAGGCAAAACAGATGATTTCAAAGGAAGTTTTTTTTCGGCAGCGCCGGATTCCCCGGTGTATGGTTTAAAAACCAAATTGAGCGAATTGCTGTTGAAGCGGCGGACCCTGCTGATTAATTTTACCAAAAAACATCCCCAGGTCAGGGAAATTGACGATCAGATTCAGGCCGTCCTGCACGAAACGAAAAAGGAACTTCAATCTTTGGTGAAGGCATCTAGCGCCCGAGAGGCAGACCTGTTGCAGAGAATGGGGCAGCTTCGCCGGGAAAACCTGAGTTTACCCGAAAAAGGGCTGCAGCTGGTGCGGCTGCAGCGCGATGTTGAGCTGCAGGAATCCCTATACACCCAGTTAAAGGAGAAGTATCAGGAAACCCTCATCCAGGAGTCGGGCAAGGTGGAAGAGGTCACAGTTGTCAAACCGGCGGTGATACCTGCCCAGCCCTTTAACATTCCATCGAAAATAATGATTGTTGTCACCGGTGTCGTGATGGGGTTTATTATCGGTATCGTTTTTGCTTTCCTGGCTGAAGTGTTTGACACTTCAATGGGGACCATCGAGGATGTGGAAGAATTGCTGAACGTGCCGGTCCTGGGCGTAATTCCCCAGCTGGGCAGTGATGCCAACGGAAAAAAGCGTGCCGACGGAGCAATGGAAGGTGATAGGTCCCAGGATCTGGTCACCCATTACGAACCCAAGTCCATGGGGGCGGAGGCCTTCCGGGCCTTGCGAACCAACCTTCAATTTTTGCGTCTGGAGATGAAGGGCAAGCTGTTTTTGATCACGAGCTCTTTTGTCCAGGAGGGCAAAACTTTGAATGTTGTCAACCTGGCCCTGAGTATGGCCCAGGCCGGCAACAAGGTGCTTTTGGTGGATGCGGATTTGCGCAAACCTTTGGTCCACAGAGTTTTCGGCTTGTCCAGGGAACCCGGCATTACCGACTATGTGCTGGGCAATTATCATTGGCAAGAAGTGACCAACTCAATATCCGATGTCATGCTGGGCGATTTCGGAATCGATGATATTCTGAAAACCCCGGGTATGGACAACATGAATTTTGTAACCGCCGGCACCAAACCGCCCAATCCTACGGAAATATTGAGTTCGTCCCGTTTCAGAGAGTTTTTGACCGAAGCCGGCAAAGTTTATGATTTTATATTTGTAGATGCGCCCCCCATTTTGCCGGTTGCCGACGCCACTGAAATTGCTCCCCTGATGGATGGTATTCTTTTGGTTTACACTGTGGGCAAGATCGGACGGGGGATCCTGAAGCGGGCCAAGTCCACTCTCGACAACGTGGATGCCAGGGTCCTGGGTGTAATTTTAAACAATGTCAAGCCGGAAGCGGGTCCCGAATACTTTAGATATCATTCCCATTATTACTACGGACCGGAAACCAAAGCGGATAAAAACAAGAAAAAGCTTTTCGACTGGTTCAAACGCCCCAAAGGGATAAGCGGTAAAGCAAAATTCTTAAAATGGATCATTTTTCTGGCGGCCACGGCCTTGCTGGCTTTTGGTATTTACTGGCAGGATTTACATCTTTCTATTCCCGATTGGTTATCTGCGCTTAAAGGCTTTTTCGTATCAACATAAGAATCAAAACATACTAAGCAGAGGTAATGGGTGCGGTCAATTCTCTTTATAATTCTATTTTTGCTGGTTGCCCTGCTTACAGGATACTTTATTACCCAGTACACACCGACAACCATGTTTCTGGGCGTGTTAGCCCTGGTTATCTTTACTATCTCTTTTATCAACATCGAATGGGGTCTTTATATTCTTATCTTTTCCATGCTGTTGTCTCCTGAAATTATGACCGGCGAAACCGGACAGGCAACACTTGGAAGAGGCGTTACCCTGCGGTTGGAGGATTTCCTGCTGGCTGTCATCGGGCTTAGCTGGTTTGCCAGAAATGCCGTTAGAAAAGAGCTGGGTCTTTTTTTGAAAACACCCCTGAATAAGGCCATCTTGTTTTACGGTTTGGCCTGTATCTTATCCACCGGCCTTGGCGTAATGACCGGCCGCGTCGAGATCAAAACCGGTTCTTTGTATGTTTTAAAATATCTTGAATACTTCATCGTATTCTTTATGATGGTCAATCATGTTAGAAACACGGAACAGATTAAGCGGTTTGTGTTCTGTCTGTTTTTAACATGCTTTATCGTCTCGATAATAGGCATTTTTCAGATCCCGGGAGGGGGGCGTGTGAGCGCACCTTTTGAAGGGGAAATCGGAGAGCCCAATACCTTCGGCGGGTATCTGCTTTTTATCGGGGTTGTAGCGGCCGGCTTGCTGGCCAAAACAGAAAATTTAAAAACAAAACAGATTCTGGCCGTATTAATCCTTTGCATCATTCCGCCGTTTTTATTCACCCAGTCCCGATCTTCTTATCTGGCAATTATCCCGGCTTTAATGGTGTTGGGCTTGATGGCGGATCGCCGAATTATAATTTTAGGCGTACTTGTGCTGGCTTTATTGATAAGCCCCCTATTCTTGCCTGAGGCGGTCAAGAATAGAGTCATGTATACCTTCACCCAACCCGAGGCGAAAGGGCAGATTCTAATCGGCGATATCCGTCTGGATACCTCTACGTCTGCCAGACTGGTAAGCTGGAAAGAAGTCCTGCAGAATTGGCCCAAGCATCCGCTGTTGGGATATGGCGTTACCGGCTATCAGTTTGTGGATGCCCAGTTTCCAAGAGTGCTGGTTGAGACCGGTATTTTAGGCTTTATCGCTTTTTGCTATCTTTTATTTTCAATATTTAAAGTCACTCTGAATAATTTGAAAGAACTAAAAACACCTTTCTTTCAAGGTATCGGGATCGGCTTTCTCGCCGGATTCGTGGGGCTAATCGTGCACGCCATCGGAGCCAACACCTTCATCATCGTTCGAATTATGGAGCCATTCTGGTTTTTCGCGGGCATAATGGTTGTAATGCCGGAAATGGAGCGCCAGCAGGAGGAACAACCTCAGACAATTGCATTGCAGGGCAAGGTTTTGGCATCCGGCTCTTAGCACCTCTGCATTCTCCAACCGGCTTGAAATATTTTATGTGGGAGCGGCTTCCAGCCGCGATAAACTGAGCAACGAAAAGGACCTAGTCGCGGCTGGAAGCCGCTCCCACATTCGGACAAAGGGGTGTTTGGCAAAGATTGAGGATCTCATCTTCGATCGTGATCATCTCCGGTGTGATGACTTTTGCATCGCTGGCACCAAGATCAGATGCCAACTTTTTTAGATTATCAGGTAAGTATCGAGATTGTTACGCATTTGATTTTAACCATTGAGATGCCAGAAACAGCCCCGCAATGGACTTGGCGTCCTGGATCTCTCCCTTACCGATCATTTCCAGGGCCTTAAGAAAATCTACCTCCTGTACGTGGATGACTTCATCCTCATCAAGATGTTGTTCGGCCGGCTGCAATTCGGTTGCCAGAAAAATATGAATGCGTTCGTCCGAATATCCGGGCACCGCTGTGATTTTCCCCAGCTTGTGCCACCGGTCGGCCGAATAGCCGGTTTCCTCGATTAATTCCCTTTTGGCGCAGCTGATGATTTCTTCATGAGGATCGAGTGTTCCGGCCGGAATTTCCCAGATATATCGTTTCAGGGCGTGGCGGTACTGCTTGAGTAAAACGATCCGGGTGTCATCTAAAAATGGAATAATGGCCGTAGCCCCTGGATGCTCGATAAATTCCACATCGGTGGTCGTGCCGTTTTCCAGGGTGACATTTTCTCTGACCAGGGTGAATACCTTTCCCCGGTGGACAATTTTTCGATTATTTACTTTTGAAGCCATTGTTTTTCCAAACTTTTAGATCATTTTAGGCATTTTTTTCTATTTATCTATAACGATTAATTTAATTTCATCCGAATTGGCCTTGAGCTCCGGTGCATACATGGCATAGGCCCGGGTGGGCAGGGCGCTGAATTTTCCCGGTATCTCAGCCCGTAATCGATAACTGATGCTGTGCCGTCCGCGGGCCAACCGGTGCACGAAGAAGCAAACCTTGCGGTCGCGGTATTCCACGTAGGCCCCCATTTCGTTGCTGCCATAACCGCTGCGCACTGTTACAGGTTCAAATCCGGCGGCTTTCATATCTTCAAACACCAGGTACTCATAATCGTTTTTGCTTTCTATAACTAACTCTATTTCGACAAGATCTCCGCTGTCAACTGCCGACAGATTTTCCAGCGCTTCGCGTTCATATTTTTCCACCTTGCGATTCACCACCTGGCCGCTGGATCCTGCATCCTTAACCTTCTTATCCACTTCATTCAAGCGGAAAACGTTGCGGGTTACTTTAATCTCCAGTCCTTCGCGGGTAATAAAATCTTCGAGGGTGAAATAATCCAGGTAAGCATTGAAATAGATGGGACCCTTGCCGGTCTTTTTCAGTGTCAGTTTGTGATCGCCGGTGGTGATATCGCTGCCTTCCAGAATAAATTTATTATCGAAAGTGAAAAGATTTTCAGCGTCAATTTTTACGGTTTTCTCCTTCCTGCCGTCAAAGTAAATATCCAGGGTCAAATCCGGACGGTCTTCACCACTGGCGGTGAGGTATTCTGCGAAAGCCTCCACAATCACCGCCGTATCTCTGGTGCTCTTCCAGTAAGTGGCGTGTTGGCGGTTGTTGAGCAAATATTTCACCAGCCGGGACGCTTTTTGGCTTTGGGGCTCTGTGCGGGATAACAGCTTGAGATAGTATCCGTGGGCCTCGTATTCACTGCCGTACCAGTACCACCAGTATGAGCTGTTGGGTAGATTCAGGTAGGCGGTCTGGTTTTCATTATCGGACACCAGGTATTGCTCGATATTCTGCAGGATCATATTAAGCTTGGGAGTATCTTCCAAGCCGTAAAGCGCCATGCCGAACATAGCCTTGGCATAGACCGCCAGGTAGTTGCGGTCGCGATACAGGTAGTCGCGCATTTCCCGGCGATCGATGCCTTCATCCACCAGTACCATGTAAACAAAGGCATCCAGGTTATCGGCGCGGGATTTGCCGTCCTTCTTTTTACGCTCCCAGCGTTTGAGCCGTGCGATTTGTCTGTCCTGGTAGTTCTGAAGCCACCGAATGCCGTTTTCGAGTATGCCGGCGGGAATATTTACCTTTGAATCCCGGGCGATTTGAAGACCATGAACCACGTAGGCCGTGGTATGGGAGTAGGATTTTTCACCATATCCGCTGAACCAGCCCCAACCGCCATCGGACAGCTGCATGGCGGCAAGCCGTTTAATGCCGGCGGCTGCCATATCAGCCACATTTTGTTCGTCGAACACCGGGTTGTGGTCATAGCGCAGCCACTGGCCGGCCCTCTGCCGGTCATTGCCGATTTCCTGGGCGTTGAGGTTGGTTTGTTTTTCTTTAATGGCCTGCAGATCCAGTCCCATGTTGATCAGTATGCGCTGGGTGATCACCGTCGGCAGGAAGCGGTTTAAGGTCTGTTCGGTGCAGCCGTAAGGATAGCTTGCCAAATACGGCAAGGCATCCACCATGGCGCCTGCCAGTGTCGGTGAGAAGCGCAGTTCAAGTCGCGACTCATCAACGCGACGCTCGGCCGGTACTTGAAATAAAACCGAGGCCTCGATTGCTTCAGGACGGATGACACCGCTGCGCGGCACCTGTTTGGTCGTGCCGTGGACATACACCGGAAACTGCATTTGAACGGCATCGGATTCTTCATCGGTCAGTGCTTTCATGCGGATGACGGCCTGGCCCTCTTTGACCACCGTCACACGCCAATCCACCCGTTTTTCACCGTTTGGATCGATGACTACCGACTTTTCACTTGTGTCTCCTTTTATCAAGGCCAGGCAGCCGCCTTCAAATTCCAGTCGAACCCGGGCGGTCTTTTTATTTTTTAAATAATTATGGATATTGGCCGAGAGAACGACTTCGTCTGTTTCCACAAAAAATCGCGGGGCCTGCAGGCGCAGGATCAAATCCTTACGGGTGACAACATCCACCGATCCCTGGCCTACCCGGGTGCCGTGGCCCATGGACCACACCATCACTTTCCAGCCGGTCAAATTCTCCGGCATGGCAAAATCGACTTCGGCCATGCCTTCAGCGTCGGTCCGGATGGTTCCCGCCCAGTAAGCCGTATCGGCGAATTTGGTGCGCACATGGGGTTTAACCAGATCTTTCGGGATTGTTGAGCCATTGCCCGGTTCCTGCCCGCGGCGGGATCCCTCTTTATCGTCCAAACCGGCGGACCTGGCTTTTTTCAGCGCTGCAGGCCTGGCACCTGCCTTGAACTCAGCCGGCGCCGACGCCGTGTCCGATCGTGCGGATCCCTCCGTCACGACCTCATCTGAATCGGTTTCTTTGCCGGCAGTTATATCCTGGGTCATCAGGTGGCCGAACACCCCGATATTGCGCATGGGTTCTTCATTTTTCTTGATGAGATTGTAAAACCGCCGGGCTAGATTGGACTCCGTCCGGGCAGAATGCTGCCGTCGCCACTTCCAGAAAAAACTGCGGATTTCGGGAACATTGGTACCACCGGATATATATTCCAGGGCACGGTCATAGACGGTCATCACCGCAGTTCCCTGAAACGGTTCGCCGTTAAAGTCCGTAAGGCTTAGTTTAAATCCGGCTTTTTCTCCCGGCCGGTAAGCATTTTTTAACGACACGATGTTGACCTTGAGCACCCGTTTTTCCGGCGGTACAATGATTTCACGGGTCTCGGTGTGGACCTTGCCGTCATAGACGGTAATGGCCTCCACAAAAAAATTGGGCATATCTTTTTGGGTGACGGCTATTTCCTCAACCCTCGTTTTGCCGGTCATGTGGATGACTTTCGGCGGGAGGTAAATACCGTTGGCCGGCCGCAGGAACAGAACCACTGCCGCACCCGGGTAATCGGTATTGATCATGAGGCGGACGCGTTCGCCGGGGGCATAATCCTGTTTATCCGGGACCAGCTCGATTTTAGCAAAGCGGTAGCGGGAGCCGTCATCACCTTCTCCGCGCACGGTGAAAATGTAGCCGCCTTCGATAAGGTGGCTTTTTTTATCCGTCAGTCGGTAGGATAAACGATATTGTCCGGGCTTGCCGGCCTGAATTTGAAGGTCGGCCCGGCCGGCTGGATCGGTATCCAGGTCCCATCGGGCGACCTCGGTCTCTTGGGGCCTATTATTATCGTAAGTGATGCGAAGCAGTTTCAGTATGCCTTTTCCCTGCACCGGTTTGTGTGCCAGGGTCTGGGCCTTGAAGCCGGCCTGGACGGTGTCGCCTACGCGGTAGTGCCCGCGATCGGTCCAGGCATAGACTTTAAACGGCTGTCGGGCCACCAGCACATCTCCCTGGCCGACAATGGTTCGCCGGGATTGGTCCCGCACTTCGGCGGATAGGGTGTAGCGATGATCTGTGTCCGGGTGGATCAATTTGGCCAGTTGGGTATCGATTTCGATTCGTACGGTGCCGTCTTGACCGATTTTTACTTCACCGTCGGCCACGATTTCAGGTTGGAGATTCGAATGGCGGGGCCACCAGCTCCAGACCGGCCTTTTGCAGCCCCACTGAACCCAGCCGGGATACCAGGAATAGTCATAACCGTACCACCAGTAGCCCGGGCCGTAAAACCAATCCCAGTAAACTGAGGGATACCAACGGTCGTCTTGTTTGGATCGATAGACCTTGTATTTAACAGTGGCTTCGGTTACCGGTGAGCCGAAGTAGTAGTTGGCCTTGATAATCGCCGTGATTTTTTCACCCAGCTTCACCGGTTCAGCGGGTGCCTCCACTTTTACTTCAAACTCGGGTTTTTTATACTCTTCCACTCGAAAGGTATTTCCCCCATAAACGATTCCTGATCCGTGTGAAATCCGATAAACACCCAGGGGAGCATCCGCAGGAAGGTCAAACTTACCCTCCAGGCCGCCGTAAGCATCGGCCTGGATACTGCCAGAATAGATTTGCTCACTTTTGGGATTGTAAACGATAACGGTAAAGCGCTGACCGGCATAAGCGGAAGTATCGGCTTTGTCATATTTGGCCTGGCGCACCCAGAGTTTAAAGCGGACTTTTTGCCTGGGACGATAAACGGGCCGGTCGGTCATCACAAAGGTTTTGGTCTGGTTATATTCGCGGTCGTAATAGTTCGGATACCAGATACCGGAAAAACCCAGGTATGCCAGGCGATCACTGGTGCTGACGGTTGTCAGCCAGTGGTAATTATTTTTGATTTCCGCCGGGTTTAAAATGATCTGACCGTCCCGGTCTGTTTGCCGGGAAAAATTCTCATGAAGGATTCGATAGCGTTTGGTTCCTTTGATTCTCTCGGTGCGGTAGCCGAAAAATTCAACGGTTGTATCGCCAAGGGGTTTGCCGTTCACCGCATCGGCTACGTAATACAACACCTGTTTGTTAAGGGGTTTTTTAATGATCGTCGTATCGCTCACCCATATTATAATACGGGCGCTGTTACCGTTTCGCATCCTGGCCACCAGCA
>Ga0255054_10001357_pt1 | contig 14409 bp, 17 predicted proteins | sample JV7_2_23_MG_FD_188634 | JGI IMG/M metagenome (GOLD analysis project Ga0255054, IMG submission 188634) | Seawater microbial communities from Jervis Inlet, British Columbia, Canada - JV7_2_23 | ecosystem: Environmental > Aquatic > Marine > Inlet | place: Canada: British Columbia | collected...
GCCGTTGAAGGCGGCCGCCTGCCAGCCGGCCCGGAAACCGAGCATCTCCGACGCCGAGTTGATGACCGTACCCTCGGGGCTCTGGTAGTCGCCGTAGTCGCGGTAGTGGGCGCCGAGCATGAAGCCGCCGCCAAAGAGACCCGTGGTCGTTTCTGCAGCCGCCCCGAACTGATCGAGACCACGCCCTCCAACCAGGTTGAAGCGCAGCTCGTTCGTACCCTGCGGATCAGGCATGCGGGTGCGGGCACGGATGATGCCGCCGAATGCGTCCGAGCCGTATGCCACCGATCCCGGCCCGCGGATCACCTCGACCTCGTCAATGGTTTCGGGGTCGAGATAGGTCGCCGATGCGCCGGCGCGCCGCTCGGAGCTGACGCGCCCATCATCGAGCAGGAGCAGGGTGCGATGCTGGGGCAGGCCGCGGATGCTCGGAACCGCCGCGTGGCCGTCACCGCTGGTGCCGGTGCCCGGTAGATTTTCCAGGGTCTGGAAGAGCTGCGCCGGCAACCGTTGGCCGAGGTCACCGCGTCCCATCACGGTCGCAGCCACCGCCGGCGGCAGCTCGAGATCGGGAATGACGCCGCTGACCACGGTCACCGTCTCGCCGGCTGGGGCGACCTCGACCGTCAGCGGCCCCTCTTCAGGCAGCTCGGCCACAGTCACCGGCCGCAGGGCCACACCGTCTGGGCGCGCGATGAAAAGTACGAAGGGAATCTCTGGAACGGGATCGAGATCGAACCGCCCGTCACCGTCGGCGACCAGCAATTCGCTGCGGCCGATGACGGTGACTCTGGCACCCGAGAGGGCCGAACCGTCCGGCAGCACGACACGGCACTCGAGCGCCGCCGAGGTTGCGGCGGCGCACAGCACAAGGGTGACGAGGATTGCCTTTTTCAGATGCAACATTCAGAAAACTACGAGTGAAAGCAGTTCATCCACCATGCCCAGGGTCAGACCCCAGATCAGGTGATCCTGGTAACGATAACAGGGAAGCTCCAAAGATAATCCGGCCCGCTGATATTCCATCGACTCGCGGTTCCGGTGATCGGCGAGATAGCTTGCCGGCACCCACACCACCGCCGACACCTCGTGATTCGGCGTCAGCGACGGCACGGTCTTGGTAGCGAAGACAAACGGATTGATCACCATGTTCATAGGTCGTCCACGACCGATGGCGGCGACGTCCGAAAGCCGGCCGATCTGTTCGGCGATCGAGAGGAGATCGAGACCGACTTCTTCTTTGGTCTCGCGCACCGCGGCAGCGAGAGGATCGACGTCTCCCGGGTCGACCCGCCCGCCGGGAAAGGCCATATGGCCCGACCAGGGATCGCGGGGATCTTCGGCCCGGTGGATAAAGAGGAACTCGGCCCCACCCTCTCCCGGCCGCAGCACCGCCGCTACGGCAGCCCTGGTCTGCCCCTCGACGTCGAGGAGCAGATTGGGTTGATAGTCGCCGAGAGCGGCGCGGAAAGATTCGACCGTCAGCACGGGAGTCATTGTCGCAGAAACGCGGTGCCAATAGGGCTATAGGCTATAAGCTATAAGCTATAGGGTCCACCCACCCAATGGCCAGGCAGGCCGTGGCCCGTGCATATAGCCTATAGCCTATAGCCTATAGCTCTTCCGGGGCGTGGCGAACGGCGGCGAGGACAAAATTGAGGCGTGAGAACTCGCGGCTGGTCAGCCACTCGAAGAAGCGGTCTTTGAACGCCCCCTTTGGGAAGACCCTGGTCACGACATCGCGCGGCGCGAGGCCTTCAGACATCAGCTTGACGGACTTCCGGGCCGCCTCTTCGATGCGCTCGGCCTTGAGCTCGAGGAGGGGCACAGGGTCCTTTGCAATCAGACCGTGGCCGGTCAACAACCGCCGCGGCCGCAGGGCGGCGACCCGACGCAGCGACGCCACCTCCTGCCATGGGTTTCCCCAGGTCAGGACGGCGACCGCTCCCGGCGAGATGACGAGATCGCCGGTGAAGATGTCGCCGGTGGCGGCCTCGTAGAGGGCCACCTGGGTGCGGGCGTGGCCCGGCGCAGGAATCGCCTCAAATCTCCGTCCGCCCGACTCCACGACCTCCGGCATCTCCAGAACATCGAACGGTTCCACCGCTCCCCACCAGATCCGACGGTACAGCTCGAGCGTGCTGACCCCCTCTTCCCACAACGCGTCGGCGTGACGGAGAAAAACCGGGCAGTCGTGCGCAGCGGCAATCGCAGCGCAGTTCCCGGTGTGGTCCTCGTGACTGTGGCTGCAGCACACCAGGTTGATCTCGCGGTCCGCTAGCGCCGCCAACAACGGCTCGCGCATGTAGGAGAAGCCGGTGTCCACGAGGATGTCGCCGACCAGATATGCGGAGACCTCGAAACCGAGCGACCAGGTTCCGAGGCTCGCCATACGGATCCGGGTCACGTCATTGCCGACATCATCCAGCCAGACCCTCGCCCGCTGCATCCGCCCCCACATCCTACGCCGCCAATCATGCCGCACCTCGTCATTCTAGCGTGGATCTTTTTAACGTCCCGGTCCAGTAAGTCAGGGTTGAGTCGAGAACGCACTCTCCCCCACCCACCCGATCTGCCCTCAGATAACGCAGATGCACGCTGATAAAACTTATATCTGCGTCATCTGCGTCATCTGCGGGAAAATGTCTTCTTCGACAACCACCAGATAGCTCAATCGATACCAGGCGCCTGGTGCACCGACACGTCTGTTAAGGTTGCCGGATCAGCTACAAGGAGAGTTTCATGGCGAAAGTCGTTGGCGTTGGCGGCGTCTTCTTCAAATGTTCGGATCCGGAAAAGCTCGGAGCCTGGTACCAGAAGTGGCTCGGCGTTCCGGTGGAGCCTCCCTACGGCGCGAACTTCAAACCGGACACGGTGCCCGTCGGCGGCCTGACAGTGTGGGCGCCGTTCAAAAAGGACACGAACTACTTCAACCCGTCGACAAGCGAATTCATGTTCAACCTCATGGTCGACGACCTTGACGGTGCGCTCGCCCAGGTCGGTGAGGGCGGGGCCGAGATCGTCGGCGAAATCATGGAGGAAGATTACGGCCGCTTCGGTTGGTTCATGGACCCCGAGGGCAACAAGGTGGAGCTTTGGGAGCCGAAGGAAGGGCTCTGATTGTTCAATTAGGAGTTAGGATTTTGGAATTAAGATAGCGCCGAGGAGGAAAAGATGCTCACGGAATCCGCGACCCAGGCCCTGTCGATACTTCGCGACGCCTCGCTCTTTCAGTGGTACGTCATTCCACTCTTCGCTCTGGTGGTCTACGTCTACTCGGTCGAGATCGAACGCCGAAATTGGAACCTGGTCTTCGCCGGGCTCGCCTTCTGGGGCATGGACTGGATCAACGAGATCTGGAACTCGCTGGTCCTCCACTTTTCTGGCTACGCACCGATGTGGGGCGCGCCGGCCAAGACGGCGTTCCTCATCCTGGTCGGCCTCAACGTCGAGATCATGTTCATGTTCGCCATTGCCGGCATCGCATTCGGCAAGATGTTGCCGCCCGACAAAAAGCTCAAAATCCTCGGCATACCCAACCGAATCTTCTTCGCCGTTTCAAACTCCATCTTCTGCGTCGTCGTCGAGATCTGGCTCAACGCCATCGGCGCCCTGACCTGGGACTGGTCGTTCTGGAGCGCGAAATCACCAATCCCGATTCTCCTCTTCGGCTACCTCCACTTCTTCCTGGTCTCCTACTGGGTGCACGACATGAAGACTGTGCGCGCCAAGGCGATCACGGTGGGGATCATCTTCGGCGTGGCGATCTTTGGCTTGGTGGTGTTCGGGGCGTTGGGTTGGATTTAATCCGATCCCGAACCCGATCCCGCTCCCGTTCCCGATGGATCGCCTCGACAACTGCCAATGCAGCAATCGAGGCGACGAATATCACGGGCTATTTTATTGAATGAGTTGCTGATCTCGGGATCGGGATCGGGAACGGGAACGGGATCGGGAACGGATGTGCTCGCGCTCCCCCTCATTGCTCCGGTTTTCGTTGCTCCCCATACCAGTATTTATTCGCAAATTCGTTGGAAGCGCGTGGCGACCAAAGCATCTTCGGCACCAGACCAAAAAGATCCGAGAGATAGTGCCAGTCGCCGTGGAGGTCGAACTTACGGGTCGAACCGAGGGCCTTGACCGTCCGCAGACGGGTGAGCCGCTGTTTCCGCTTGCGTCCGACGCGGCGGAGATCCCACAGAAACTGGACGTCCTCGGCGAAGAAGCGCCGTTCGTCGTAACCCCCGATCGCCACGAAGTCCACTTTTTTGCAGAACACCACACCCGTATCCATTCGCGTCATCCAGACCATCGGCATGAAGAGTGCCCAGGTCACGGCAATCCCGAGTGACCACCTCTCCATGCGGACCCCGGTTGCTCCGGCGACAACCCGTCCGGTCGCCAACGAATCCTCGATAGCGTTGAAAGTCTCGGGGTGGACCTCGGAGTCCGCGTCGACAAAACCCAGAACCTCGCCTTCGGCGACAGCGGCGCCGCCGTTGCGCACCGAGGCGATACGACGCTCCGCGACCTGCACCACGCGGCAGCCACGCTCCCTCGCGATGGCTGCCGTGCGATCGGTCGAGAGGTTGTCGGCAACGATCACCTCGATTGCGGCAGGCCCCCGCCGCCATTGCTCGCGAGCAGTATCCACCGAGTCGAGCAACCGCGGCAAAAACCGCTCCTCGTTGTGTGCCGGAATCACCAGCGAAAGTTGGAAGGGGTTCGAGGATTCCAAATCTACTCCTCATTCCATCCTATAAGGTCTCAATGCCCGAAGTCTGTGAGATGATGCCGGGGACACTCATGGAGGAAACCTCGACACGTTTTCGATGGACCGTTGGTTGGGAGCAAATCCGCAGTTGCTCAACCCCTCCGAGGGGATTACATTGAATTCGAAACAGGACACGGGGGGCCAATGCTTGATCACATCATCATTTCGGTGAGCGACCTGGCCGCGAGCAAGGCCTTCTACGAGCAGGCCCTCGCACCACTCGGCTACACCGTCGTTTTTGACTTTCCAGAACGTTGTGGATTCGGCGTGCTCGAGAAGCCGGACTTCTTCATCAAAAAGGGTGAAAGCCTCACACCGAAGATTCACATTGCGTTCACCAGCCGCGACCGCGCTTCGGTGGACCAGGTCCACGCCGCAGCGCTTGCAGCCGGCGGAAAAGACAACGGCCCACCTGGGTTGCGGGAGGATTACCACCCGAACTACTACGGCGCCTTCTTCTTCGACCCCGACGGAAACAACATCGAAGCGGTATGTCATCGACCCCAGTAACCCGCCCGATCCTGACGCGGCAACAGGCCAGGGATTTTTACGACCGTTTCGGTCGTCGCCAGGACCGCCAGGCATTCTATGAGAAAGTCGCCCTCGATCGACTGATCGAGCTCGGCGACTTCGGTTCGGCCGAGGCCATCGTCGAGTTCGGCTGTGGAACCGGAAAATTCGCACAACAGTTGATGGAAGAACACGTTCAGGGGAACGGCACCTACATCGGCTTCGACCTCTCCGAAACGATGGTGCAGCTGACCCGGAAACGGCTGGTGCCGTTCGGCGCTCGAGCATCGGTGGTCCGCACCGACGGCCGACCCCGGGTACCGCTGCCGCCGACGTCCTGTGACCGTTTCGTCAGCACCTATGTGCTCGATCTACTCTCCAACCAGGACATCTCCCGCACCCTTGCCCAGGCCTGGAAAGTGCTTCGCCCCGGTGGCCTGCTCTGTCTGACCGGGCTCACCTACGGCACGACCCTGCTGTCGAGGTGGGTCGTCGCGTCATGGCTTGCGGTTCACTCTCTGCGGCCGTCGTTGGTCGGAGGGTGCCGGCCGATCTCACTGACCGATTTTCTGGGCCCGGCATCGTGGAAGGTCCTCTATTCGACAACTCTGGTCGCCTGGGGGGTGCCATCCGAAGTGTTGATCGCGAGGCCCAGGGCCCACGCTCAGCCGGGCGCAGGCATCGACCGCCTGATCGACCGATCGAACGACGAGGAGCTCGGCGATGAAGATCGATGAGGTTGAAGAACGAGAGCTGATTCCAGGCACCCGCGTCCGCTTCATCCACTCGGACCGAATGACCGTCGCGCACTGGCTCTATCGAGCATCGAGTATCCAGCATCGAGCATCGAGAATCGGGTGGGCGGCTGAGCTAAACTGCCAGCCATGACGGAACAAGATCAGCTCACTACCCACCACGGCGGTTGTCATTGCGGCAGAGTCCGGTTCGAGGTGGACGCCCCCACCGAGCTCGAGGTCCGGCTCTGCAACTGCTCGATCTGCTCGATGACCGCCTACCTCCACCTGATCGTCCCCGCCACCCGGTTCCGCCTCGTGCAGGGCGAGCAGGATCTCGCTACCTACACCTTCAACACTGAGGTCGCCCAGCATCGCTTCTGCACTCACTGTGGCATCAAGTCCTTCTACATCCCGCGGTCGAATCCTGACGGGGTCAGCGTCAATGTTCGCTGCCTCGAGCCGGAAACCATTGCCAAGATTCGGATTACGGACTTCGACGGACGGAACTGGGAAGAACACGCCGATGACCTCAAACACTTTTCTGAAGAAGGCGTATAATCCCTCAAATCATGGGGGACAAATGAAGGCTCGTTGGAGCGTCCTTCTCGTCATCGCGCTGACGATCGGTGCCACGTCCTGTGGCGACGGTGGACCCAACCTCCTGAGCCCCGGCAACGACTGGCTGGTGAAGTTCAAACGGGTCACCCTGGCCACCGATGCTCCCGACCGTCTCGAGATCGAGATCGTTGTGAAAACAGGGTCGGACTTCTCGGAGCCCGCGCCCGACGGAACCAAGGTCGCCGTCGAGACCTCGATCAGTGAGTTCGAGGGCAACGGGCCCATCATCGAGACCTCGACCATCGGCGGCCACGCCGTGGTCAGGTTGGTCCTCCACTCCGGCGCCGCCCACACTGTTGTGACCGCCCGGGTTGACGATGTCGAGGTTCAGCTGTCGGTCGTCGTCGACGAACACGGATCGATGCGCCTGGTGTCCTGAGGACAAATGCGGTGCGACGACCGCTCCTCCTTGCCGACGCCCTGATCAACCTCCTGCTGGGCGCGCTGTTGCTCTTCTACCCCCAGTGGTTGGTCGAGGCACTCGGGATGCCGGTCGTGGCCACCAGCTTCTTCCCCAACGTCCTCGGGGGAGTGTTGTTCGGTATCGGCCTCGCCCTCCTCATCGCGCACCGCGGTGGCACGCAAGGGCTCGGGCTCGACGGGGCCATCGCGATCAACCTCTGCGGTGCGGGCGTGGTCGTCGGTTGGCTCGTCATCGCACCGCACGCGATCCCGCCACGGGGAAAGATCACCCTCTGGATCATCGCCCTTGCCGTCATCGCTATCGGACTCGTCGAGCTCCAGCATCGAGTCGCGTCGAAGACTGATCGCTAGCCCAGAAGGGCTCACCACCCACCCACCGGGCACGCGAGACGCGTGCCCCACAAATCTGTCATCCCGAGCGAGCGAAGCGAGTCGAGGGATCTGTTTGGCGGATGGGCAGAAGTTCCAACTCCGTTTCACAGGCTTGTCCTGAGCGAGCGAAGCGAGTCGAATGGATCCCTCCACTCGGTCGCTACGCTCCCTCGGTCGGGATGACAAGAAGAGGGGATCAACTCCTCCCTCGGTCGGAATGACACATGGAGGTGGCTCCGCTCAGGATGACGCAAGCGCTTCGACAATCGTGCCCGAAATGATAGGGTCGGCGGAGCCATCATGACTCCGTTTGCCGCAGTGATCGCCACCGCCTCTCCAACGGTACCGCCTCCGGCCGAGGACCTCGGCCGGCTGCTATCGTGGGTCGCGGTCCCGGCCGTCATCCTGGCAACCATCGTCGCGGCCTTCATCAAACGCGCCATCCTGTCCTCGCCCCGATTTCGCGAACGACGGCCGACCTGGCGCACCTTCGCCTGGGTCGCAGTCTCCGACGCGGTGGCCTGGGCGGTACTGTGGCCGGCGCTGCTTGCGGTCAGAATCCAGGGCATCGCCGGTGGCCGCGGCCTCTGGATGATAGCCCTCCTCCTGGTTGTGGTCCTCGGTTACACGGGCAACCGTTACGGCTTCGGCCGGGCATTCGATCCCGCGATCGCGGGTAGCCTGCGCGGTACCTTGCTGGCCGAGCTCTTCACCATCCTGATGCCGGTCCTGGCCGTCGTATTCGGCGTGCTGATCTTCTGGTTCATTGCAGCCATTGGAGTCTGAGCATGATCAAGAATGTCATGAAGCGAGTCTGGGCCTTCGACATCGAGTGGGTCCCCGACCCGGTCGCGGGTCGCATCCTGTACGAATTGCCCGAAGAGACCGAAGCCGCGGAAGTGATGAAGGTGATGTGGGAAAAAGGCGGCGCCACCGAAGAAGACCCCACGCCGTTTCTCAAGACCGCCGTTTGCCGGGTAGTGTCGGTGGCAGCTCTCGAGCGCCGCCAGCAACCCGACGGCAGCGTCAAGCTCAACCTCATGGCCCTGCCGCACGACCCGCACAATTCGGAGGAAACGTCCGAATCCAGCGTCGTCGGCACCTTCCTCGATGCCCTCGGCAAGGCGCGGCCGCAGCTGGTGGGATTCAACTCCCTCCAATCCGACCTCAAGATCCTGATCCAGCGCGGTCTGGTCCTCGGTCTGTCGGCGCCCGCCTTCTGCGAACGACCCGAAAAGCCATGGGAGGGCATCGACTACTTTGCCCGCGGCAGCGATTGGAACATCGACCTCAAGGACATCGTCGGCGGCTGGGGTCTCGCCAGCCCGAGCCTGCACGAGATCGCGGTGCAGTCCGGAATTCCGGGAAAGATGGGGGTGGACGGCAACGACGTCGCGCCCCTGTGGCTCGACGGCAACCTCGATCGCATCGTTCGCTACAACGAGTGCGACGCTCTGACGACCTATCTGGTGTGGCTCCGGCTCGCCCACTTCGCCGGTTTCTTCGATGACACAAGCTACGGCCGGGAGCAGGGGCTGGTCATGGAGCTGCTGCAGATCGAAATTGCAAAGGGCGGCCGCGAGCACCTCGAGGAGTACCTCGAGGCCTGGAATCGACTCAGGACATCCGTTGAATCCGCAAGAAAACAGGAATAGATCGCAACGCAGCTTTGTCTCAACTCGTAACGCTATGTGGAAGGTGATATAACCCTCCGCCGAGCGGAACGGGGGAACGGTTTCAGTGACCAGCAAGAACAACAAGACGGGCGTCGACCGGCGCGACTTCATGCGAATCCTCGGTGGCACCGCCGCCGCGGCCGGAATGTCCCTGCCCATGGCCTCTTGTGGCGGTGGCTCGTCGACCGACAAGAAGGTCATCGTCCTCGGTCTCGATGGCCTCGATCCCAAGATCCTCGGTGCCCTCATGGAGATGGGCCGTCTGCCCAACTTCAAAAAGCTCGCCGAGATGGGCTCGCTCCAGCCCCTCGCCACCACCATGCCGGCTCTGAGCCCGGTTGCGTGGTCGAGCTTTATCACCGGCATGACTCCGGGCGGTCACGGCATCGCCGACTTCATCGCCCGCGATCCCTCGAACTACACCCCGGTCTTCGCCATCTACGAGAACACCGAGCCCGACCTCACAATCTCGGTCGGCGATGTCCACCTGCCGATCAAGGGCGGCGGGCCCAACAACCTTCGTCGAGGCAAACCGTTCTGGGCCTATCTCACCGAACGCGACATCCCGGCCTGGATCTCCAAGATCCCGACCAACTTCCCGGTCGAGGAGACCGCCACCAAGGCGATCGCCGGCATGGGCACCCCGGACCTCGTCGACTCCTACGGCGTCTTCTCCTACTACACCTCCGATCCGTTCGAGGACTACCCCGACCTCGAGGGCGGTGAGATTCTCTACGTCGACGTCAACAAAAACGTCGTCCGCTCCAACCTGCTGGGGCCGGTCAACTCGCTCAGGACCCCCAAGGACACCAGCACCGATCCCTACGCCAACACCGCCAAAATTCCATTCACCGTTTACCTCGACCCCAAGGCGGACGGCGCGCGACTCGACATCCAGGGCCAGAGCATTCTCTTGAAGCGCGGCGAGTACTCACCGTGGGTCACCGTGACCTTCGATCTGCTGCCCGTGATCGGCTCGGTACAGGGCATCGCCCGCTTCCTCTTGAAGGGCGTCGCGCCGAACTTCCAGCTCTACGTGACCCCCATCAATATCGACCCGTCGGTGCAGGCGGCGCCGGTCACCTACCCGGCCGAGTTCGGGGCCGAGATCGCGCGCGACATCGGCGCCTTCTGGACCAAGGGCCTGCCGGCGGACGTCAAGGCCTTCGACCACAAGGTCATCAACGACGAGGAGTACGTTGGCCAGGCCGAGCTCATCCTCAAGGAGAGGATGGCGCTCTTTGATCACCAGTGGTCACGCTTCGACAGCGGCCTCTTCTACTTCTACGTCTCCTCCACCGACCAGGACGCCCACATGATGTGGCGCAACATGGACAAGACCCATCCCAAGCACCACGAGTCGGACATCCGTTTTGCCGGTTGGATCCCCCACCTGTATGAGGAGATGGACCGATTGGTCGCCAAGGTACTGCCCGCGGTCGACGACAAGACCCTGGTTCTGGTCTGCTCCGACCACGGCTTCGCCCAGTTCGCGCGCCAGTTCCACCTCAACACCTGGTTGCGCGACAACGGCTACCTGGTGCTGAAGGACGGCGCGGCGAAGAAAGAGGAGACCTCCATCTTCGACGTCGACTGGAGCCAGAGCGTCGCCTACGGCGTCGGCTTCAACGGCCTCTACATCAACCTCAAAGGCCGTGAAGGCCAGGGCATCGTGCCGCCCGAGAAGGTCGAGGAGATCACCTCCCGCCTCAGCCGAGAGCTCGAGGCCGTCGTCGACCTCGAGACCGGCCAACGCCCGATCGCCAAGGTCTACCGGCGCGAGGAGATGTACGTGGGGCCGGCGACGCCGATGATGCCCGAGCTGCTGGTGGGCTACACCCCCGGCTACCGCAACGCCTCGGCCTCGGTCCTCGGCTCGACCGGCAAGCCCACCATCGACCTCAACCCCTGGGCCTGGTCTGGCGACCACTCCATGGCCCGCGATCTGGTGCCCGGCACCCTGCTCTCGTCACAGAAAGTCGCCCGGGCCAACACCAGCATCCTCGACCTGCCGGTCACCATCCTCGACTTCTTCGGGGTCGACAAACCGGAACAGATGGTCGGATCCTCGATCTTCGGTGGCTAACGCCGCCTCGATCGAGCTGAATGAGAAATTAGGAATGCCACCCACCCATCCTGCAGGCGAGACGCCTGCCCCACAAACCTCACTTCATCATCGGTGGAACGATTGTGGGGCAGGCGTCTCGCCTGCCTTGTGGGTAGTCAATATTGTGCAGCCTAAAACGGTCACGTTCACACCAGCCGCTGGTCGATATCGAGGCCGATCGGATCTCCGATCTTGATGGAGGTGAAGTCGGGGTGGTTCGGATTCAGGATGAAGTTCGACTCGTGCGGCACGACGACGCTGGGGACCTCGAGGATGCAGGATCGCATCGAGGCTAACCACTCGTCGCCGATTCGCTGGAGCTCGAACGGCGCCGGCAGGGATCGCCAATTGGCTGGGAGTTTTCCTGGTTCCACCGTTTCGACCAGGTCGGCATCGAAAGTCACTGGAATAGTGACATAGAACGGAAGCAAGCCCGCATCGGTATGGACCAGCTTTTCCAGCAGACCCAGCGATGTCGTTGCCGATGTATAGACCACGGCGCAGCCGGCGCTGTTCCACCTCCCGCCCCAGACTCGAGCACCTTCCCCGTCGAAAGCCCCGACGGCAAAATCTTGCCTGATCACCCGCCACGAAGTAATCATCAAATGATCACCCCGTGTTCAATCTGATGAACCAGTTTCTCGACTTCGCGCGCACCGACCTCCGTTCGTGCCATCTCGAAGGGACTCGCCCCGCCGAGAGCACGGTTCGGACGCATCATCCAGGCCTGCGCCGAGTCAACATTCCCGCCATACAATTCAATCGCTCTGGAGAACACCCGCGCGAACCGCACCAGCCGATCGGATTCATCTGGTTGCATTCGCCCGACCTTTTTTCTTCGGGCGAGCGTGCGTTGAGTGATCAGGGCCGCGACCGCGAGGTCCTGCGACGAAACTTTGAGGCGACGCTTGAGCCGCTCGAACGCGGCGTAGGAGAGCCCCTCGTCGAGCCGCTTCAAAAGTGAGGCGGTGTCGAACGAGCGCAGGCCGAGCAGCGCCAGATACTCGTGTTGGCCGGACGCGGTGGGAGGCGCAGTCGCCGCGTAGTCCACGGCGGCTTCGGAAACACGCTGCTTCTCGGTCTTCCGTGCATATGCCATGATCGAACCTCCTGCCATTTGACATTAATGTATGTGCCAAATGGCAGAGAGTCAAGAGAGTTGCTCGATCTTCTTCAGTCTATTTTTGTGTCATCCGGAGCCTAGCGGGTCTCTCAAGATGTCATCCCGAGCGGAGCGTCCCCGGGGGACGCGAAGCCGAGGGATCCATTCGACTCGGCCTCAGGCCTCGCTCAGGACAAGCCTGGGCGGGTGGGCAGTCTGATCGACCCGCCGATGTCCGCCCCACAGATTCCTCCGCTCGTTCGCTCCGCTCACTCGGTCGGAATGACAATATAGGGGCGGCCTCGGTCAAGATGACAGGAGCGCTACTGGATATAGCCGAGGCTCTTGAGCTGCTTCAGCGTGTCCTCGTCGAGCTCTTCCTCGGTGCGGAGGTTCGGATCGAGCGAAGTGACCGAGACCATCTTCTCCCACGCCTCGAGGTGACGAACCATGACGCCGAGCTTGTCCGCTTCGGTCTCCGAGAGGTCGTTGAGCTGCAGCGGATCGACTCCGAGGTTGAAGATCTCGGCGCCCTCACCCGTGATACCGCTGACCATGCCCATCCCGCCAAGGGCGACGAAACGTTGGCCGTGGAACTGTGGCGACTCGCCGAACGCGACGTAGGGTGGCTGGCCGGCGCCCTCGAGGATCGGCAGGACGCTCGAGCCCTGGACTCCGGCCGGAACGGGCTGGCCCGTGAGGTCGAGAACGGTCGGCATCAGATCCACCACCTCGACAACCTTGGATACCGAGCGTACGTCGGCGCCGGCCGCGAAGCGGATGAAGACCGGCACGCGTGTGACTGATGTATAGAGCGACTCACCAAAGAGGTCACCATTCTCCTGGAGGGCAAAGCCGTTGCTGCCGAGCACGATCAAGGTGGCGCGATTGTCGAGCCCGAGGTTGCGCATTTCAGCCAGGAAGCCCTCAAGGAGTGAGTCGATGACCTGGATCCGGGCCGCGTACCAGGCGCGAGCCCACTCGAGGTCGGCGTCATCGAAGTTGATCGGCTGATCGGTAGCACGTGACGCGAGGACCTCGGTCACTCGCTGACTCATGCCCTCGGGTTGGCCGGACCCTTCGAGGAGGGTGTTCACTTGCTCGAGGGCGAGGTTGGACCACCCGGCCAGTACGAGAAGGAAGTTCTCGTTGGCGTGTGATTTCATCCACTCCGTGGCTTCCGCGCCCGGCTGTGCAACCGTCTGATACGAATCGAAGCCCTGCGCGAGGCCGTAGTCGCTTCCGCCCGGCAGGCCCTCGACGAAGGCGGCGGTGGAGTAGCCGGCCCCCTGAAGTACCTCAGCCAAGGTCGTCGCCTCATCGGCCATGTAGTCGCCCGGCGCCCTGAGCCCATTGGTGGTCGGGTAGAGACCGCTGAAGAGGGTGGCCAGCGACGGCTGGGATTGCGGCGCCTGGGCGAAGGCCCACTCGAAGCGCACCGACTCGGCGGCGAGAGCGTCGAAGTTGGGTGTCCTGGCAAGGGCCCCATAGCTGCCGAGAGCATCGGCCCGCAAGCCATCGAGAGCGATGATGATGACCGGATGGGCGCCGGCGACGACACCGCCCTCCTCGGCCTGATCACCACCGCAAGACATCAGCATCACGATCGCGAGAACGCAGACCGCGGCGGCGGCCGCGAGGCGTTTCAGGAAGCTCTTCTGTTTCATAACTGCAACACCCTCCCAGGGCCGGAGAGTTTAACACGAGGCCGCGGCCGGGCCGCGGAATTTGAGGTACCATATCGGCGGCCCGTGGATTCTACGGGCCGCTTCAACAAAGACGAACGGAGTATGCAATGCGTCAACTTACAGCCCTGATGGTTCTTCCCCTGATTACGCTCTTCGCCGGCTGCGCCAAGGCGCCGACCGCGGAGCCGATGGCCAATGGCCTGCTGCTCAGCCTCGCGGTGCTCGAGAGCGGTCCTTCGGGACCCCTCCCGCAGCCGGCCCAACTCGGCATCGTTACCCACGACGGTACTGCCTGGTCCTACCGTTTCATCGAGGATGAGGACAGCAACGTGTTCCACAAGGCGATGGTCTTTGCGCCCGCAGGCGGCGAGGCCGCGATCCTCACCGCCGGCGGCACCAAGG
>Ga0255054_10001358_pt1 | contig 14403 bp, 15 predicted proteins | sample JV7_2_23_MG_FD_188634 | JGI IMG/M metagenome (GOLD analysis project Ga0255054, IMG submission 188634) | Seawater microbial communities from Jervis Inlet, British Columbia, Canada - JV7_2_23 | ecosystem: Environmental > Aquatic > Marine > Inlet | place: Canada: British Columbia | collected...
TCTCGGCGAGCGTGGCCGGCAGCTGACCATCCAGCAGCTCCGGGCCCGCCAGGTCAGACTGTATGGCCTGGATGTCGGCGATCGCCTTCGCCACCCTCGCCTTCTCCACGTATTGGTGAACAGAGGGGCGGACGATGGCCAGGAGAGTGCCGAGAATGGCCACGGCCAGGATCATCTCGACCAGGGTCCAGCCGAGCTGTCCGAGGGGGCTCAGGGATCGGATCTTGTGGCCGGGGCTGCGGGTCGTGCGGAGCAGGGGAAGCATCTGTCTGTCGTCACCCTCGCTTGGAGCTGTCGTCAGGCCGCAGGCACCGCCACGTTGGGAACCCACCGCAATTTGCTACGATATACGGTTCTGCCCGGTTCGCAAGTGGCTGTGAACATCCGACCACGGTTGGTGGCTGCGGCGTAACTCACGCCTTCGTATGCGGTTACGCTCGTCGGGCGGGCGCACGACTCGGCGGCGGCCTCCTACTCCCCGTGTGGCTGACGGCCTCAGCACGTCTGTGCGTTACTCTATTACTCACCTGTTTGGTACGATGTGCGCGGGGTCACCGACCCCTTGCACCCCAGACGGCAGGTTGTAGGCGGTAGAGAACGCGGTTGCGGAGAGGGCGGTCCAGTCTCTAGCCTAACAGGCACGATGTCAACGAGTTACCTTCGCGGTATGCGCTCGGCTCACGGTTTCACCCTAGTCGAGATCATGATCGTACTGGCTCTGCTAGGCATCATCTCGGCGCTCGGCATCTGGCAGATGGTTCCCGCCCTGGAGCACGAGAAGGTGCGCGGCGCGGCGGGGATCCTCATCGCCGACCTCCAGTACGCCCAGATGATCTCGGCGCGCCAGCGCCAGCCGGTGGCGGTGATAGTGAACCCGTCGCTCAAGATGTACATCATCCGGGACCGGGCCGGCACCACGGTGTACCGCGAGCGGTTCCTGGGTGAGGACTCCGACTACGACCTCGACGCGCTGCTGGTCACACCCGAGACGTCGGTGGAGCTGTTTCCCAACGGCACGGCCACCGAGGCTACGACGTTCACGCTGGACATCGGCGGGTACAAGAGACAGGTCAGGCTGAGCCGCGCAGGACAGATCCGCATGCTGGCGTACACGGGCGGCGGGAAGAAGTAGTAATGCCGCACAGAGTTGCTCGCGGCGAGGCCGGCGCTTCGCTGATCGAGATCGTCATGGCGCTGGGCATCCTCGCCACGGTGCTGATCGCGCTGGGCGGACTCATGTTCCAGGTGGCGCGCCACACGCAACGATCGGCCGCGGTGGCTCATCGCAGCGCCGCCGCCGGCAACGCCGCGACGTGGATTCAGGGGCTGCCCTGGGACAGTCTCGAGACGGCCGTCGGCTGCACGACCGACAGCACCGGCCCGATGAGCTACACCCAGTGCGTCGCCAAGAGCGACCTCTCCACCAACCTCAAGCGCGTGATCGTCGTGATCTCCCCCACGGGCGCGCTGGCGGCCCTGCCCGACACCGTAGTGATCGACCGTAACAGGCCGCGCCCGGCGTCTCCCCTCAGGGTTCAGTGAACAGCCGCGGTTTCACGCTCGTCGAGTTGCTGGTCGGGACCCTCGTGATGGCGATCCTCGGCATAGCGCTCGTGCGGCTGATGCTGAGCGACTCCCGCTTCGTGAGCCACCAGGAAGCGATGGTGGCGACGCGGCAGACCGCGCGCGGCGCCCTGAACCTGATGGACGTCGAGCTGCGGATGATCTCCGATGGAGGGTTGCAAGCGGCTCGACCCGACAGCGTCACGGCGCACATCCCCTACGCTTTCGGAGTCTCCTGCGGGCAAACGGGGGTCGGCCAGATAGTCAGCGCCCTGGTGCCGCCCGATTCGCTGCTCTACGCCAATGCCGTAGTCGGCGGCATGGCGCATCAGCAGGACAACGGCACATACGACACCGAGCCCGGGGTATCGGTGGCCAGCTCGACGAACATGTCGGCGTGCAGTGCCGACAGCATCTTCGTGGTGCCGGGCGGCAGGCTGGTGCAGATCTCCGACATCGCCGGTCCGATCCCGGATGCCGGCCGGATCCTGTACCTGTATCAGGACGTGACCTACCGGTTCGCGAGCTCCGCCGAGATACCGGGACGGCTCGCCCTTTGGCGCAAGTCCGGGAGCGCAGCATACGAAGAGCTGGTAGCACCGTTCGATACAAGCTCCGGATTCAGGTGCCTGGTGGGGATGGGCCTGCAGCCGACCACCTGCCCGCCGGCGGGTGGCCTGGACTCGGTCCGCGGACTCGAGCTCCGGCTCGTGGCCGCGAGCGAGTACGCGCCACGGGGGTCGGATAAGCCGACGACGTTCGAGCTCATTGCCCGCCTGCCTTTCCTGAACAAGGTGAACTAGCCGTGCCCAGCCTGCGCGAGCCGCACGGCTTCGCGCTCCCCGTCACGCTCTTCGCCGTGGCGATCGTGACGCTCATGCTCTCGGTGGTGTTCATACGGGTGCAGACCGACCGGCGGATCGCCGAATCGAGCGGCGACCGTGCGCGCGTGTTCACTGTGGCGCAGAGCGGGCTCCAAACCTACCTCGGGACGGTGAGCTTCGACGGCTGTGACCGCGCCATCAGGCCGCTGGACGGCGACTCGGTGCGGATCAACGTGCAGGGCGGCCATGTTGACGTGGTGGCCCACGTGGTGCAGCGGCCCGCCGACACGCTCACCCCCTGGATGTACATCGTGCGGTCCACCGGGCACCTGATCAATCCCACCCAGGGACAGGACCCGCAAGCGGTGCGCACCGTGGCCCAGTTCGCGCACTGGCAACGCAACAGCATGGAAGTGCTCGCAGCGTTTACCGCCGCGAACGGACTCGAAACATCCGGATGGACCAGCACTGGCGAGTTGAAGGGCGTCGATCAAGCCCCCAGCGGGTGTAGGGAGCCCGACGTGTACGCGCTGCGCGTGCCCAACAACTGGGCGCCCTCGCCCCTCACGTACACCCTCAGCGGCAAGAGCCCGTACGTGTACGAGGCGAACAAGAAGGGCCACGTCGCCGATCAGACCAAGATCGACTGGCTCAAGGTCGTCGGTGGCGGGATCGTCCCCGACTACACGTCCGTCAGGTTCTGGGACGCCAGCTACCCCGTGATGCTGCTCGAGGGCAACGTCTACATCGGTTGCGGACCGGGAACCACCACCGGCTATGGACTGCTCATCGTCACCGGTGACTTGATCATCAGCGGCACCGACTCCTGGTGCTTCCAGTGGAACGGCGTCATCCTGGTGGGCGGGGAGATCGAGTGGGACGCCAACGACATGCGGGTGGACGGGGCGGTCGTCTCGGGTATGAAGAAGCAGCTGGGGGAGTGGGCCGATGAGGGTGATGTCGACGGCAACTACCTCGACATCGACTACGACTCGCGCTACGTGCGGTTGGCGCTGAAGTCGCTGGCCGGGTTCGCTCCGGTGGGGAACGCGTGGGTGGACAACTGGGCCACGTATTAGACGGCGGGCGCGCCGGCTGAGCGACAGGCCGGCGCGAGGTGGGGTAGACGGCAGACGGCAGGGGGACGCACGATTAGATTCGTACGCGTCCCCCGATTTCGTCCGAGCCGTCTTTGTTGAACAAGATCCTTGGCATTGCCGCCCTGGTCGCTTCCCTCGCAGTCGCGCTGCTGTCCGTCGCCTCGTGCGGCGGCGATTCCCCGCGCCCCGGCGAGCTCCACGGCGCCGTGCTGTCGGCGCCGCTGCCCAAGGCGGACTTCACGCTGACCAATACCGCGGGCGAGTCGTTCGCGTTCCGCGAGGAGACCCAGGGGTACGTCACGCTCCTGTTCTTTGGGTACACGAGCTGCCCCGACATCTGCCCGGTCCACATGGCGAACATCGCAGCGGTGCTGCGCAAGCTGCCGCCGCAGACGGCCAGCCGCGTAAAGGTCGTAATGGTCACCGTGGATCCGGAGCGCGACACGCCCGAGCGCCTGCGCACCTGGCTCAACGCATTCGATCCGTCGTTCGTGGGACTGACCGGCTCCACGGAAGAGGTGAACGGGATTCTCCGCTCCCTGATGCTGCCTCCGGCGGTGAAGCAGGGCGAAGGGGAGACCGACTACCTGATGGGCCACGCCGCGCAGGTCATTGCGTTCACGACGGACGACCGCGCGCACGTGGTGTATCCGTCCGGAACACGGCAGGTCGACTGGGCACACGACCTTCCGCTGTTGGTGGAAGCCGACTGGAGGAGTGAGTGAAGCGACACATCATTGGAGTGGCCGCGCTCGTTGCCGCCCTCTCGTACGCCTGCGGTGAGCGGCAGCCGGAGCGTGTTCTGACCGCATCGAAGGGGCACATTGCCATCTACGACGCCGTCGCAACGGCGTCGGCAGCGCCGGACGTTTCGGCGCTGTACTTCACGATCGCCAACGCAGCCACTTTCCCGGACAGCCTGATCGGCATCGGCACCGCCGCAGGCACCGCCTCGCTCCACACCGTCGTCACGGACAGCAGCGGCGTGACGAGCATGCGGCCGCTGGCGGGGCTGGTGATCCCGGCTGGTGCATCGGTCGCGCTGGCCCCCGGCGGCTACCACGTCATGCTGACTGAGTTGCGCAGACCCCTCGAGGCGGGCGACTCGATCTTCATCGCGCTCGACCTCACACGGGCGAACCTGCTGCGGTTCCGGGTGCCGGTGCTCACCTACACGGAAATGGTCGAGCGGCTGGGGACGTCGGACCACGAATGACCTGGTGGTGCTCGGCGCAGGACACTGCGTGGGAGTGGGTTTGGCAGCCGTACGTCGGGGTCTGGCTGCTGGTAGCCGCGATGCTGTTGGGCTACGCGGCCGCTCTCAAGCGGCTCGGACCGGCTGAGGCCGATCCGCCCGCCACGCGGCGCGAGGTCACGTCGTATCTACTCGGCGTGCTGGTGTTGTGGATCGCCGCCGACTGGCCCGTAGGCCCGCTGGCGGCGGGCTACCTCGTGAGCGTGCACACGGCGCAGTTCCTGCTCTTCACGATGGCCGTGCCGCCGCTGCTGATAAGCGGGACGCCGCAGTGGCTGCTGCGGCGCATGATCCGGCCGCGCTGGGCCGGGCGCGTGGCGCGCCTCCTGAGCCGGCCGCTCGTCGCCTTCGCCATGTTCAACGTGGTGCTGCTCGCGACTCACCTGCCGGTGGTCGTGGACGGGCTCGCGGGCTCCCAGCTCGGGTCGTTCTTCAAGGACATGCTGTGGCTGTTGGCGGGGCTGGTGTTCTGGTGGCAGGTGCTGGGTCCGCTGCCGGAGCTGCGGCCGCTCTCCTACCCCGGGCGCATCCTGTTCCTGCTGCTGAACGTCTTCATCCCAACGGTGCCGGCGGCGTTTCTCACGTTCGCCGACTACCCCATCTACGCGCTGTACGAGCTGGCCCCGCCAGTCGGCTGGCTGTCGGCGCGCGACGACCAGCAGCTCGCCGGCATCCTGATGAAGATCGTGGGCGGGTTCATCATCTTCGGAACGGCGTCGGTGTTGTACTTCAGGTGGTATTCAAGAGAGGAGGCTGCGTCAGCAGCCCTCAACGCGCGGCATCGGGAAACGGGAAGCGGGAAACGGGAAACGTAGGGCGGGGGGGGAACGGGGAAGGGTCGCACACCGGGTCACCATTCCCTCTTCCCCATTCCCCCTTTCCTATCCAGCCCCGGAAACGCCACCAGGTCCTCGCGCCGGAACATCAGCACCAGCCGCCCCACCCGCTCCTCGGCGGGCTCGATCGACTCCCCAAAGTGCTCCCGCGCGAGCTGCGCGATCTCGCCCACCGTGCGGCGGCCATCCAGGTGACCCCACACGAACGCGCCGCGATCGTCCAGCCGGATGCGCGGCACGGCCATCCCGTACTGGGCCCAGTGCAGGATCGCGAGGATCCCGCGCCGCGTCGGCTTGGGGCGGATGATCACAAGACGCCCCTTCACCACCTCGCACTCAGTGCGGCGCACCGGAGCGATGTCCAGGAGGTTGATTTTCTCGAGGTCTTCCCTGCGCAGCGGCTTCATGGGTCACATGGAACATCGCACGAGTGCGCCGAAACGAAAACCGCCTCCAGGAGCGGAGGCGGCTCTCGATCGACTGCTGCCACAGTTGCGCTCTACGCCCGCGCCCTCTTGATCGTGTACCAACCAAGCATGTAGGCCACCACGGGGAATATTATCAGGCTGGCCCAGAAGCTCGGCGAGAGCCCGCCAGTGAGCCGCTGGAAACCCAGCAGCCACGGCACGAAGTCACCGCTGATGACCAGCAGCGCTATGAACACCGCCATCAGGGATTCCCCGGCGATGAAGCCGGATGAGAGCAGCACCCCAGCGTTCTCCGCCCGTTGCTTCTGCTCATCGTTGAATCCCGACCGCTTCAGGTTCCGGTCGAACGCCCACTTGATCAGTCCACCCACGAAGATCGCCGCCGTCGAGTAGAACGGCAGGTACATCCCGACGGCCACCAGCATCGGCGCCGGCGACTTGATCAGAATGAGACCCAACGCGAGGAACATCCCGGCGATCACGAGCGGCCAGGCCATCTCGCCTGATACGATACCGTTGGCCATCAGCGCCATTAGTCCCGCCTGCGGCGCCGGCAGCTCGGCAGAGCCGATCGTGTACACGCGGTCCAGCGCCATCAGCGGCAGCGCCAGCACCATGGCGGCGAAGATCACGCCAACGATCTCGCCGATCTCCATGCGCCACGGCGTGCCGCCCAGGATGTGACCCACTTTGAGGTCCTGCATCATGTCGCCCGCTACCCCCGCCGTGCAGCACACCACGCCGGCGACGCCAAGCACGCCCGCCACCCCCTGCACGCTGGTCACGCCCATGGCGACCATCAGCACGGCTGCGATCAGCAACGCGGAGAGCGTGAGGCCTGAGATCGGGTTGTTGGAGCTGCCGATGAGGGCCACCAGGTAGCCCGCCACGGCGGCGAACAGGAAACCAAGCACGACCATCACCACGGTGAGCACCGCCGCACCCGTGATGGACTGCGCGAAATAGTAGTAGAGGAAGAATGTCGCGATCGCCGCGCCGCCGATGGCCACGAAGATCTTCTTCAATGGCAGGTCGATCTCGGTGCGGTCGCCGGACGCATCACCGCCGGCTACACCGATGTTCTTGAGCGCCTTGCCGATGCCTGTTATCAGCGACTCCCGCAGGTTGTACAGCGTGTAGAACGCCGCCACGATCATGGCGCCCACCGCCAACGGGCGGACCTGCTTCGACCACACGTCCAAGGCCACATCGGTCCAGGTCTGATCCGCTGCGAGCCCCGCTCCCAGTCCAGGGTTCAGGAACAGGGCCAGCGGAACCAGCACCAGCCAACCCATCACGGCGCCGCTGAACAGCACGTTGGAGATACGCGTCCCGACGATGTACCCCACGCCCATCAGCATCGGCGACGCGTTGGGCGAGTAGGCCAGCATCCCGCCGGCGTACTCGATCCGTTGTCCCGCGATCTCGATGCTGGACCTGCCGAACGAGAAGAACCGGCTGGCGTGGTCCAGCACCAGGTTGATGCCCCGCGAGTTCTTGAGCAGCTCCCAGAATCCGGCGAAACCCATGGCGACGAACAGGAACATCGCTCCGGTCTGGCCGCCCTGGCCCGCCTTCACGATCTCCGACGCTGCCACCGACTCGGGGAACGGCAGGTCCGCCTCCACCACCAGCGTGCGCCGCAGCACGATCACGAACAGCACGCCCAGGATACCGCCGATCAGCATGATCGCGGTGCTGGGGATGTAGTGCAGCTCGTCCCACGCCCCGCTCAGCACGAACGCCGGGATGGTGAAGATGGCGCCGGCCACCAGCGCCTCACCTACCGACGCCGTGGTCCGGGCGATGTTCTCCTCGAGGATCGTGCCTCCGAATCCTCTGAGGACGGCCATCGCCACGACCGCCGCCGGGAAGGTGGCGGCCACCGTGAGCCCCGCAGTCATGCCCACATAGGCATTCGCGGCGCCCAGTACCACGGCCATGATGACACCGAGGATGAGAGCCTTGGCCGTCAGCTCCGCCATGCTCGTGGTGGCTGGGACGAACGGCGTAAACGACTTCTTATCTGCCATAAGCACTCTCGGGATAAGGTCAAAAACCTCGCGCATTGTAGTCGTTCTTGTAGAGTGCTGTCAAACGGACTCGTGCTCCGCTGACCACCGCAGTAGAATACGGCTCTCACCAGGAGGGAGCATGACCTTCGTCGCGACACTCGAGCCTCAGGCCCTGTGGGGCCACTTCGACCAGATCCTCACCATCCCCCGCGGCTCCAAGGAAGAGGAGCAGATGCGCCAGTACGTGGTCGGCGTGGCGGAGCGGAATGGACTCGAATACGAAACCGACGCCGCCGGAAACGTGATCGTCCGCAAGCCCGGTACGGCAGGTCACGAGGGAGCGCCCTTCACCATCCTTCAGGCCCACCTGGACATGGTGAACGAGAAGAACTCGGACGTGGACCATGACTTCTCGAAGGACGCCATCAAGCCGCAGCGAGACGGCGGTTACCTCAAGGCGACCGGCACGACGCTTGGCTCGGACAACGGAATCGGGGTTGCGACCATGCTCGCGATCCTCGAGTCCGAGGAGCTCGTGCACGGGCCGCTCGAGCTGCTGTTCACGATCGACGAGGAGACCGGACTGACCGGCGCCGCCGAGCTGTCCGGCGAGATGCTGAGGGGGCGGCAGCTCATCAATCTCGACTCCGAAGAGGAGAACGCGATCTACGTGGGCTGCTCGGGCGGCGCCGACAGCAACCTCACGCTGCCGCTGTCAACGGGGGCCGCCCCCAAGGGCGCCGTCGCCCTGCGCATCCGCATGCACGGCATGAAGGGCGGCCACTCGGGCATCGACATTCCGCTGCAGCGAGGCAACGCCACCAAGCTTCTGGCTCGGGCGCTGTACGCGGTATCTCTCGGTACGCCGTTTCAGCTGGCCGACATCGAGGGAGGCAACAAGCACAACGCTATCCCGCGCGAGTCATTCGCCACGGCAGTGCTCGCCCAGTCGGACGAGGCGGCCTTCAAGCAAGCGCTCGAGGGTGAGCTCAGCGCCATCCAGGCGGAGTTTCGGCCGGCCGAGCCGGTCATGGAGTTCGAGATAACGGGGACCGACGTGCCTGCCGACGCGTGGGATGCCGCCACGACGACTACCGCGCTGCGGTTGATCGACGCGCTGCCGCACGGCGTGTTGGCCATGAGCTACGACATCCCCGACCTGGTGGAGACGAGCACCAACCTCGCGACGGTCGCCGTGAAGGACGGCGCGCTGGTGATCGGGCTCAGCAGCCGCTCGTCGGTCGCCTCTGCGCTCACGGCGCTGCGCCAGCGCATCCGGGCCACCGCCCAGCTCGCCGGCGCCGAGGTGGCGGAGGGCAATGGCTATCCGGGCTGGCAACCCAACCTGAAGTCGCACGTGCTCGAGGTGCTGAAGCAGGTGCACGTGCGGGAGCTGGGCGTGGAGCCCGAGATGAAGGCGATCCACGCCGGGCTGGAGTGCGGCCTGATCGGCGAGAAGGTGCCCGGCATGGACATGGCCTCGTTCGGGCCCCAGATCGAGTTCCCTCACTCCCCCGACGAGCGTGTGAAGATCGATTCGGTGGAGCGCTTCTACCGGGTGGTGACGGGCACCCTGGAGGCGCTGGCCTAAAGGGGGTAGCTTTGCTCCCCTAGATTAGCGCAGGTCACTCACCACGGACCGCCGGGGGGACGGCCCGGCAGGATCGGACGTGTCAACCGTGCCCAGATCTTCCTCGCTCGAGTTCCTGAAGCAATTGCTCGACACCCCGGGTCCGTCGGGGTTCGAGACCGCACCGGCGCAGGTGTGGCGCGACGAGGCCGAAACGTTCGCGGAAGAGGTGTCCACCGACGTCTCCGGCAACTCCTTCGCCGCCATCAACACGGGCGGCAAGCCCCGCATCATGCTCGCCGGTCACATCGACGAGATCGGCCTGATGATCGTCCACGTGGACGACGAGGGTTTCCTCTACTTCTCCACCATCGGCGGCTGGGACGCGCAGGTGCTGGTGGGCCAGCGCGTGGTGATCGTGGGGAAGAAGGGACCCGTGGAAGGGGTGATCGGAAAGAAGTCGGTGCACCTGCTCAATTCCGAGGAGCGGGACCAGGTCACCAAGCTGAGCTCCATGTGGATAGACATCGGGGCCAAGAACAAGCAGGACGCCCTCAAGCGGGTGCGGGTGGGCGACCCGGCGGTCGTGGCTTGTTCCGCGCTGACGCTGCCCAACCGGCGCATCGCATCGCGCAGCATAGACAACCGGATCGGCGCGTACGTCGTGCTGGAGGCGCTCAAAAAGCTGAGCGCCCGCAAGCCCAAGGCCGCGGTATACGCAGTGGCCACCGCACAGGAGGAGATCGCCTGGACCGGAGGCGGCGCCCGTACGGCCGCCGTGGGCCTGGAACCGGATGTCGCGATCGTCGTGGACGTGACCACCGCGACGGACCATCCCAGCGTCGAGAAGAAGGAGCACGGGGACGTGAAGCTGGGCGGGGGGCCGGTGCTCTCGCGCGGCTCAGCCGTGAACCCCATGGTGTTCGAGCTGCTGGCGGACACGGCCGACAAGGAGAAGATCCCCTACGCCCTCCAGGCGGCGCCGAAGGACACGAGCACCGACGCCGACTCGATCTACACCGCGCTCAGGGGCATCCCGACCGGCCTGGTGTCGGTGCCCAACCGGTACATGCACAGCCCGAACGAGATGGTGGACACGGCCGATCTGGAGCGTGCCGCCACGCTCCTGGCCGCCTTCGCTCGGCGGGTGACGGCGAAGACCGACTTCACGCCGCGGTAGAGACGGGGAAAGGGGAACGGGGAAGGGTACTGCAGCACCGTCGTACCCTTCCCCGTTCCCCTTTCCCCTTTCCATTCCTGTTAGATTCCCGGCTCAATCGAAGCCATTCAGGAGTTGTTTGGAGATGTTCAGAGCACATATGCGATCCACCATGAGAGCCGTCGGCCGCGGCCTGGCCGCCGCTCTCGCAGGCCTGGCCGCCCTGACCACCACGGGCGTGGCCCAGTCCGCGACGACTGCCGCTGCGGAACGCGTCGAGCACGACATCTGGTACCTGGCTGCCGACGCCCGCGAGGGGCGTGGCGTCGGGACCGCGGGGCTCGACTCCGCCGCCCACTTCTTGGCCGGCCGGTTCGCCCAGATCGGGCTCGAGCCAGCCGGTACCGACGGGTACTTCCAGCCCTTCGAGATCGACCCCACCGCTCCCGGAGCCGCGCACACCAACCTGGGCGGCACACCGGTGATGAACGTGATCGGCGCCATTCCGGGCCGCGGCGCCCTCGCCAGCGAGGTGGTGGTGCTCGGAGCCCACTACGACCACCTCGGTTACGGCGGGTTCGGCAGCCTCGATCCCGACAGCAATGGGGTCATCCACAACGGGGCCGACGACAACGGCTCGGGCACCGCCGCACTGATCGAGAGCGCCCGGCTGCTCGTGAACCGGAGCGCCGCCAGCCACCGCACGCTGCTGTTCGTCTCCTTCACCGCGGAGGAGATGGGACTGATCGGGTCGCAGCACTACGCCAGCCACCCGGTGCGGCCCAACGAGTCCACCTTAGCGATGATCAACTTCGACATGGTGGGACGGCTGCGCTCGGACAGCCTCATCGTGATCGGCGTCGGCTCGGCCACGGAGTTGCAGGGGCTGGTCGAGTCGAGCAATCAGCGCTTCGGACTCGCGCTCAGCTGGCAGCCCGATCCCTGGGGCCGCAGCGACCACTCGTCGTTCTACGCCCAGCAGATCCCGGTCGTGCACTTCTTCACCAACCTGCACGAGGATTACCACCGTTCGACCGACGACTGGGACAAGATCAACTCCGCAGGCATTGCCAGGGTCGCGGCGCTGGCTTCCGACCTCGCGTGGGATCTGGCCCAGCGGCCCGAGGGGCTCACCTTCCAGGACGTGCCGCCACCGGCACCGGCCACGGCGCAGGCCGGACGCCGCGCCTCGCTCGGCACGATTCCGGACATGACGTCGTCCCCCGGAGGAGTGCGCCTCACGGGCGTGCGGTCGGGGAGCGCCGCCGAAGAGGCCGGGCTCCAGGGCGGCGATATCATCGTGCAGATCGGCGCGCACGAGGTGCCCGACCTGATGGGGCTGCAGCAGGCGTTGATGGCCCTGAAGGCAGGTGACACGGTGACGATCGTGTTCATGAGGGACGGCGAACGGAAGGAAGCGACCGCGACGCTGAAGTAGCCTCGGGATTCGGTGAACATGACTGACACCGTCCTCAATCCAGAACCGATCGCGCGGGCCCTGCAGGGAGCCTTCTGCGGGGACGCCTCGCGCCAGGAGCTGCTCGAGCTCGTCGCCACCAAGATCAGGGCGGCGGGCTCGCCCTACTCGGGCGTGTACATGTACATGCTCCACGGCGACGAGCTCGTCCTCGAGGCGTTCGACGGGCGTCCCACCGACCACACACGCATACCGGTGGGCGAGGGAATCTGCGGCAGGGCGGTAGCGGAGCGGCGCGACCTCAACATCCCTGACGTCACACAGGCCGAGGGGTACCTCTCCTGCAGCGTGGAGACCCGGTCCGAGCTGGTGGTGCTCGTGCGCCGGCACGACGAGATCCTGGGACAGATAGACATAGACAGTGACGTTCCCAACGGGTTCGACGAGGCGGAAGAGCAGGCAGTGAGGGAAGTCGCGGACGCACTCGCGGCCCTGCTGTGACGAGGGAGCCGCCCGGGCTGAAAGCGCTCGAAGAGACCATCTCGGTGGGCGAGGTCGAACTCCACACGCGCACCGTCGGCGAGGGACCGGCCGTGATCGTGCTGCACGGCGGGCCCGGAGCGCACCACGATTATCTGTTGCCGCATTTCGACGCCCTGGCCACGGGGCGGCGCCTGCGCTATTACGACCAGCGCGGTGGGGGGCGCTCCCCGGTGGGGCGCGACGTGCCGGTGGGGTGGCGCGAACACGTAGCCGACCTGGATGCTCTCATCGACCACTGGGACGCGGCTCCAGCCACCATCGTCGGGTACTCGTGGGGTGGACTGCTCGCCCTGCTGTACGCCGCGACCCGCCCGGAGCGGGTTGGTCGGCTCGCACTGGTCTCGCCGGCCCCCGCATCTCCCGAGCACCGCGCCGAGTTCCAGCGGCGCTTTGCGGAGCGGATGGCACATCCTCTCGTGGTCGGGGCGCGCGAGGAGCTAAAGCAGTCGGACATCAGGCAGCGCGATCCTGACGAGTACCGTCAGCGGGCGTTCCAGCTCTCGGTGGCTGGCTACTTCAAGGATCCGGCCCATGCGCAGGACCTCACGCCGTTTCGCGTGACCGGCCGCACCCAGCAGGCCGTGTGGGAGAGCGTCGCCCAGTCCGACCTCCGAACCGAGCTCACCGAGCTGTGCGAGCTCTCGATTCCGGCCCTCGTGATTCACGGCCGGCACGACCCGATCCCGCTCGAGACGGCCGAGCACGTCGCGAGCTGTCTCAACGCCCGGCTCGAGGTGTTCGAGGAGTCCGGCCACGTTCCCTACGTGGAGGACTTCGACGACTTCGTGGCCGTCCTGGACTCCTTCCTGCCCAAGTCACCGTGACCCGACTCGACCCGTTCGACTTCGCGTTCGCCCCGCTGGCCGCGGAGCGCTTCCCCGTGATCCAGGAAGAGGCGCGGCTCACGCGCAAGCACTCGGACGACCGAGCCCAGTTCGCGATGCTGTCCTCGGTGCAGCGAATCCTCTCCGACGTCGAGGAGCCGGAGGTCGTCGCGAGCGATACTGCGGCCGCGGAGGCGTACCTCACCACCGTTTACGTCGCGTACCGCTTCTGGGAGGCGGGGAGGCTGATGTTCTCGGTGTCCGATCGAGACATCGAGGAGGTCGCCGTCGAGACTGCTCCCGATACATTCGCCGAGGTGCCGGGCGGGGCGTGCTACATCCAGCTTCCGGAGCGCTGGTGCTGGGCGCAAGTCGATCCCGAGGCGCCGCACGAGCCGCTCGACGGACTGTTCGTCGTGACGGGATCGCACGGCGAGGTCACGGTACTCGCGGTGCTCGGGCTCCGGCCCGACCGGCCCGGGTTCAGTGAGGTGACCGTCGTGGCGCAGCCGGCCGACTTCGTAGCCGCGCAGCTGGAGGCCCGCGACCCGCTCTTCGCGCCCGTCGTCGAGGGCGGCGAGGAGGCCGGGCTCAAGTCCATCGTCACCGACGGCGAGGTGCTGCATCTGGCTCTGCTCGCCCTGCTCGCGAGCCAGAGCTAGCTTGTGAGTTCGCAGGTTGCGTCGGGGCGCTCCGGCTGCGTCCCAAATCCAAGTCACCAAGGAGCAGATTGACGCGCGCGAAGAAGAAGGGCGCGGCGCGCAGCAAGAAGCGCACGCCCAAACGTGCCGGCGCCAAACCGGCCAGGAAGGCGAAGCGCGTCGGAGTGAAGGATGCACCGGAGCGCATCCTGCCCATCATCCGCGCTC
>Ga0255054_10001359_pt1 | contig 14403 bp, 13 predicted proteins | sample JV7_2_23_MG_FD_188634 | JGI IMG/M metagenome (GOLD analysis project Ga0255054, IMG submission 188634) | Seawater microbial communities from Jervis Inlet, British Columbia, Canada - JV7_2_23 | ecosystem: Environmental > Aquatic > Marine > Inlet | place: Canada: British Columbia | collected...
CACAGGTTTTGCAGCAGAAGCTCAGGGACCTGGAAAGAGCCTTCAAGGATGGTTTTGACAAAAGCCAGCCCCTGAAACGCATACCGGTTTTTAAGAAGAAAGGTTCAGGAGATGGCATCCGTTTCCCCCAGGGTTTTAAGCTTGACAACCGCAGGATGTTTTTACCCCGGATAGGCTGGATAGGTTTTTACAAAAGCTGCAGCATAGAGGGGAAGATTAAGAACATCTCCCTGACAAACAGGGGAGGGAAATGGTACGCCGCCATCCAGGTTGAGCAAACAATCAAAATCGGCAATCACCCCAGTGTTTCTGAAATTGGCATTGATGCAGGGATTGAATATTTTGCCGCCCTATCAGATGGCAGCATGGTAGATGGCGTCCACAGCTTTCGAAATCATGAAAACACCCTGGCCAGGGAACAGCGTAAACTTTCGAGAAAACAGAAAGGCTCAGAGAACTGGAAGAAACAGAGAAGAAAAATCTCAGGGCTTCATCAAACCATTGCCAATGTTCGTTCAGACTTCCTTCACAAACTGAGTACCCAGATCAGCAAAAACCACGCAAAGGTCTATGTCGAAGGGTTGAACATAAAGAACATGAGCTCATCAGCCAGTGGTACCATCGATAACCCGGGCAGGAATGTAAGGGCAAAGTCGGGATTGAATAAGTCCATTCTTGACCAGGGGTGGTTTGAATTTAAAAGACAGCTTGACTACAAGCTTTGCTGGGAAGGAGGAATATTGGTTGAGGTAAATTACCGGTATACCTCCCAAACCTGTTCGTGTTGTGGTCACACTGCAAAAGAAAATCGGAAATCACAGGCGATTTTCAGATGTTCAGCCTGTGGGTATGAGGATAATGCAGATGTGAATGCAGCAATGAATATCTTAACCGTCGGGCAGACGGGGATGGCCTGTGGGGCGAATCGCATAAGCGATCGGCAGCAGGAACCTGCAGGAAACCGTGAGGGAGTACTGCCCATGGCTTGTTAAAGTCTTAGGAATCCCTTTTCTTTAGGAACGGGAGGATGTCAACTCTCAATCCTCTATTATCGAGAAGATCAATTAATCGACCGGCCCGATCCCCAGCCTTACCACAACCGGTTCATGGTTTGTACAGTCGATCACTGTCGATGGTACATTTTTTCCATAACCGCCATCAATTACAGCATCGACCTGGTCCTTGAATTTATCCCAGATCAACTCCGGATCTGTGGTATACTCGATCAGCTCATCTTCATCATGGATGGAGGTGGTCATGATGGGGTGGCCCAGTTCCCTGACAATTTCCAGGGGGATATTGTTGTCGGGTATGCGGATCCCTATGGTCTTTTTCCCACTGCGGAATATGCGCGGGATATTATTTCGTGCAGGTAAAATGAATGTATATGGTCCCGGCAGGTAAGCTTTCATCATTTTGAATATGGGATTGCTCACCAGCTTTGTGTAATCTGACAGCTGGCTAAGATCCGAGAAGATAAATGAGAAATCTGCCTGGTTGACCCGTATCCCCTTTAACCTTGCAATTTTGTCTACCGCTTTGGTTTTATATATGTCACATCCAAGCGCATACACGGTATCGGTCGGGTAAACCAGTACGCCTCCATTCTGAAGCACCTCGCATGCTTTCAGGATTTGCCGTTGGCTGGGATTCTCAGGATGTACCTTAAGCAACATGTTCTTTCCCGCTTAGTAGCTGCTAAAATAAACTAAATTAAATAAATCTGTCCCTGTCGCCCGTGTATTCTGTCCCGGCTTCATCATCCGGTGGTCCTTCAGCCTCATCCTCCTCGTCCTCTTCAGGCCATTCTTTTTTGGTTGAGGGGGGACCGTAACTGTGGTAGAACAGGGCTATGCCAAGTCCGGATAAACCGCCCACCAGGTGGGATTCCCAGGAGATCCTCAGGTCATAGGGGAGGATGCCCCATATCAGGCTGCCGTACATGAATACTACGATCAGGGAGATGGCCAGCAGGTGGATGTTGTTGCGGATGACGCCGCTGAAAAAAACGAAAGACGCAAAACCATAAACCAGTCCGCTGGCCCCGATATGGTAGGCAGGCCGGGCTGTCAGCCAGACAATTAGCCCGGAGACGAACCAGATCAGGAAAAAAACCCGGTAGGCCACCGGGCGATAAAAATAGAAAATGGCGATGCTCAGGAAATAAAGCGGTACCGAATTATCAAACAGGTGCTTGAAATCGGCATGGATCAACGGGGCGAACAGGATGCCTTTTAAACCACTGACCTCTAAAGGGAACAGCCCCAGATGAGTAAATCTCATTTCCAGGGCTGCTTCCGATATCTTGATCATCCAGATCAGGACCAGGAAAAAGGTCGGGAAGACCAGGCTGTGTATGAATTTCTTTTTCTCCTCCATGAGCTTAAGCCCATGCACCGTTATCCCTGGTTGGGGCGCAGGCTGCGTACCTGCTCACCGGCCTGCCACATTTCTGATTCCCTGAGCTCTTTCAGTTCGGCAGCAAGCAGTTCTTTGTAATCCGGGCGCCCGGTTTTATCGAGAACAACCTTTGTCTCTTCCCCGGTTTTGACCCTTTCATACAATTCCTTAAATACAGGCAGTGTGGCCTCCCTGAATTTCGGCAGCCAGTCCAGTGCTCCCCGCTGGGCAGTGGCGCTGCAGTTGGCATACATCCAGTCCATCCCGTTCTCATCCACAAGCCTGATGAGGCTCTGGGTGAGTTCCTCAACGGTTTCGTTGAAGGCTTCTGAGGGACTGTGGCCGTTTTCCCTGAGTACCTGGTACTGGGCTTCCATGATCCCGGCCAGGGCCCCCATCAAAACACCACGTTCACCGGTAAGGTCACTGTATACTTCACCCTGGAAAGTAGTGGGGAAGAGGTAGCCTGAGCCTATCCCTATGCCCAGTGCAAGGGTTCTTTCTTCAGCATTCCCGGTGTAGTCCTGGAAAATCGCATAGCTGGAATTGATCCCGGTTCCCGCCAGGAAATTCCGTCTTACGCTGGTGCCTGATCCCTTCGGGGCAACCAGGATAACGTCCACATTATCAGGTGGTATTACGTCTGTCTGTTCCTTGTAGGTAATGGAGAATCCGTGGGAGAAATACAAAGCATCCCCTTCCTTCAGACAGGGCTTTAGTCTGGGCCAAACTGTCCGCTGGGCTGCATCAGAGATCAAGTACTGGATGACCGTGGCTTTTTCAGCGGCTTCTGTAATGGGGAACAGGGTTTCTCCCGGAACCCAGCCATCTTTAATGGCTTTGTCCCAGTCCTCCTTGAATTCAGGTTCCTGACCAATGATCACAGAAATACCGTTGTCTTTGAGGTTCAATGCCTGGGCAGGTCCCTGTACACCATAGCCTATAATAGCGATAATTTCATCCTTAAGCACTTCCTGTGCTTTTGAAAGCGGGAATTCTTTCCGGGTAACGACGTTTTCTTCAACGCCTCCAAAGTTAAGTTTTGCCATTTTTTAATATATAAATTAGATTCTTACTTTCGGTTTTTTAGTATCCAGTTTTACCAGGTATTCAGAAAGCCTTTCCTTTTTTGCTTTGGTGATGGCAATCCGGCCGGACCGGGTAAACTGCAGCACACCGAATTTTCTCATATCATCAAACAACTGCTGGGTATCTTCCTTGTGCCCTGTTTTCTCAATCACGGTATACTCAGGAGTGACTTCCAGGATCCTGGCATTGTATTTCCGCACCAGTCCCTCGATCTCAGAACTCTCGGTCAGTGATTCTGTGGGAACCTTATACAGGGCGATCTCCTGGTAGATGATCTCCTCCTTGGAAAGGTAATATGCCCTTAAAACATCCACGACCTTTTCGATCTGTTTCACCACATTTTCAATAAGTTCCTGGGTGGTCCTGATCACGATGGTGAACTTATAGATCCCATGGATCGCAGACTCTGATACTGCCAGGCTTTCTATGTTCAGATGCCGGCGTGTAAATATAATGGTTATCCTGTTCAGCAAGCCAATGCTGTTTTCTGAAAAAGCTGTTATGGTGAATTCCTTTACTTCCATTATCGTAATTTTTTGTAATTTTTTTTATTCAAGGCGGATGTCTGATACGGATGCTCCAGCAGGTACCATGGGGAATACATTGCCTTCTTTTTCCACGGTAACTTCAAGCAGGAAGGGACCCTCATGGTTCAACATATCTTCGATGGTCCCATCCAGATCTTCTCGCTCCGATACTTTTTTACCATCAATTCCAAATCCCCTGGCAATGGTTATGAAATCAGGATTGGTCAGTTCTGTCGAAGAATATCTCTTGTCGAAGAACATTTGTTGCCACTGCCTTACCATTCCGAGGAAATTATTGTTCAGGAGGACGATTTTGATGGGAGCTTTATTCTGCCAGATCGTACCCAGTTCCTGCAGGGTCATCTGGAAGCCGCCGTCACCAATTACAGCAACAACTGTTTTATCCGGCCTGCCACGCTGTGCACCAAAGGCTGCCGGGAGACCGAATCCCATCGTCCCGAGTCCACCGCTGGTAACCACACTCCGGCTGTTTTTGAACTTGAAATAGCGGTTGGCGATCATCTGGTGCTGTCCAACATCCGTGACCAGGATAGCCTCCCCATTGGTTTTCTCGGTGATCATCCTGATCACTTCTCCCATGGTCAGGCCCTTCTTCACAGGATGAATATCTTTTTCTATTACTTTTTCATATTCATACTGGTAGGCAATCTTGAACTGGTTCAGCCATTCATCTCGTTTTTGTTCTTTGAGAAGAGGTGTTATGGCCCCGAAGGTTTCCTTGATATCTGCGATCACAGCAATATCTACCCTGACATTCTTATTTACCTCGGCAGGATCGATCTCGAAATGGACGACTTTGGCCATTTTGCCGTAGGTCTTCACATCGCCGGTCACCCGGTCATCAAACCGCATCCCCAGGCCGATCAGAAGGTCGCATTCGTTGGTTTTTATATTGGGACCGTAATTTCCGTGCATGCCAAGCATACCTACGTTTAGCGGGTGCTCACTGGGCATGGCGGAATTCCCCAGCAGGGTCCATGCAGCCGGGATCTGAGCTTTCTCGATGAATGCCAGCAATTCCTTTTCTGCACCAGAGAGTATCACTCCCTGTCCCACCAGCGCCATAGGCTTCTTGGCATTATTGATCAGTTCAGCTGCCTGTTCCACATACTCCATACGAAGAGGGGGACGGGGCACGTAGCTTCTGACATCCACACATTTTTTATAAGCGAAATCCAATTCTGCAAACTGGGCATCCTTGGTGATATCTATCATCACCGGACCGGGTCTGCCGGTGGTGGCAATAAAGAAGGCCCTGGCCATCATCTCCGGGATATCTTCTACCTTGGTTATCTGGATATTCCATTTGGTAATGGGCATGGAAAATCCCATGACATCCGTTTCCTGGAAAGCATCCGTACCGAGGAGTCCGGATACCACCTGTCCACTGATACAAATAATAGGGGTGGAGTCCAGCATGGCATCTGCCAGTCCCGTAGTAAGATTCGTCGCTCCCGGTCCGGAGGTCACCATACAAACACCCACTCCGCCTGTCACCCGGGCATAACCCTGGGCTGCATGGGCTGCACCCTGCTCATGCCTGGTCAGGATATGCTTGATCTTATCCTGGTAGTCATACAGGAGGTCATAAATGGGCATAATGGCTCCGCCCGGATACCCGAATATGGTATCAACTCCTTCTGCAAGGAGGGACAGAATAACGGCTTCCGATCCGCTTACCTTTTTTGTTTTCATATGCTTGTAATTATCAATATTTAATCAACCTTCCTGACAGCCCCCTTATCAGCCGATGTGACCATGCTGGCATATGCTTTCAGGGCTGTTGTTATCATTCGTTCCCTGGTCCCGGGACGGAATGCCTCCTTTCCGCGGGCCAGTTCCTTCTTTATTCTTTTTTCCATCTCATCATCAGTAATGAGCAGGTTTATCCTGCGTTCAGGGATGCTGATCTCAATCCGGTCCCCGTCCCTGATCAGTGCAATCTCTCCTCCGGCGGCCGCCTCAGGCGAGATATGACCGATGGAAAGTCCGGATGTACCACCGGAAAACCTGCCATCTGTGATCAGGGCGCATTTTTCACCCAGTTTCTTTGACTTGATGTAGGAGGTCGGGTAAAGCATCTCCTGCATACCGGGTCCCCCTTTAGGACCCTCGTACCGTATCACCACCACATCCCCGGCGGAGATCCGGTCATCCAGGATGGCCTTGCAAGCATCATCCTGGGAAGCAAATACCCTGGCAGAGCCGGTAAAAGTATATACAGAAGGATCCACACCGGCTGTTTTGACAATGCATCCGTCCCTGGCAATATTGCCATACAGGATTGCCAGTCCACCGTCCATGCTGTATGCATTATCCACGTCCCTGATACAACCCGATTTCCGGTCCTTATCCAGTTCCCTGTGCATATTCTTCTGCGATCCCATCACCAGATTCCTTACCAGTCCGGGTGCCGCCCTGTAGATCTGTACATCTTCCCGGTCATCAGCCACCCTGCCTATATCATAGCGTCCGATAGCCTCCCCAAGTGTCAGTCCGTCTGCCCTCACCACGGCCGTATCGATCAATCCGCTTTTTTCGAGTTCTCCCAGGATGGCGAGTATCCCCCCGGCCCGGTTCACATCCTCCACATGGTAGTCAGAACTGGGGGCAACCTTGCAAAGCACGGGTGTATTCCTGGATAACTCATCGATGTCCTTCATTGTAAAATTCACACCTGCTTCATGGGCTATGGCTAACAAGTGCAGGACGGTATTGGTGGATCCACCCATGGCGATGTCAAGCCGCATGGCATTCAGAAAAGCATTTTTACTGGCTATGGCTCGTGGTAGAACGGACTCATCCCCCTCAAAATAATATTGTTGCGTATTCTCGACAATTCTTATAGCAGCCCGGGTGAAAAGATCCATTCGGAAAGCATGGGTCGCCAATATGGTGCCATTGCCCGGCAGGGCAAGGCCGATGGCTTCGTTCAGGCAGTTCATGGAATTGGCGGTAAACATTCCGGAGCAGGATCCGCAGGTGGGACAGGCAGCCTCTTCGATCATTTTCAGTTCTTTGTCCGAAATTGATTCATCGGCCCCCAGGATCATGGCATCCACCAGGTCATATTTCCGGCCCCCTGTTTTCCCCGCCTCCATGGGTCCGCCGGAAACAAAAACAGCCGGTATATTCAGTCGCATGGCTGCCATCAGCATGCCCGGTGTGATCTTGTCACAGTTGCTGATACAAACCATGGCATCCACCCTGTGGGCATTGATCATGTATTCCACGCTGTCGGCGATCAGGTCTCGGGAGGGGAGGGAGTATAACATGCCGTCATGCCCCATGGCAATGCCGTCATCGATGGCAATGGTATTGAATTCGGCCGCAAAACAGCCCAATTTCTCGATTTCTTTTTTGACGGTCTGGCCGATATCATGCAGGTGTACATGACCGGGAACAAATTGAGTGAAGGAATTAACAATGCCGATGACCGGTTTGCCGAATTGTTCTTCGGTCATGCCATTGGCCCGCCAGAGACTTCTGGCACCAGCCATCAGCCTGCCTTCGGTAGTTGTTGAACTTCTTAATTTGTGTTTCATGACAAGTCAAAAACCTTATAAAAAAAAGAAGGCCACTCTGATCTTTCGAGAATGGCCTTCATAATATTTTAGTATTAATCCATACCATTCTTACCTGTCAAGCACCACGAGGCTCACAAGTAGGATGGTAATTATGATATGGACGTTTTTCATATACTGAATGATGAGACAAAGATATTTATTAATCTCTGAATTCAAAATATTTTATTTTGAATAAGCAGTTATGTACGATATCGTACATAGCAGGTTTCGCATGCGTACAATAATTCAGGCATATCATTCTTTAACTTATTATTAACACATTGATATATAGTCGCATAGAACTTTGGCATCAATTATGCATTACATATGATATGGAACCGACAGTATTCTATTATATATTATTGATTTATGTTGACGCCAGCGAAGAGGAGGCAGTGTAAACACGATGGACTATATACTGGTCATATTGATTGCATGCGCAGTGGTGTATACACTGGCATTCCACCTGGGCGTAAGGCGCGGCAGGAGAGAAAGCCGGATGAAAGAGTTCAGGCGGGGATACCGGCAGGGTTATGAGTATTCCAGAAAAGAAAATCTATCCAGGCTCAATCAGGGCAGCGGAGAGGTCAGCATAAACCGGCCTCAATAAAAAAAGGGCAAGCTACTTATATCGCACCGCTACAACCGTCTACCCTTGCTTCCTTCCGGACCTGGGGGAGTTCAACAGGAGCTGGTCGTATAAGACTTGCCCAAGGGGCAAAATTACTCAAAAAAAACAATATCTTTGCTATACTAATCCTAATCCTTTCATAATTATGGAAAACAAAAATACCTCTATTCTCTACAATGGCCTCGTCTGGGGCGCAATCCTCGGTTTTGTGGGAATCATCTACAATGTTATCCTCTATATGCTGGACCAGAACCTGAACCAGAACCTTGGTTACCTGGGTATGGTGATAACCATCGTTATACTGATCCTTGGTGTCCGAAGCTACAGGGATAATATTATGGGCGGTATCCTTCCCTTCGGTCCCGCGTTCAAATTCGGTTTCATCGTGATCCTTGTATCAAGTGTGATAGGCATCATCTATGCTTATATCCTGTGGACCGTAATTGATCCGGATATCCTGGGCAAGATGAAGGATATGCAGATGGAGAAGATGCTGGAGAAGGGTGTTCCTGAAGAAGCACTGGACCAGACCATGGAGTTTACCAGTAAATTCATGTCTCCCCTGGTGCTGGGCATTTTTGGGCTGTTCAGTGGTGTTTTTATGGGAACCATAGTGGCCCTGATCATTGCGGCTATATTTAAGAAGAACGAACCTGAAGACCTGGCAGTCGCTGAGTAATATTTAACCTAAAAGTCCTGCATGGATATTTCAATCGTTGTACCTGTCTATAATGAAGAGGAATCTCTGGGGGAGTTGAGAGAGTGGATTGAAAGCATCCTTTCCGTACATTCATTTGATTACGAAGTGATTTTTGTGGATGACGGAAGCAATGATGGTTCATGGAAGGTAATTGAGGAACTGTCTGGAAAGCACACAGCTGTCAGGGGGATCCGTTTCCAGCGGAACTATGGTAAGGCAGCCGCCCTGCATACAGGATTCCAGTCTGCATCCGGAGAGATAGTCATTACACTGGATGCGGACCTCCAGGATAGTCCGGAGGAAGTACCTGAAATGGTCAGGATGATCAGGGAGGAGGGATATGATCTCGTTTCTGGTTGGAAGAAAAAGCGGTATGATCCGCTTACCAAAAGGATCCCCAGCAGGTTCTATAACTGGATTGCCAGGCAGGTTTCCGGCATCAAACTACATGATTTTAATTGCGGCATCAAAGCCTACCGGAACCAGGTGGTGAAAAGCATTGAAGTCTACGGGGATATGCACCGGTATATCCCCTTTCTTGCCAAAAGGGCCGGCTTTACAAAGATGGGGGAAAAGGTCGTTCAGCACCAGAAGCGGAAATATGGCGTGACCAAATACGGGATGAAAAGGTTTATCGTCGGTTATCTTGACCTGATCTCGATCGGTTTCATCGGCAGGTTTGGCAAGCGGCCCATGCATTTGTTCGGGACCTTCGGCTCCCTGGTGTTCCTGGCCGGTTTTTTTGCAGCGGCCTGGCTCGGCGGACAAAAAGTTTATTTCAGCATCCATTCCATACCCATGCCGAGGGTAACCCAGAGTCCCTATTTCTTCCTGGCATTAACCGCCATGATCATCGGTACCCAGCTATTCCTGGCAGGTTTTCTGGGCGAGCTGATCACAAGGAATTCCACTGACCGGAATACCTACCTGATAGATGAAACCACTAATCTGTAAATTTTGAACATCATCTGTATCGGGCCGGCTCATCCCCTGAGGGGAGGAATTGCCAGTTTTAACACGGCACTCTGTAAAAATTTTATCGAGTCCGGGCACCGGGCTTCCATTATCTCATTCTCACTGCAGTATCCCGGATTTCTTTTCCCCGGCAAGACACAGTATGAGGAAGGGAAAGCCCCGGCAGGTATCCCCATCCGTTCCCTCATCAATTCGGTCAACCCGTTCAGCTGGATTAAGGCTGTCAGGGCTATCCGGTCCACATCCCCCGACCTGGTGGTCATCCATCACTGGATGCCTTTCATTGCCATGAGCCTGGGATTCATCGTACGAAGGCTGAAAAAGAAACCGGCCTGCCCCGTGATTGTTATCGCCCATAATGTGATCCCACATGAAAAGCAAGCCGGATGGAAGTCCATGAGCAAATACCTGCTGTCAGCCTGTGACGGCTATATTGTTTTGTCGGCATCCCTGCTGGATGATCTGAAGATCTTTACAGATTCAACGATTAAAGATTTTATACCCCACCCCGTATATGAGCATTTCGGGGAAGCGGTGGACCGGAAAGAGGCAGCTGACCTGCTCGGACTGGATCCCTCGTTGAGGTACCTCCTTTTTTTTGGGATGATACGAAAATATAAGGGACTTGACCTGATCATCAGGGCCTTTGCCGAAATGAGATACAGGGTGCCGGATCTGCGGCTGATCGTAGCCGGGGAATTCTATTCAGGGGAAAAGGAATATATGGATCTCATCAATGAATCAGGGCTGGGGGACAGGGTCATTCTCAGGGATCATTTTATCCCCTCTGGCAAAGTCAGGTATTATTTCAGCCTGGCAGACCTGGTAACTCAGCCTTACCGGACTGCTACCCAGAGCGGTGTGAGCCAGATTGCTTATCATTTTGGCGTACCTATGCTGGTGACCGACGTAGGTGGACTGGCAGAGATCGTTCCCCATATGAAGGTTGGATATGCTACCCCTGTTGATGAGCATGCGATTGCTGAGGCCATCACAGATTTTTTTGAAAAGGACCGGGCAGCGGCATTTCGCAAGAACATCCGGGAAGAAAGAAAACGTTTTACATGGGAGGCCATGACCACACGGATTATAGAAATGTCTCGTGAGGTCAATACCCTTTCTGCCATCATCCGATCAGTGTGATCGCTTTTCCAGATTTGCCAGCCCTTCCTGTTCTGCCGATACGGTGAACGTAATCATTGTAATTACCTGGAACTTCATAGTTGATCACCAGGGATACATCCAAAACATCAATTCCCCTGGCCACCACATCGGTTGCTACCAGTACCTGTACCTTTCCCTTCCGAAACCTCTCCAGTGCCAATTCCCTGGCCCGCTGGGTTTTATCTCCATGTATCATGTCGGACCTTATATTGCCTGATTGCAGCTTCTTTTGCACCTTATTTACCATTCGCTTTGTATCGCAAAACAATAACACTTTCTCATTCCTGTTTTCTGAAATCAGGTCATGAAGGACTTCCGCTTTGGTCCGGTCACCCGGCACATATAGTACATCCTGCGCAATGGCATGCGTTAACTGCCTCCCAGTGCTTGCGGTTACCTTCACAGGCGAATTGGTAATCCACTCAATAACAGCTTTCTGTGTAATGTTCATGGTTGCTGAGAAGAGAAGGGTCTGCTGTTTGTTGTACATCTGATCGATGATCTTCTGTACATCAGGAAGAAAACCCATGTCAAGCATACGGTCAAACTCATCCAGTACCAGGATCTGGAAACTTTCCAGTGATAAATGCCGCCTTTCAACCATATCGATCAACCTGCCCGGGGTAGCAATGATCACATGGTTGGTTTTGTGTAAGGCTTTTATCGAGCGGCTTACATCTACACCCCCGATCAGTGCTGTGGCATGCAGGTCAAGTCCCCTGCTTAATTTCCTGAATTCCTCAAGGATTTGAGATGCAAGTTCACGGGTAGGGGCAATGACCAGTGCTTTGTTTTTTACAGGTCTTTCAATTAATTGTTGAATGATGGGTATGAGGAAAGCTGCGGTTTTACCGGTTCCAGTCCCAGCGATACCGATCAGGTCGCTTCCATTGAGTATGTGAGATATTGATTTGTCCTGTATCTCTGTCGGGATTAAATACTTACTGTCGGATATACGTTGCAGCAGTTTACTATGGAGAGAGAAATCCCTGAATGAATGCAACTGCACATAGGGCTTCAAGGGCTGAGTTTCCAGCTGGTCATTGATCAGTTTATGGATATCAATCCTGCTCTTCTGTTTGTGATTCTTCTGACCTATTCGAGGTCTTGATTGTTTCCTATATTTTGTTCTTGTTTCTTTATACATTGATTTGTAATTTATTATACATTATTATTCTACACCTGCTAAATGCAAGGGCAGCATCGCCAAAGCTTCAATACTGATATGTTAAAACAGGTTTCTAAAACTCCCGGTAAGGGAGGTGTCTTCGGTAAGATGAGGCGCAAAAGTACAGCTAATTTATCTATAAACCTAATATTCCATCTGAATAGGCAATAGATGCTGAATCAGAAAAAAAGAGTAGCTTTGTCAAAATGATAAATAAGAGTTGGTCTAATGAGGGAATTAAATATAGGTGATCTGAAGATTAAACTTCCTATTATTCAGGGAGGAATGGGCGTTGGTATCTCCATGTCTGGACTGGCAGGGGCGGTAGCGAACGAAGGCGGGGTAGGAGTGATAGCGGCTGCCTGTATCGGCATGTTAGAGCCTGATTACAGAAAGAATTTCATCGAAGCGAACATAAGGGCTCTGACAAAAGAAATTCAAAAAGCCAGGGAAATAACCACTGGTGTCCTCGGTGTAAACATCATGGTTGCCCTTACCAACTTTCCGGAGCTTGTAAAAACGGCCATTTCAGAAGGCATCGATATCATATTTTCAGGTGCCGGCCTTCCCATGAACCTACCCGGATTTTTAACGAAGGGATCAAAAACCAAGCTTGTCCCCATTGTTTCATCAGGAAGGGCAGCCAGGATCTTATGTGCCAAATGGAAGGAGCAGTATGATTACCTTCCGGATGCCATTGTCCTGGAAGGGCCAAAAGCCGGGGGGCACCTGGGATTTAAAAGGAACCAACTTGAAGATCCTGAGTACCGGCTTGAGAAGCTGCTACCCGATGTAATTAAGGAAGTAAAAATTTTTGAAGAAAAATATAACACTACCATCCCTGTAATCGCCGCCGGGGGAATTTATACCGGGGCAGACATAAAGGAAATCATGGATATGGGGGCATCCGGGGTGCAACTGGGAACACGTTTTGTTACCACCGAAGAGTGCGATGCTTCCAATGCATTCAAACAAACCTATATTGATTCCTACGAAAAGGATATGGAAATCATCAACAGTCCGGTTGGAATGCCCGGACGTGCCATTGGAAATGAGTTCATCGATAAGATCAACAGGGGGGAAAAGCGTCCAGTTAAATGTCCCCACAAATGCCTGAAAACGTGCAATATAGAATCGACTCCATACTGTATTGTAGCCGCCCTGGTCAATGCCATGAAAGGGAACTTTTATAATGGCTTCGCCTTCGCCGGGTCAAATGCATATATTGCCACAAAGATCATCTCAGTTAAGGAAACCATTGAGACATTGATCAGGGAATTTAAAGAATCACTGCCTTTGAAAAAGTAGGCCTCCCCCTGGGGCTTCCCTGTATCCTTGATGAAACATACAAAACGGGCAGATTGACAGTTTGCCCACTACCTTATTATTTCCCCGAACCTGATTGGTCTTTCAACAGGCGGATCACCTTCCTGTCGATCGGGAAGGTAAGGTCTTCTTCCACGACCACGGACAACGGCACCCAGCGAAAGGATTGCTGTCCGTTCTTCATTTCAGGAATATCAAAGGGTTTGCTGGATACCCTGAAACGGATATCTTCGCTGAAATCAGCCAGGTAGTAAATGCTGACCAGCTGGGTATCCTTGAAGAAAAGGGCCTGCTGGTAGTAGTCGGTGGTGTAGAAATGCCTGATGTTGATGAGCGACTGCCCAAATTCTTCCATGGCTTCCCGCTGCAGGCTATCTATGGTCCCTTCACCCTGCTCCATACCACCTCCCGGGAATTTCACCATCTTCATATCCAGCTGGAATTCATCACTCAGCAGAATCTCATTCCGCTCGTTGATGATAAGGGCATATACCCTGATATTATATTTGATATCCTGTTTTAGCAATCCGGCGGATATGGTCCATGATCCCGTCGAACTGGTCCGGGCTGAACCAGGTTATTTCATCATCACGGTTGAACCAGGTCAGCTGCCTGCGGGCATACCTCCTGCTGTTTCTTTTGATGAGGTGTACGGCCTCATCCAGGCTGATCCGGCCGTCAAGATAATCAAATATTTCTTTATACCCCACGGTATTCAGCGCGTTCCGGTCCCTGTAGGGGAGGCAGGACCGAACCTCATCCAGGAGTCCGTCTTCCATCATGTCATCCACCCGCTGCTCAATCCTGGCATAAAGCGCGGAGCGGTCCAGATTAAG
>Ga0255054_10001361_pt1 | contig 14390 bp, 13 predicted proteins | sample JV7_2_23_MG_FD_188634 | JGI IMG/M metagenome (GOLD analysis project Ga0255054, IMG submission 188634) | Seawater microbial communities from Jervis Inlet, British Columbia, Canada - JV7_2_23 | ecosystem: Environmental > Aquatic > Marine > Inlet | place: Canada: British Columbia | collected...
ATTCCAGCGGGGTGCCCGGCTCGAAGATCCGGTGGATCTCGAAGTCGGGATTCGACGGTGCAAAGAGGCGGCCATCGTGGATGACGGGCAGCACGAACTTCCTGCCATGGCCCTGCATCGGGATCCGCGCGACGACCTGGCCGTCGCGCACGCGGATTCCATGGATCGTTCCTTCCTCGTGACGCGAGCCCTCGACGACCCAGGCTGTCGCCCCGTCATCCGAGCCGGAGTCCGACAGTGCGATTCGGCTGGGATAGTGGCGAAAGCGCTCGACGGCCTCTTTGCTCTCCACATCGGGGACCTGCCAGAACGGCTCCAGCCGGGGGACTCCGTTCTCGACCCGGATCTTCAGAGCCACCACCCCGGCCGGGTGCGTCTCGTCGAAGTTGAAGGTCGCCACGAGCACGACGGGGACGCCGTCCGCCTCCGTCAGGGTGGGCTGCGTCACGATCATGCCGCGCCACTGGTTTCCGGTGCAGTCGTCGTCGGGGGCGCCGCAGAACTCCACGATCGTCTCGCGGTCGTAGAGAGTACCCATGTGGTCCGCATCGAGCAGGTAGACGCTGCCATCCTTGCCCGGCTGCACGAAGACCGAGAGGCCTTCCTCGAGTCCGACCTTGATGGGTGCACACGAACCGAGGTCCGCATCCAGGAGCGCGTAGCATTCGAGGAACGTCTTCCCGTCGCACCGGCCGGAGGCGGGCCGCAAGGGCGGGTCGCCGGGAAGCAAGCGAGGTACGAAGAGGTTGCGGCACGACGCCAGGCAGGCCTCGGAAGGCGCAATGGGGTCGAACGCCTCGCACAGCTGCGGGTCGCACCCCGAGTCGAAGCGCAGGCCGGGCTTCACGCGCATCAGGGTGTTGGCGTAGTCGCGCCGGCCGAGGTCGAGCTGTCCATTGCCCGTCGGCACGATCAGCTCGAAACCATCGGAGGTCGTGAAGATCTGCGGGCCCGCCGGGGTCCACACGCCCCCCCCGCAGATCATCTCGTAGGCGCCGGATTTCCCTTCGACGCCGCAGTCCGTTTCCGGGGTCACCAGGAGGGACGACGTGATCGCAGCGTCCGCTCCCGCGGACTTCCAGCGATCCAGATCGATCTCGAACACCCAGCCGTGATAGGGCTGGATGGTGCCGGCGTTTCCAAACGATGCATAGACGTAGCCCAGGCTGGAAGGTCGGATGCGTCCGTGTGCCAGCGCCGCCCTGCCGAAGGCCGTAGCCGGATTGAAGTCGACCCATCCGGAGCCGTCGCTGGTGGGCTTTCTGGCCGTCAGCTCGATCTCCGGAAACGCCTCATCGAACTCGCCGCTCGCGATGTCGATCACCGCGACGCGATGGCTCTTGCGCACCCCCGAGTCGCTCTCTTGCGTGTGATAGGAGACGACCAGCCGGCCGTCGACCGCAACCGGGGTGCCAAACAGGTAGGCGTCCTGTCCGGGCGGGGCCTGGAGCTGCAGCGTCCACCTGGGGAGGGTCGTCTCCGCCTCGAAGGCGGAGAGCTTCCCCCCCTCGTCGGCCAGGATCAGGGTCGGTCCCGCCTGTCCTTCGACCAGAATCGGCGACGCGAAGAACTGCCCTGCGATGATCGTGGGCGAGCCTCCATCGCATCCCGCGCTTCCTAGCAACGGAACGGATGCCAGGAAGAGCAGGAGCGCCTGCGCGGCGCCGAGCCGTAGCGCCCCGCTCATCGAGATCCGTGCTCCGCGCCGAGCGCGGCGGGTCCGAGTCGAGCCAGGCCCTTCTCGCAGCGTGATCGACCGCTCCTCCTCACCTCATCGAGCCGTTCGTCGTTCGCGGGCGAGAACTCACGCGTCGGGTGCCAGATGTGGAATTGCAGCGCCAGGCCCTTCAGGGACTTGATCTCGAGTCCCAGGTTCCGGAAGCGGATCTCGACGTCCGTATCCTCGCGACCATACCCTTGATAGTCCTCGTCGAACCCGTTGATGGCTTCGAAATCCCGGCGTAGCGCCGAGAAGTTGCAGCCCTTCAGGTGGTCGAGCTCCTCCATCTTCATCAGTCGCCGCAGGGGTCCGGAGCGAACCCGAAAGCAGCGGTTCCTGCGCTTGCTGTCGCTGAGCAAGAGCTTGAGCCGGGGGCGATCGAAGAACCCGCGGGCCACCGTAGCGGGGAGGAGCGCGCTGCTGAACTCCTGGCCGAGATCGAGCCGTCTGCCCGCCAGGTACCGTCCCGATTGGCTCTGCTCCAGATGATCCCGTACGAAGTCCCGATGAGGGATGCAGTCGCCGTCGGTCACGATGATGACGCGGCCGCGGGACTCCCGGATGCCCCGATTGAGGATCTTCGAACGCCGATAGCCCCGGTTCTCCTGCCAGACGTGCCGAACCGGAACGGGGCTTCTCGTGGCGAACTCTGCGATGCAGGCCTCCGATCCGTCCGTCGAGCCGTCGTCACAGAAGACGATCTCGAAGTCCACGGTCGACTGGTGAAGCAATCCCTCGCTGACGATTCGCAGGCTGTCCACCATGTTGTAGACGTTGACGAGGAGCGAGGCTGCCGGTCGAGGAGCGGTCATCGGGCGAACCTTCCGGAGAGGCCGCTACCATAGCGGCTGTCGGGGCCCGGGCTAGCAGGAGATCCTCGTGGATCTGGGGTAGGTTGCCGCATGGCCAGCCCGATTCCCCGGCTTCTGGCGTACGTGCGTCCCTACCTCGGGCTGGTGGGCGCCGCGCTGGCCACCGGGCTCATCGCCCAGCTGTGCCGGGTGGGTCTCGCAGCACTTCCCAAGCCCCTCCTCGACGCCGCCACCGGCTCCGCTGGAAGCTCACCCTTCGCCGACCTTCCCCTGCCCCTGGCCGAGACCCTGGCCGGCCTGGTCGGCGCTACGGGCGCCGACGTCGGTAGCGTGGTGCGGGTCGGCCTGGTGCTGGTGGCGGTGAGCGCCGTCACCCACTTCGCCCGGCAGTACCTCGAACGGTACATAGCCGGCCGGATCCTCGTCGATCTCCAGGGCGATCTGTGCGCCAAGCTGCTCCAGCTCCCGTTGCGCTTCCATCACCGCATGCGCCGCGGCGAGGCGCTGACCCGGGTTCTGAACGACTCGGTGCGCGCTCGCATGCTGGTCGCGATCCTGGTGGAGGACGTGGTTCCCGGTGTGATCGCGATCGCCGTGGGGGCCGCGGCCCTGCTGGCACTCTCGTGGCAACTCTCGATCTCCGCGCTCGCGGTGGCACCCCCGCTGGTGGCGGTCATCGCTTTCTTCGGGAGACGCATCCGCAAGCGGGCGAAACGCCGCCAGGAGACCCTCGGAGACGTAACCCAGCGCCTGATCGACATCCTGTCGGGAATCAAGATCATCAAGGCCTTCCGGGCCGAGGAGCACGAGCAGCGGGCCTTCGGGCGTGAGAACTGGCGCTTCTTCCGCCGCGCCATGCGCGTGGAGGTCAACCGCGCCGGGTCCCGCACCTCGTTGGAGCTCATGAACAACGCCATCGCCCTGGGCGTGATCGGCGGCGGCTTCGCCCTGGCCCAGGGCGGGGTCTGGGGGCTGACCCAGGGCGACGTGGTGGCGTTCCTGCTGATCCTGCAGACCACCTACCGCCCCACCAAGAACCTGGGCAAGGGCTGGAACACGCTGATGGACGCGCTGCCGTCAGCCGAGCGCTTCTTCGAGATCATCGACGAGCCGACGGAGATTCCCGAGGCGCTGGACCCGCGGCCTTTCCCGGGACTGCGCGACAGCCTTCGCGTGCGCGACCTGAGCTTCGCATACGACCGCGAGCCCGTTCTGCAGGACGTCTCCCTCGAGGTCCGCGCAGGCGAAGTGGTCGCGCTGGTGGGACGCACCGGCGCAGGAAAGACGACCCTCGCCGATCTCCTGCTCCGCTTCTACGATCCCGATGCCGGTGCCATCGAGCTCGACGGCGTGGACCTGCGCCAGCTCGACCGAGCCAGCTTTCTGGAGCGCGTGGCGGTGGTCACCCAGGAGCCGTTCCTCTTCGCGGGCAGCATCTGGGACAACATCCGCTACGGGCGGCCCGACGCCTCCGACGAGGAGATCCACGCCGCCGCCAAGACGGCCCACGTGGACGAGTTCGCCGATTCGCTCCCGGAAGGCTGGCACACCGAGGTGGGCGAGTTCGGCGTCAAGCTCTCCGGCGGCCAGCGGCAGCGAATCACCATCGCTCGCGCCATCCTCCGGAACCCGGACATCCTGATCTTCGACGAAGCCACGAGCTCGCTCGATGCCAAGAGCGAGCAGTACGTTCGCGAGGCGATCGACCAGCTCCTGGTGGGCCGGACCGTCATCGTCATCGCACACCGCCTGGCAACCGTTCGCCACGCCGACAAGATCGTCGTGCTCGAACACGGGCGCGTGTCCCGGGTCGGAACCCACGCCGAGCTGATGGAAGGAGGCGGCCTGTACCGGGAACTGGTCGCGCTCCAGGACGGCGGCCTCGGAGACTAGGGTAGTCTCTCCGGGCTACACCAACTTGGAGGACCCGTCGTGAACATGCGACGCCTTTCGATCGTCATGGTCGTCATCGGAGTGGGCCTGGTCCTGGGGCTCCCGTTCGCCTTCGACCTTTGGCCCGGCGGCTTCCGCTGGGGTCACCCCCACGGACACCCGGCCTACGAGCGCATGATCATCGCGATCTACATGTCGCTGGGCGCGTGCCTGATCCTGGCCGCTCGGGATCCGCTGAAGAACGCCATCCTCATCGACTTCACGATCCTCTCGAGCATCCTGCACGGCGCGGTCATGACCTATGACGCCTTCGCCATGGACGGGGAGATGACACACCTGATTGGCGACGTGCCGCTCCTCTTCGCCGTGGCCGTCCTGCTGCTCGTCTACCACCCGCGCCGCCTGGCTCGCCGGCAGACCGCTGCCGCACCGAGCACCGTCTGAGGCCTGCGCTTTTCGCTATACCCCCTGCGAGGAGCAGAAGCCATGTGGAGCTTGAAGCGAGTTTCCCGGGGCCTGTGCAGTGTCGGGGCTTTCACCGGCCTGATTGCGGCGGCAGCGACCGGCATGGCGCAGCCGGACCGCTTCGACATCCTGGCCAGCGGCGAGCGCGGGCGCACCTATCACGACCTCTACGCGCCCGCGCTGATCAAGCTGCTGCCCGCCTTCCGCCTCCGCAACCGCACCACCAGCGGATCCGGCGAGAACCTCGACATGCTCGCCGCCGGCAAGGCGACTCTCGCCTTCGCCCAGGCCGACCTCTACGCCGCCCGCCTGCGCTCCGACCCGGCGCGCTACCAAGGACTCACCGTGATCGGGCGCCTCACCGACGAGTGCGTCTATCTCGCCCACCGGGTGGGCGGTCCGGTCGAGAGCTTTGCCTCCCTCGTTGAGCCTTCGAACCCCGTGGCGAAGGTCGCCGTGGGACCGGCGGGCGGCGGGATGAGTGGAACCTGGCGCTTCCTGACGTCGCTGGAGCCCGGCCTCGCCCAGGCGAAGGTCCTCGACACCGGCGGCACCCTGGCGCTGAACCAGCTGTCCATCGGCATGCTCGATGTGGCCGGCTGGGTGACCGACCCGCGCAACCTGGAGCACACGCTGCTGCGGGGGGTCCAGGCCAACGCCGATCTGGCCCTGCTCCCCATCACGGAGCCGAAGCTCGCCTACGCCCTGCCCAACGGCACGGCGATCTACCAGATCGACACCGTCTCCCTGGGAGGCGACGAGGAAACCGGCGGCGAGCAGAGCCTTACCACGCTGTGCACCAGTGCGATGCTCTTCGCCAAGGCGGATGCGAACCCCCGCCTCGTCGAGGCGGCCTCCCAGGTGCTGAGCCTCCAGCACGACACGCTCCTCGGTCTGGAATCGGACTGAGCGAACGCGCCGCTACCACGTCTCCACCCACGGCCGCAGGTCCAGCGCGGGGGTCGGGGCGCTGCGGGGCGGATGGGTTCGAAATCCCAACGTCCGACCGTAAGTCCTTGGAAACGCAGGATAGGCGGGGCCTCCAGAGACTCCGTGATGCCGCCGTGGGTCGAAGGATTGCTCCGCGAGCCGCCTGCTGACGTTTCGACGCACCGGGTGATCAGTGGCAGGATTGCGGGATGATCACGAAGAACTGCTGGAACGACGATACCGAGTACGAGTTTGGGGCACTCGTTGCCTCCCTGAACCAATACCTCCGTCTGCGCGCGACGCCTGTGGGGATGAAGCGATTCAGGGACACGAGCGAGCTCGAGGGGATCCATCGCCTGCGCCGCCCGCCCGAGGGGGTGAAGCTCGCGACGGATCAGGTCGTGGGCCAGTCGCGCTGGCTTGGATACACGATCGCCATCACGATGGAGAACCTGGTCGGGCCGCAGTGCGGAGCCGTCGTCGGGCTGCACCCGAGAGACGAGGGCTTCCTGAGCGGCCAGATGTTCAATGGCGTCTGGTACGGCGATCTCGAAAGCAGCGCCAGACACCAGCGAGAGATGGCCTGCGCGCCCTTCGGCGAGTACGAAGCCCTGGTCGTCTCGCCGCTCACCTCGGGCCGAATCGACAACCCGGACATCTGCCTGATCTACGGAACGCCGGGGCAGATGATCACGCTGATGAACGGACTCCAGTACCGAAACTACAAGAAATACACCTTTACGTGCGTCGGCGAGAGCGCCTGTGCCGATTCCTGGGGCAACGCACTCCTGACCGGGGAGCCGTCGCTCTCCATTCCGTGCTATGCGGAGCGGAAGTTCGGCGGCGTCCAGGACGACGAGCTACTCGTCGCGCTTCCGCCGAGCTACCTCCCGCAGATCGTCGAGGGTCTTGCGGCGCTCAGCAGGAACGGACTTCGCTACCCGATCCCGAACCACGGCCTCGACAAGTCCCCCCTCGCCAGCCTGGCGCAGAGCTACGGCGGCAAGTAGGTGGAACGCGACCGTCTCGAGGTCACGCTCGCAGAGCTTCGCCGGCGGCGGGGCAGCAAGTGGACCGCCTTCGCCCCGGATGTCCTCCCCGCGTGGGTGGCCGACATGGACTTCCCCATCGCCGAACCCATCAAGGAGGCGATCCTCGGGGTCCTCGAGCGCAATGATGCCGGCTACCCGGGGGAGGCCTCCCTGAAGGAGCTGGGCTCTGCCTTCGCAACGCGTATGAGCGACCGCTTCGCCTGGGAGCCCGATCCGCGGAGGGTCCAGCCCGTCGGCGACCTCATCCAGGCCATGATCGCGAGCGTGGCCACCCTATGTCCGGCCGGTGGGGGCGTGGTGATCCAGACCCCCATCTATCCTCCCTTCCTCCAGATCGTAGAGATGCTGGGGCGCCACCTCGTCGACAATCCCCTCGTTGCCGGCGCCGATCGCTACGAGATGGACCTCGACGGCCTTCGTGAAGCGATCGACGATCGGACCCGCCTCATCCTCTTCTGCAATCCCCACAACCCGACGGGCCGGGTGTTCGAACGCCACGAGCTCGAGGGACTTGCGGCACTGGTCCTCGAGCACGACCTGATCGTCGTGTCCGATGAGGTGCACTCCGACCTTGCCCACGCAGGCGGGACGCACATCCCTTTCGCGTCCCTCGGCCCGGAGATCGCGTCCCGCACCGTCACGCTCACGGCAGCGACCAAGGCGTTCAACATCGCCGGCCTGAAGTGTGCGCTGATCCACTTCGGGTCGAAGGATCTGAAGGACCGGCAGACCTCCGTCTTCCATCCCCGCCTCCTGGGGATTCCCAACGTCTTCGGTATCGAGGCCACCCTGGCCGCGTGGCGCGACGGAGAGGAATGGCTGCTGGAGGTCATCGAGCAGCTGAGCGCGAACCGCAGTCGGATCGCCGCTTTCCTCGGCGAGCACCTTCCGCGCGTCGGCTTCCACCCGCCGGAGGCCAGCTATCTCGCCTGGCTCGATTGCGGACCGCTCGGGCTTCCTTCGCGCCCGCACGAGTTCTTCCTCTCCGAGGCTCGGATCGCCCTCAGCGACGGCCGAGAGTTCAGCAGGCGCAGCGACCCGTTCGTCCGCTTGAACTTCGCCACGGCGCCCTCCGTCCTGGAGGAGATCCTCGAGCGAATGGGCGCAGCGGTCGAGCGCGCCGCCTGAACGGACGGGACTCTGCGGCAATCGCACGGAACGACGCTCCGGCGTATGCTACGCCGATGTCGCAGCTCCTCCCCCTACCCTCACAGCCCGAAGGCGTTCCGTGGCCCACCCGCGAGTGGCCGCGCGCCGAGCTCGATCCGCGCGTGGATCGCGCCGCACTCGAGAAGCTCCTCGACCACGCGTTCAGCCAGCCCGAGCCCGACGATCTGGAGCGGACTCACGCCGTGGTCGTGGTCCAGCACGGGGCGATCGTCGCGGAACGGTACGCCCACGACGCCGGCCCCGACGACACCTGCGCTTCCTGGTCCATGGCCAAGAGCATCACCAACGCGTTGATCGGAATCCTCGTGCGCGAGGGACGGCTCGACATCCTGCAGCCCATTCCGGTGAAGGAGTGGGCCGACGACGATCCGCGCAGGGCAATCACCATCGACCACTTGCTGCGCATGGTCGACGGGCTGCGCTTCCGCGAAGCCGAGCACCTCGGGGACGGCTCCGTCCGCTACTACCCGCCCGACGAGTCCGACGTCATCCCGATGCTCTTCGGGGAGGGCAAACGCGACGTGGCCGGGTTTGCGTCGACGCTCCCCAAGGTGGCGGAGCCGGAGGCGCGCTGGAACTACAACAGCGGAGCGAGCAATCTTCTCGCACGCCTGGTTGCCGAGACCGTCGGCGGCGGCGAAGAAGGCATGCGGGCCTTCATGCATCGGGAGCTCTTCGAGCCGCTGGGCATGCGCACGCCGAAGCCGCGATTCGACGAGGCGGGCAACTTCGTGGGCTCGAGCCACTGCTACTGCAGCGCGCGCGACTTCGCGCGCTTCGGACTCCTCTACCTGCGCGACGGGGTTTGGGACAATCGTCGCATCCTTCCGGAGGGCTGGGTCGACTACTCGCGCACGCCGACCCCGCAATCCGAGGGGCTGTACGGCGCGCATTTCTGGGTCGTCCCCGGGAGCCTGGGTCTATTCAGCTGCCAGGGCGCCTTCGGCCAGCGCATCCTGTTGAGTCCGAAGCTCGATCTGGTCGTGGTGCGCGTCGGCAATACGGCGGCCGAGAAGGTCTCCGCCGTGGTCCGGCAATGCAAGCAGCTGGTGGACGTCTTCCGGCCCACGACCTGAGCGACCTGGTGGCTTGTGCTCGCGGGGCGGACAGGGCTCGAACCCGTCCCGAATGACCGAAACCTGTAGGAAGGGCGCCTTCGCACAATCCCTTCCCTCCGGCGGCCCCCTCGCGGATACTTCTCGCATGCACGACTACCCCATCGACCCACGCGACGAAGGGCGCCATGCGCCCGAGGATGACCGCTTCTGGAACGAGTCGTACTACTTCGACTTCCATCGCGACGACGGCAGCCTCGGCGGCTACGTCCGCATCGGCTTCTACCCCGCGCTCGGCGTGACGTGGTACTGGGCCTGCGTCGTGGGACCGGGGCGCCCGCTGGTGAGCCTCGTGGAGCATGGGGCGCCGATCCCCGCGGCGCCGTCGCTGGACCTCGAGCACGGCACGCTGCGGGCGACGCACGTCTGCGAGGCGCCGAACCAGCGCTTTCGCGTGGGCCTCGCGGCGGAAGCACGCGTTCACGACGATCCCGCCGACGTCTATCGGGGGGCCGGCGGCCGCGCCGTGCCGCTGGAGATCGACCTCGTGTGGCAGACTGACGGCCCCGGCGGCTACCGCTTCCGCGAACTCACGCGCTACGAGATCCCGTGTAGCGTGAGCGGCCACCTCCGGGTCGGCGACGAGGTGTTCGATTTCGCGGGCCACGGGCAGCGCGACCACTCCTGGGGCTCGCGCGACTGGTGGACGACCCGCTGGTGCTGGAACGCGGGCCGGCTCGACGACGGCACGCGCTTCCACTCGGTGGCGCCGCGCACGCTGGACGGCCAAGACATGCCCTGGGCGGCCGGCTACGTGCAGCCGCCCGGCGGCGGCCCGCTGGCGCCGATCGATCACTCCCTGGCGCGCGAGGAGCTAGGAGCCGAGGGCCTGCCGACATCCGGACGCATCGAGGTGGGGGCGCTGCAGCTGGACGTCTCGCCGCGCTGCTTCGCCCCGGTGCTGCTGGTCGACCCGGACGGCCGGGTGGCGCGCTTCCCACGCTGCCTGGCCCGCTACCGTGCCGAAGACGGCCGCGAGGGCGTCGGCTGGATCGAGTGGAACCAGCCACCCCCGGCCTGAGCCCGAGCGCACGAGCTGCCCGGCGTAGACGAGGACTCGGAGCGGAATCGCCGGGCGATTTCCGAGGCGTGTCGGGCCCCGCATCGCGCATCCCTTGCGAGCGCTCGATCCGCAAAGCGCAACGTGCAGCCCGCAATTCTCGACGCGCCTGCGCACCTCATCGAGCCAGGCGGGAACCTTCCGGACCTCGTCGATGACGACCGGGCCGCCGCGACTCAGCCATCTCGGGATCTCGGGCGCCGGCCAACGGCCCGAAATGTGGATCCAGGGCGATACGGGGTCCACAAGCCCCTCGGAAACCAACGGAAGCTGGCAGGGCGGACGGGACTCGAAAGCCCAACCTCCGGCCGTAAGCCACCGGAAACGCAGGGATCCGGACCCCTGAGACCTGTATCCCGAGCGGATCCGAGTCTACCGAGCGCGCCAGCTGGTAGCCAATTGGCTATCTTTCTGGAATGCAGATTTCTTGTGTCGTCCGGGAGGCACGACGCCGCGCTGGTCTCACCCAGGCGCAATTGGCGGAGCGGGCGGGTGTCCCCAAGTCCACGGTGGGTCGGATCGAATCCGGAGCGCGCGTGCCCTCGACCGGGATGGTCGAGCGCCTCGTCCGAGCAGCGGGGCTGGAGGTTTCGGTCTCGCTCTCGGAGGCCGATCCGGGCACGGACTCGATGTTCGAGCGCACGTTGCGCCGAAGCCCGGCGGAGCGGCTCGCGGATGCGACTCGTGTGGCGCGCTTCGTCTTGCGCGGGCGCCGCGAGCTAGCGGCGGCTAGCGATGGCTGATCGCGACTTCGACCCGGAGGCGATGCTATCCGCGCTAGCGGATCGAGGCGTTCGGTTCGTGCTGATCGGCGGCATGGCTGCCGTTCTGCACGGTGACGTCGGCGTAACCGTCGATGTCGACGTTGTTCCGGAACGCTCGGATGAGAATCTGGAGCGTCTCGCGAAAGCACTTCGGGATCTCGGTGCTCGCATCCGAACCAAGGGCGAGCCGGAGGGTTTGCAATTCGACTGTTCGGCGGAGTTCTTCAAGAACCTTTCACCGGACTCGATAGTCAATATGACCACTGAGCGCGGCGACCTGGACGTCACCTTCTGCCCGAGTGGGACGCAGGGCTTCTCTGACCTGAGCCGCGACGCAGTCGAAATCGAAGCAGCAGATCGACTCCACATCCTCGTGGCATCGCTCCAGGACGTCATTCGCTCGAAGGAGGCGGCCGGCCGCGACAAGGACCGGCTGGCGCTGCCTCGGCTGCGCAGGCTACTCGATCGCCTTCGGGCGGACGGGCGATCGCGCGCGACGAGGTAGGGATTCGAACCCCCGACCCTCAGGTTCGAAGCCTGGTGCAGGACGAGTCGATGGCGTCCGCGTCCCGCAAGATCGGGAGCGGAGTTCCGGCTTTTGTATCCCGCGTGTATCCGGGCTCAAGAACCGGTTGTGGCCCGCACACTCGCGAACGAAGCGCTCGGGTCTCACGAGGGCCCAAAAGCTAAACGAAATCCAACAACTGGCGGGGCGGACGGGACTCGAACCCGCGGACTCCAACGATAAGCCCCCGGAATCGTGAAGGTTTCTCGTGGCGACCCGGTGCTTGAGGTTCGCTCACGCAAGGAGCGAGACGCGCGCCCAACGCTGGCCGCCGGAGGCTCTCGGGGCGCCGGTGCGGCCTGGTTTGACGTACTTACGGATCATGAATATGGTACGTACATGACCAAGAGACTCACGCGATCCGGGAACAGCCTCGCCCTTGTGATCGACCGGCCGCTTCTGGAGGCGCTGGAGATCGATTCGGACACGGATCTCGAGCTCTCTACCGACGGCGATGTCCTGGTCGTAACGCCGCTTCGCGATCCGAAGCGAAAGCGTCGGGTCGCGGACCTGGTGGCTGAGGGCCACGAGCAGTACGGCGGCGTGTTTCGTCGGCTCGCGGAGTGACCGACCCGCTCTTCCTGACGCTCGACGAGGTCCTGGGCATCCACGCCGACCAGATCCGTCGCTATGAGGGGCGTCCCGGTCTCCGTGATCTCAGCCTGCTGCAATCCGCGATAGCCATGCCCGAGACGACCTTCGAGGGAGAGTTCCTGCACGGGACCGTCTTCGAGATGGCGGCAGCCTACCTCTTCCACGTCGCGCGCAACCATCCGTTCGTGGACGGGAACAAGCGGGCGGCACTGATGTGCGCGCTCGTGTTCCTCGGACTGAACGGTCAGCGGCTGGACGCCGATCCCGCGGATCTCTTCGAGTTGGTCGATGGCGTGGCCGCGGGCGGGGTGGACAAGGCCGAAGTCTCAGTCTTCCTCAGGCGGAACTGCGAGAGCCGATGAGGCCACGACGGTGGCTTCGCGGATGGAGAAGCCAGCGGAGCCCACGTGCTCACGTTGTGCTCAAGGCACAAGATGTCACACGAAAAACCAGAGAGAACCGAGCACTTTGGCGGGGCGGACGGGACTCGAAAGCACAACCTTCGGCTGTAAGTCCCCGGAATCGCAAGGGTCGGGATCCCTGAAACTTGTTTCCCGCGTGTATCCCAACTCCCCGCGGCCCAGGAAGGTCACGCGGTTCGAGAGGTCTGGCGGGCGCCAGGCAGCCAAGTGCGACCAGCCGAGGCTCCCTCCGAGCGCCGAGCCTACTACGCCGCCAGCACACGGCGAACCGCCTCCTCGATCCGTTCCTCGGTCGGCAGCGCGGAGCTCATGCCGTCGGGCACCGGCATATCGAGCGAACAGACCCGTCGGACGGGCGCGAGCAGGCGGCCGAAGGCCTGCTCCGCGATCAGTGCCGCGATCTCGCCGCCGTCGGCCGCGGACTGCTATCGCTTCGTGTTGACCCACCCTCGGGTCCACGTCGCCTGCTGCGGACCCGCGAGCATGGGAGAGCTCAGGCAGAACCTCGAGTGCCTCGAGCGGGGTCCCATGAGCGACGAGGAGCTGGAGCGCATGCGCCGCATCGGCCGTCACGTGTACCAGAGCGGCGCCCCCTGGAAGGCCCAGCTCGGATCCATTGCGGGCATCGTGTCACGCCGCCTCCGCGGCAGCGTGGGCAGCGCTTCGTCCTGAGCGGACCCCGGAGAATCGGGCGTCGCAGGCCAACCGGAGCCAACCCAGGCACAACCAACCTACCGAGATTCCAGCGGCAACCAACCAGCTCGCGTGAATCAAGAGCCCTGTGCTCTACCAGCTGAGCTCGAACTGAGTGACCCGCATCTTCAGGTCGCGGGCAACCGCAGAGAGCAGGCCCTGCTTTTCCGTCAACACCAGGCACTCGGCAGAGGAAACGTCCACTCGGATGACGGGCGGCGTGCGAGCCATGGTTCCACTCCGCTGGAGTCAGGGCGATTGTTCGAGCGTAGCGCCACCGTGCGAAGAGCATTCGGGCGGTCTGGGTCGTGCCGGCCTGGGGCTGCGCCCCGCATGGGCTAGCATGCGTCACCGTGGGGCGTCCGGCAGTCGCGTTGATCCCGGTGCTCGTGGGGCTCGTGGGATGTGCCGCTCTCACGCGCTCCGCCACCAGCGGCTTTGCGAACGACCTCTACCGGGCCATCGTCAATCAGGATGACGTGCAGACTGTGCGCGACGGAGCGCCCGCCTACCTGCTGGCCGTGGACGGCCTGATCGAGGGCGACTCCCGGGACACAGACCTGCTGCTGACCGGCGCTGGGCTCTACGGGGCGTATGCATCGGCGTTCGTGGAAGATCCCGCGCGGGGACGTCGCATGCGGAATCGCGCGCTGAGTTACGCCCGACGCGCCCTGTGCCTGGACCTGCCGCGCGTCTGCGAGCGGACCAGCGGCCCATTCGACGCCTTCGCCGAGTCGCTCCAGTCCGTCCGCAGCCGCGACGCGGGCACGCTCTACGGCTTCGGCGCCGCTTGGGCGGGCTGGGTCCAGGTCAACGCCGACGACTGGGGCGCCATCGCCGAGATCCCGAAGGTGGAAGCGCTGATGGAACGGGTCGTGACGCTCGACGACGCCCACGACGGCGGCGGGGCCCACCTCTACCTGGGCGTCCTCTACACCCAGCGGCCCGCGAGCCTGGGAGGCCAGCCGCAACGGGGCCGCGAGCACTTCGAACGGGCTGTGGACCTGTCCGAGGGCCGGAACCTCATGGCCAAGGTCTACTACGCGCGCCAGTACGCGCGGCTGGTCTTCGATCGGCCCCTGCACGATCGCCTGTTGCTCGAGGTCGTCGAGGCCGACCCGGCGGCGCCGGGACT
>Ga0255054_10001362_pt1 | contig 14362 bp, 9 predicted proteins | sample JV7_2_23_MG_FD_188634 | JGI IMG/M metagenome (GOLD analysis project Ga0255054, IMG submission 188634) | Seawater microbial communities from Jervis Inlet, British Columbia, Canada - JV7_2_23 | ecosystem: Environmental > Aquatic > Marine > Inlet | place: Canada: British Columbia | collected...
AGATGGATAGTCGGCATTGGCCCAAACTTCCAAACGGCGGGTTTCATCGGCCCAATCGAGGAGCTTGATCAGAAATGGATCATCGATATCCGGAACCTGCGTTTCAAGCTGACCGACAAAAACCTCCCCTGTGGTCCCATCGATAGACACCCAATCACCCTCTTTGATAATCCGGCCGGCAGCGCTCATCTGACGTTTTTCGAGATCAATCGATAGCGCTGCAACACCAACCACAGCGGGTGTACCAAACTGGCGAGCAACCAGAGCAGCGTGGCTGGTACGCCCCCCCCGGCTCGTCAAAATGCCCTTTGCCGCTAGCATGCCGTGGACGTCGTCTGGTTTGGTTTCAGGCCGAACCATAATGACATCTTTGTTTTTTTCCGTAGCCCATTCATTAGCCAAATCAGCATCAAAAACAACCTGGCCCACCGCCGCTCCGGGAGAAACATTTAGGCCTGTGGCAAACCTGTCGCCGGAATCATTGGCAGCGTTTTTGGCTTCGATCTTAAATTGTGGATGAAGAAAGAAATCAACTTGCTCGGGCGCGACCCGCAGGACCGCCTGCTCTTTGGTGATAAGCCCCTCTTCAGCCATCTCGACAGCGATACGGACCGCAGCCTGGGCGGTCCGCTTTCCGTCCCGGGTTTGGAGCATCCATAACTTACTTTTCTCAATGGTAAACTCAACATCCTGCATCTCACAATAGTGTTGTTCCAACTTGTGACAGATCTCTTCAAACTCGGCGAAGGCGTTCGGCATCTCTTCCTTCAGTTTATCAATCGGCTTGGTGAGCCGGATGCCGGCCACAACGTCCTCTCCTTGGGCGTTGGTAAGGTAGTCTCCTTCGATATTCTTTTCACCGGTGGTAGCATTGCGGGTCATTACTACACCGGTGGCTGAGGTGTCACCCATATTGCCGAAAACCATCGCCATGATGTTTATACCGGTACCCAGATCATGAGGAATTTTAGCTGCGTTTCGGTAATCGATGGCCCGTTTGCCGTTCCAACTCTTAAAGACAGCTTCTGTGGCCAACTTGATTTGCTCAATCGGATTCTGGGGAAAATCAAAACCGGTTTCAACCTTAAAGATTTTTTTAAATTCCTCGGTAACCGCTTTCCAGTCTTCAAAGGCCAGGTCAGAGTCACTTTCTACAACAGCTTTCAGACGGGCCTTGGTGATGATCTCCTCAAAAAGCTCATCCGCCATCCCCATTACCACGCTCCCAAACATCTGCACCAGACGGCGGTAGGAATCATAAGCGAAACGCCCGTCTCCGGTCAGCGCTTTCATTCCATTGACCACTTCATCATTCATCCCGATGTTGAGAACGGTGTCCATCATGCCGGGCATCGAAAATTTAGCACCAGACCGGCAGGAGATTAACAATGGGTTTGATGGGTCGCCGAGCTTTTTTCCTATTTTATCTTCTACAACTTTGACCGCTTCCATTTCCTGCTCCCACATCCCTTCGGGGAACCGCTCGCCCGCAGCCAGGTAAGCGTTACATGCCTCGGTGGTCACCGTAAATCCCGGAGGGACAGGTATGCCGATACGAGTCATTTCAGCTAGATTGGCCCCTTTACCACCCAACAAGCTCCGGACGCTTTCCCAGTCATTACCGACATACTTTTCGACTTTTTCAACTTCTTCAAATAAATACACATACCTATTAGTCATAATTATCCTCCTAAAAAGGCCAATAAAGGATTTTGAAATGTTAACCCGTATATTGGCCTACGTTACCGCTGATCAACAAATGAAATGATTGCTTAATCCTCGGTTCTGGTGATTCAAAAAAGTGCTATATATTAACTGGATAAATACGCTCATCGATTTCTAGAAATGAGTTTTTGCTTTAGATCTTCTGATAAAGTAATGATAATAAAGCGTTCACCCGTTTTTGTACTGATATCCGTATGAAAACTGATCGGCTGGCATCCGGTTATTGCAAAGATCACATCCGCCAGCATCTTGCTGGAGTTTTCCAGTAATTTTGCCCTGATTTGCTTAATGAGATGAATACCCTCATTATCTTTTGCCAGATGGTGCTCTGCGGGGGTCAATACACCCTTCAACCGGATCAACACCAAATCCTGGATGATATAGGTTCTGACATCCACCGGCCCTCGGCCCATGTGTTCTTTTTCAAAGGCAATCAACGCATTGCTAATCTCGGCTTCCATTTGTCCTTTGGTCATAGGTTGGGTTTTTCTAATTTTCTCTTTATTCATGGTAAGTTGATTGACTATAAACCTTGCGTTCTGCTGAAAATTCCGTTTTGCACGATTATACTCGTATTCCAAACATCCTCATCAGATTTTTTAGTAGATTTTAAATAGTCAAGCAAGGTTTTTTTATCTTGTGTCTCAACTCACACGCTGTTGATCTTTTGATAGCATGAGTGGTCGTATCAACCGACCGGAACAATAAGGGCAAAAAACCACCGCCATGTTGTTTTCATCAATCATGATTTCGTCGGGAACTTCAAAATAAAAAGCCTTTTTGCATTCTTTGTTTTTACAATAAAATCTTTCACTCATAATCTCGCCACCTTTAATGTTTTCTTTTATAATAGCTGTTTCTATATATGATGGTTGAAATCACACTTTGCCGGTCAGCTTTTTAGGTATCCCCCCGGTATGGACACATTCGGAACGAAGCGACCGGCCGATAATTTTTTTCAAGCGTCCGCCCGACGCCCAAAAGCCTATCCACATCCACACCCGTGTCGATTCCCATTTCATCCATCATCACCACCATATCCTCGGTGGAAACCATACCGACAATGCTGGGATCTGCATAGTAATAATCACCGGTGCCGGCCACCCAGGCCACCTAAAGTCGATATGTGAAATACTTTCGAAAGGTGTATATGGTTCATCTTCCCTGTGGTTTTAACTTATTGCATCCAACCTGCGGTCTCTATTTCAGTCTTTTTTTGCATTAGATCCGCCTCAAATTTTTGCCTTATTTTTTTCAGTTCGCTCTTTGCAGATTTGCCGATCCTGGTTTGTGCCATAATTTTTTTTGGACATCGATTACACCAATTTTGGCACAGAGGGAAGCCAGGAGCGTGTAGCAGCTCCCGCCCCCTCTCTACAATTTCCATGGGCTTTGTTCTGCGTTTAAATTCTTTGTTAAGCCATTCTTGTGGTCCTTCAAATATGCATTGGATTAATATTCCCTTAAACTAAATTTTTTCCGTAAATAGCAAACCGCGTATTGGGGATGGAGTAAATCTCGTAGGTCTTGGAAAAGTCATTCAGATACTCAAAAACATCACGGTGAATAATATAATCAAAATCGTGCCAGACGATAGTACCATTTTCCGACAGCATTTTTAAGGCCTTCTCCGTATCAGATTTTACGAAAGGGTAAGAATGATTCCCATCAATGTAGATAAAATCAATTTTCCCATAATAAGGTGAGAAATCGAATCTCATCGAATCTCCATACAATTCTTTAATCTTGAAAGCTTGAGGGTGATTATGATATATACGATTGCCATTATTATTCATATTAAGTTCGATAATATACATATCATCATAAGAATATTCATGCATTTTTTCCTTCTGTTCATTTTTATGACTGAGAGGTAAGTCTAAAGTATAGATCTGACAATCGCCGGGGCTATTAACAGCAAAATGTAACGTCGTAAAGCCATGATACGTACCAATTTCAAAGATTGTTTTAGGAGCAACGCCACAAACTAATCCGGATAAGGCCTGAATCTCAATGCCGCGCGCTACATTTGAATCTGTGTTAAAGACATTACTCTCTGCAAAAATTTTTTTTTTAACTAATCTCTTATACATCTCGGTTTTTTGAAAGTTTCTTGATTTACCATGAGATACTTGATAAAATTCATTAACCGTTAAATAAAATGAAAATAAAAGTTTCATGATTTCTTTAGAATGGGTCAAAGAATAGATTAAAAGGCGGAAGCATACGACACAAAGTAGTGCAAGTCGATTAATATACCAAAAAACTTTTTTCATTTGTTTCCTTTCATATCATAAATAAACCGCAATTAGGCCGGGTAAATCACTTTTTGCGATGACCCGTTTTACGTACAATAGGATCATATAAAGCATTCTTTCATAGTATTTCCACCAGTAGTGGAATTCATCATGATCATCTGGAAATCGAAATCTTCAATCGGTCAATCATTTCTAAAACCATAATTTTTTTCCTCCTTTATTCTTTTGTTGAAAGAGATGGCGCTCTCCTGGCTCCTCAAAGTGATTTTTAAATCAAAGACTCAGGGATTAAAATCGATCAGCACATCCCCGGCATCAACAGCCTGCCCGGACCGGGTTCATCGGCCCGGATTACCGCTGTTGACCCTATAAAGACATTAGGCCCGATCCGAACATTCCCGATTATCTGAGACGATGGATCCACAAAAGCGGTCAGAGGAACATATGATCTCAAGTTCTTTGAAACTTTCATGACAAAATGAACACCAGTAATAAAATTTTTGTTTCAAAATTAATCTCAACCTGGCTTGAAATCACCTTTTGGCCGGTGATTTTATTGATATAGTTGATAAATGGTCCCTTCATCTTATCAAATATTTCGGAATATATTTGACGAATTAAATCGGTGTCTTGTTTTGACGTTCCCATTTTTTGTTCAGCCTTGCTCAAAAAGCGGTCCACCCGAATCAATACCGTATAGTTATCCATCAGTACGCTGACGGCTTCAGACGGAAGATTGAATTTCTGTTTTAAAAATTTACCGGCAAAGCGAGCGATGGCCTTTTTTCGGTACTCAAAATATAGAGTCTCCATTATCTACCATTCTTTGTGCCGGATCAGGCAGTCTATAATTTTTTTTTTGCAGTTTAAGCAGGCATAAAAAAAGCCAACAGTGTTAGCACTGTTGGCCTACCTGAGGCTAATCCCCTTACAGATTTAAGGTTATCTTCCTCCTGTTCGCCGAACTTGCCGCTTGAATAAAAGATTACATATCCTTTGTCAAGCGTTAAAATCTGTTTTTTGATACCTTTGTTTGTAACTCGGAAATTTCACGAAAATCGCTGCAAAAAAATTCAGACAGTACAAACTGTCTACAAATCGCTGCTTGAAATTTTTATCTATTTTCTATAAGTATTCATAACATGGAAGGCAATAAAAAATTAAAAACCACTGTGCCGGGCAGCATAGGGTCTTCCATCCACATTCCGGTTGATCGGTATTTAAATTATATCCTGATCGAAAAGGGCCTTTCAGACAAAACCGTTGAATCGTACAGTAGCGATCTTGCCAGATTCCTTGAATTTCTTGAAAAAAACGGTGTTTATAACCTTTCAGAAACCGATACCCCCATCATTTTGAGATATTTGATTGCGCTTCGGAATGCCGGACTTTCAGCAAGATCCAGGGCAAGACATCTCGTTACTTTGAGAGGATTTTACCGTTTTTCGGCCCATGAAGGGATGATTAAACACGATCCGGTGAGAATCATCGATTTTCCGAAAGCGGGCCTCAGGCTGCCAGACGTCCTATCCATTCAGGAGATTAAGGGTCTTCTATCTCTCGCAGATGCCAGTAAACCACAAGGAGCTCGGGATGCGGCGATGATCGAGCTTCTTTACGCCGCAGGGCTCAGGGTCTCTGAACTGATCGGCATAAAGCTCCGGGACGTCAGCCTGGAAGCGGGTTTCGTCAGGGTATTTGGAAAGGGTTCAAAGGAAAGAGTTGTCCCTATCGGCCTTTATGCCAAAGAGCGTATCGATCATTACATTGTAAATGCCCGGCCACAACTTTTAAAAAAAAGAATAAACCATTTCCTGTTTGTCACACGGCTGGGCAAGCCGATGACGCGGCAGGGCTTTTGGAAGCTTTTCAAACGATATGTTTTAAAGGCCGGTATAAATAAAAATATTACGCCCCACACACTGAGACACTCTTTTGCAAGCCACCTCCTGGAAGGAGGGGCTGATCTGAGATCTGTTCAATTGATGTTGGGGCATATCGATATTTCCACCACCCAGATCTATACCCATGTTGCCCGCGAACATTTAAAGAAAATGCATGAGAAATTTCACCCACGCGGCTAAAAATTTCACCAAACTCTCTGCAGTCAATTTGAGGGATATGTTTATCGCTCTTGACACATCACCTCATTTTGGTTAGATATTGAAATTTTAAACACCATTTTCAATCTCAAAAAAAATGCTTCAAAAAACCGTTTCAAACAAAAACATGTCGGGGTGGTGGAAAAACGACGGCATGCCGCCTGATAAGGGGATTGTTGCGGTAAAGCGTTCGATCCGCGATCTGATGCGTCCTGTATTTTTGGTCGATTTTGATGGTCAACTGGCAGTTACCCAGGGAGGCAGCATTACCATCGGTGATACCCCCTCTGTCGGGATAAACGGGTGTCCGCTTCATGCGTACACCCCACCGCTTCACCCAAAAAATCTGGGCGATCCCGTCTTTAAAAAAGCACATAACCTTCGCTATGCATATATTATCGGCGCGATGGCCAATGGTATCACCTCAACCCAAATGGTTGAGAAGGCGGGGCGTGCCGGCATGTTGGGTTTTTTTGGCGCCGCCGGTCTCCGCCTAAATGAAATTGAAACCGCCATTTGCAGGCTTCATCAACGGATGGGCTCCATCCCTTTTGGTTTTAACCTGATCCACAATCTAAATGAACCCGAACTCGAAGCTCAAACGGTTCAACTCTATCTGAGACATAAAATAAGGCTGATCAGTGCTTCCGCTTTCATGGATCTTACCCTTCCCCTTGTTTATTTTCGTGTAAAGGGAATCCATCGAGATCCGGAGGGAAACATTATCTGTCCGAATAAAATCATCGCAAAGGTCTCAAGGGTTGAGGTTGCTAAAAAATTCCTTTCCCCTCCCCCTGAAAAGATTCTGGGCCAGCTGGTTGAAAAAAAAATGATCGCCTTGGAAGAAGCCAATCTGGCAAAATACCTGCCGATGGCCGAAGATTTGACGGCAGAAGCCGATTCCGGCGGCCATACCGACAATCGGCCCGCCTTATCGCTACTACCGACCATGCTCGCACTGCGTGACAAACTGAATGAGAAATACGGGTACCAACGGTCGATCTGCATCGGTCTTGGCGGTGGCATCGCCACACCGGAATCCACGGCAGCCGCATTTTCGATGGGGGCAGCCTTTGTTCTGTCAGGATCGATCAACCAGGCCTGTTTGGAAGCAGGTACTTCAGATGCCGTACGCCAGATGCTTGCTGAGACCCGGCAGGCCGATGTCACCATGGCGCCGGCGGCAGACATGTTTGAAATGGGTTCCAAGGTTCAGGTGTTAAAACGCGGCACCCTGTTTCCGTTTCGTGCAGCAAAATTATATGACCTCTATTTAAGATACAACAGTTATGAGGATATCCCTCAAAAGGAAAAAACCGCCCTTGAACGGGACATTTTCAATTTCAGTTTTTTGGATGAGTGGAAACAGACCAAACAGTTTTTTATGTCCAAAGATCCAAAGCAGATTACCCGTGCTGAAAAAGATACCCATCATAAGATGGCCCTTGTTTTCAGATCTTATCTCGGACGCTCATCAAAATGGGCGAATTCAGGTAATCCGGAAAGAAAATTTGACTATCAAATTTGGTGCGGCCCGTCCATGGGCGCCTTTAACGCGTGGGCGAATGGATCTTTCCTCGAAAAACCGGGAAACCGAAAGGTGGTTACCCTCGCAATGAACCTTCTTTTTGGCGCTGCAGTTTTAACCCGTGTCAACTGGCTTCGAAACCAAAATGTTGAATTACCCAATGGCGTCGGACATGTCGCTCCAACGCCGCTCTCGGAAATATATACACTGCTGAATGAAAAAGAATAAAAATAAATTGAGCATTGCCGTCATTGGAATGGGGTGTCTTTTTCCAAAAGGACCGGGGTTAAAGGAATACTGGCGTTTACTTTTTCACGGAGAAGACGGAATTAGCGATATCCCCGAAACACACTGGCTGATTGACGATTATTTTGACGAAGATCAAAAAAAGCCGGACCATGTCTATTGCAAACGGGGCGGCTTTTTATCGGCAGTATCATTTGACCCGGCTGAATTCGGAATCCCCCCCTCTTCGCTCGAAGCGACAGATACATCTCAACTTCTCGGGCTGGTCGTCGCCAAGATGGCTATGGAAGACGCAGGGTATGGAAACCATCGTGATTTTAAGCACAGCAGAACAAGCGTCATCCTCGGTGTCACCGGCACCCAGGAGCTTGTAATCCCGCTTAGCAGCCGACTGGGACATCCGGTTTGGCGCAGGGCGCTCCAGGAAGAATCGATCGCCCCTCAACAGATCGATAAGGTGATAAAAAGGATATCCGAATCCTATACTCCCTGGCAGGAAAATTCATTTCCGGGACTCCTGGGCAATGTCGTTTCCGGTAGAATATCCAACCGTCTCGACCTGGGCGGGACCAATTGTACGGTTGATGCCGCCTGTGCCAGTTCGATGAGCGCCATCCATCTGGCGACCCTGGAACTATCGTCCGGCCGAAGCGATATGGTCATTACCGGCGGTGTCGACACCTTGAACGACATCTTTATGCACATGTGTTTTTCTAAAACCCATATTCTTTCTCCCACCGGAGATGTCAGGCCATTTTCAAGGGATGCTGACGGCACCTTGCTCGGCGAAGGCATCGGCATGCTGATTCTAAAACGGCTTGAAGACGCGGAGAAAGAAGGAAACCGCATCTATGCGGTGATCAAATCGATCGGTACTTCCAGCGATGGAAAATCTCAGAGTATTTATGCCCCCAATCCCGAAGGCCAGGAAAAAGCTATCCGCAATGCGTATCAAATGGCAGCGATCGACCCATCGACCGTCGACCTCCTCGAAGCCCACGGCACAGGCACACGGGTGGGAGATTTTGTTGAATTTCAAGCGCTAAACAATGTGTTCAGCCAATCTTCCGCTAACAAAAACACCCATGCCTTGGGCTCCGTAAAATCGATGATCGGGCATACCAAGGCGGCTGCCGGCGCCGCTGGAATGATTAAAACCATTCTCTCCCTATACAACAAGGTACTGTTGCCCACGCTGAAGGCGGAGAACCCCGATCCCAACCTAAAAATTGATGCATCACCATTTTATCTCAACACCGAGACGCGGCCGTGGTTTTCGAAAAACAAGCACCCCCGCCGGTCCGGGGTCAGTGCATTCGGATTCGGAGGAAGCAATTTTCATGTGGTTCTTGAAGAATATCAGAAAAAAAAAGAAACCACCGCCTGGGACGGTTCTGTTGACATTGTTGCGCTATCAGCCCCTACCCCCCACGATCTCGTAAAAAATATAGCCAACTTTAAGAGGGACGTAGAAAAAGAGTCTTCGAATGAACAGTTTTCCACCAGGGCAGCTGAGACCAGACATTATTTCTCAGCAAAAGATCAATACCGTCTCCTGCTGACCATCGATCGGGAAACTCAAAAATCAACACTTTTTTCTGACGCGCTAAAGATCGTTGAATCCGGGCAGACCAGAGACAAATCCAACAATCCAAATATATTCTACTCAGACAATCAATTCCCGGGTAAAATTGGGTTTTTGTTTCCTGGCCAAGGTTCTCAATATATCGGAATGGGCCGTGATCTGGTCTGTACCTTTGCAGATGCTTTCGGGGTCCTGGAAGACGTAAATAAGAGGTTTCATCATTCATCTCTTTTGAGCGATCTGATCTACCCGCGTCCTGCCCGCACAAAAGACCAACTGAAAGATCAGAAACTCGAACTCCAGAGAACCGATATTGCTCAGCCCGCTATCGGCGCCATAAGTCTCTCCATGCTAAAAATACTTCAAGGGTTTGGCGTCAAGCCCGATGCCACCGGCGGGCATAGCTATGGTGAACTGACGGCGCTTCATGCAGCCGAATGGATCGACGAGGACACCTTTTTTCACCTCTCGATTTTAAGGGGTCGACATATGGCCCATGCATGTGAAAAGAATGGTCATGGCGCCGGTGGCATGTTGGCGCTGTTTGCGCCGCTAGATCGACTCACCCAGTTGGTCCTGGATGTACCTAATCTCATCCTGTCAAACCATAACAGCCCCAACCAAGGGGTTTTGTCCGGCTTAATAATCGCAATTAAGCAGGCTGAGGCTTGGTGCAAAAAAAGAGGTCTTCAGGCTTTCCGGCTCCCGGTTTCCGGAGCATTTCACAGCAAATGGATGAAGAGCGCTGGGGCCTCCTTTCAAAAGACATTAAAAAAGATCAACATTTTCCCGTCCAATATTCCGGTTTTTTCCAACACAACCGGGAAGCCCTATCCCCATGACACAGACAGCGCAAAGGATCTGCTTTCGAGTCACCTGTCACGCCCGGTTGATTTTATCAGTGAAATTGAAAACCTTTTTGATATGGGGATCCGTACATTTGTCGAGGTCGGGCCCCGTTCGGTTTTAACCAAACTCGTCAAATCGATATTAAACGCCCGCACTGTCGAGGCCTTCTCCATCGATCATTCTGAAGGGACACAATCCGGTACGGCTGATTTGGCCCGAACCCTTTGTCGTCTCGCATCACTGGGTCATTTCGTCGATTTGGAAAAATGGGAGGACCCGGTCACGGAAATAGAAGCACCTCTTATGTCGATCCCCATTTCAGGGGTAAACTACAAAAAGATCAAAAGAGATGTTAACGCTTATCCGCCTGACGAACCAAAACAAGAAACCCCAGGGTTTGTCCCAAAAAAGAAAAATCGATCCGCAGTGGCCGGACAGAAACCATTATTCTTAATACAAAATACGATGCCCATGGAAGAAAAAGATACAAAAAAACCATCAGATGTGATCACAGACAGCTTAAGGGTCGTTCAAGAAGGCTTGAAATCGATGCAAGCACTTCATCAACAGACTGCTGAAGCTCACAAAAAATTTCTTGAAGCTCAAATCGAGACAAGCAGAACTTTACAAGCCATGATGGAAAAAACCCAACAATTGGCTGAAGCCACCCTTGGGTATAAAATTGTAACCGATCCTGTGGATTCAAGCTTTGAAAAAAAATCGGAGCAGGAAACAAGGCCTTCGGAGGACCCCTTCCATAATCGGCCTGTTCCATTTAACGAACCCAATGACGGACAACCCTTAGAATCCGAACCTGCCATCCAAAATCGAATAGAAATGAATATTGATGAAAATGAACTGGAAGCGATTCTGTTGGGGCTGGTTAGCGAAAAGACCGGGTATCCGGTTGAGATGATCGGTCTTGATATGGACCTTGAGGCAGACCTGGGTATTGATTCCATCAAACGCGTAGAGATTTTTTCAGCCCTCGAGGAAAAAATCCCGGAGCTCCCCGTCATTTCGCCTGAAATCATCGGCAGCCTCAAAACCCTCAAGCAAACCGTCGCTTACCTTTCCGAAAATACGGAAAATAATGGGTCAGTTGAGATCAAAAAAGATCGACTGAGCCAGCCGCCTTCTGAACCTAAACGGGTTGACGTCCAATCATCAGGTATTGATACCGGTGAACTGACAGACATCATCCTGATGGCGGTCAGCGAAAAGACCGGGTATCCGATTGAAATGATCGGTCTTGATATGGACCTTGAGGCAGACCTGGGTATTGATTCCATCAAACGCGTAGAGATTTTTTCAGCCCTCGAGGAAAAAATCCCGGAGCTCCCCGTCATTTCGCCTGAAATCATCGGCAGCCTCAAAACCCTCAAGCAGATTGTTAGCCACCTTTCAGATGATGAAAACACAGTGACAAACTGTCGACAGCCTAATCCATATTTTGATGATATATCTAATAGTTATAATAATAAGTATAATACATCAGTTGAATATTTATCCGACGATGAACCAGTGACGAGAAAAGTCATTTCAATCGTTGAGACTCAATCCGATTCGAAAAGACGTCTATCGGTCCCAAGCGGCAGAACGGTTTTTATCACAGATGACGGAACCGGGCTTTCAAAAGCGATCGAATCTGAGTTGGCATCATTTGATATCGAAGTTTACCACGACTCAATTGATAGGTTAAAACATAAAAAGGATATGCCGAAGGCTTTCGGTCTCATTATCCTCCCGGACAAGGAGTTAATCGAAAGAACCAGATGGAATCGAAATGATGAAACCCAATTAAAAAACGCCTTCCTAATTACCAAGCGATTGGCGCCGGATCTTATTGAATCCGCCAATACGGACGCCGGTTTTTTTGCCACCGTCACCCGCTTGGACGGGGCATTCGGTTTCCAGGGAAAAGGGGTGACCAACCCCTTGCAGGGCGGGCTGGCCGGTCTTGCGAAAACCGTCCGCATGGAGTGGGAGAATATTTTGTGCCGTGCCTTTGACGTCTCACCCATGTGGAAAAATCTCCGGGAGATTTCAAAGGCGATCGTTTCAGAAATCTTAAACGCAGATCAGTTGGGTCCGGTTGAAATCGGTCTTGACCCCTGTTTACCATCCACCACGAGGTATACGTTAAAACTCAATCCGTCCCCCCTTCCGCCGAACAAAGTGATTAAAACCGATTTGGATGACCACGATGTGATGATAGTCACCGGAGGCGCCCGGGGAATCACAGCATCAGCGCTTCTTTCCCTCGCATCGTATGTAAAACCGACCCTCATTCTTCTCGGTCGTTCACCTGCTCCGACCCCTGAACCCGATTGGCTGACACATCTTAAAGATGAATCAGAAATGAAAATCGCCATTTTTGAAAAAGAATTTAACGGTCATATAATCTCACCCAGAAAGTTAGAAGAAAGATTGAAACGGTTTATGGCCAATCGCGAAATTTCTAATACCCTGAACCAGTTGGAGAAAAAAAACATCACCGTCCGATATTATTCTGTAGATATTCGCAACATCTCAGCGGTTCGTTCCATTCTGGATGAAGTTCGATCTATTGATGGGCCGATAAGGGGCATCATTCACGGCGCAGGAGTGGTGGAAGACCGTTTGATAATCGATAAAACCGCAAAACAGTTTGAAAACGTATTTGACACCAAGGTGAAAAGCATCCGGGGGCTTTTAAAGGCTACAGAACAGGACCATCTGAAGTATCTTATCTTTTTTTCATCGATCGTTGCACGAATGGGAAACAAAGGGCAGGCGGATTATGCCATGGCAAATGAAGTGTTGAATAAAGTCGCCTGGCAGGAGTCTTTACTTCGCCCGAAATGCAGCGTTATCTCATTTAACTGGGGTCCATGGGACGGGGGGATGGTGACACCGGGTTTAAAGCGCGAGTTTGCTCGAAAAAAAATAGAGGTGATTCCGGTTGAAACCGGGGCCGAATGTATGCTCCATGAGATGAGCAAAAATAAAAAGAGTCCTGTAGAGGTCGTCGTAGGATCTTCGGTTTATTCCGAAAAAAGAAACCATAAAAAGGAAACCTTTTCACTCTCCTTCAAACATGAAATCGATGTTGAGCGTTATCCGATTTTATCATCCCACATTCTGGATGGTAAACCGGTAGTCCCCTTTGCTCTAATGACCGAATGGATCGGTCATAGTGCACTTCATGAAAATCCTGGTCTTTTCCTTTTCGGGATTGATAACATGCGGATTTTAAACGGGATTCGGCTTGAGCATAAAAAAATGTTGATTCGCCTGCTCTCTGGAAAGGCCCGAAAAAAAGGCTCGGCCTTCGAGGTCGATGTCGAGTTGAGGGATGGCTTAAAAGATAAGATAGAAGTGATTCACACCAGCGCAAAAGCCATTTTGGTAGAGGCCTTTCCGAAGCCGCCATTGTTCAATAATTCATTGAAGCGACCTTTAAAATCATACCCTAAAAACATCAATGAGGTTTACGAAACCATCCTTTTTCACGGTGATGAACTCCGGGGCATCAAAAAGATCATCAGTTGCACTCCCCAGGGGATAGTGGCCGATCTCTCTCCAGCGCCTTCACCCAAAAAATGGATTTCAGATCCGATGAGAAGCGAATGGATTGGTGATCCGCTGGTGCTTGATTCCGCTTTTCAAATGGCAACCATTTGGTGCTTTGAGGAGGTCGGGATGGTATCGCTTCCAACCTATAGTGCCTCCTATCGCCAGTATCGGAACGACTTTCCAGAGACAGGAGTTACCGCAATATTCGAAATCAAACAGGCCACCGATCACAAAATAGCTGGGGATTTTACCTTTCTGGATTCAGATGATGTGGTTGTTGCCCGTCTCCTTGGATATGAAGCAGTGATGTATCCCTCCTTGTCCAAAGCATTTCAGGCGAAAAGGACTGTCTCTTCTTTGCGCTGATCCGGCTTTCATCAGGAATTTGAGAAAAATATTCTTATCTTTTCAACAACATAAATCAGTTGATTTTCTGCAAGTTCCGGGTAGATCGGAAGGGCCAGGGAATGGGATGCGGCATATTCCGTAACCGGGAACGCGCCGTTTGAGT
>Ga0255054_10001363_pt1 | contig 14343 bp, 13 predicted proteins | sample JV7_2_23_MG_FD_188634 | JGI IMG/M metagenome (GOLD analysis project Ga0255054, IMG submission 188634) | Seawater microbial communities from Jervis Inlet, British Columbia, Canada - JV7_2_23 | ecosystem: Environmental > Aquatic > Marine > Inlet | place: Canada: British Columbia | collected...
TCGCATCGGCTGGCACAACGAGCCGGTGGAGTCGGGCGGTGGCTTCGGCGACGTGACCACCATCGAGTTTCCTTCGGAGCTCACTGGTGTCGACGCACGGATCATCACGCTCGTCGGCAAGTGGTTCCCGACAGGAGCTCACAAGGTTGGAGCCGCATTCGGCTGTCTCGTCCCACGCCTGGTGACCGGCCAGTTCGATCCCACCTCCCAGCGTTCCGTTTGGCCATCGACGGGCAACTACTGCCGTGGCGGAGCGTACGACGCCAACCTGCTCGCATGTGAGTCGATAGCGATCCTTCCGGAAGGGATGAGCGCGGAGCGATTTGACTGGCTCGAGTCCGTAGCCGGCGAGATCATCAAGACACCGGGCTCAGAGAGCAACGTGAAGGAGATCTTCGACAAATGCAACGAGCTGAGGGCGTCGGGGGAAGACCTCGTCATCTTCAATCAGTTCGAAGAATTCGGCAACTACCTCTGGCACCACGCCGTGACCGGACCGGCGATGCTGGAGGTGTTCGAGATGTTCGCAGAGCCCGGTCAGCGACTCGCCGTCGCCGCGTACAACACGGGATCGGCCGGAACAATCGCTTCCGCGGACTATCTGAAACAACACCATCCGGCTGTGAAAGCAGTCGCGTCCGAGGCTCTCCAGTGCCCGACACTCCTCTGGAACGGCTTTGGCTCACACCGCATCGAGGGCATCGGCGACAAACACGTGCCCTGGATCCACAATGCGCGCAACACCGACATGGTGACCGGGATCGACGATTCGGGCCCTATGGCACTCATCAGGCTCTTCAACGAGCCCGCCGGCGTCGACTATCTGGCCAGCCTCGGGTTCAACGACGAGTTGATCCAGAGGCTCCCCGATCTGGGCATCTCGTCGATCGCCAACCTGCTCTCCTCGATCAAGGCGGCCAAATGGTATGAGCTGGACTCCGACGATGTGATCGTCACGATCGCCACGGATTCGATGGACATGTATCAGAGCCGGCTGATCGAGCAAACCGAAGACCTCGGGCCATTCACAACTACCGATGCCGCGATCACCTTCCACCGTTGGCTGCTCGGCGAGACCACTGACAACGTTCAGGAACTGGGGCACTGGGATCGAAAGAGGATCCACAATCTGAAGTACTACACGTGGATTGAGCAACAGGGCAAGGACGTGGAGGAACTGGACCGCCAATGGCACGACGCGAGCTACTGGACCGAAATCCAGGCGCTGGTCGAGCCGATCGACAGACTGATCGACGCCTTCAACGACGAGGTCGCCCAATGAGCAAGCCAGGAACACCGGGTACATCCGAACCGGCGCCGGGTACGGTTGAGACACCATGAGCAGTAACACCCTCGAAGACATGTTGGAGACCGCAGGAAACACGGTCGACATGCTGCGAAATTCGCAGATCGGCGCATATGTATATCCAGTAGTTCCGCCCGAGTTCACCAACTGGCGGGACGAGCAGCGCGCGTGGCGCGACACGGCCGTTCTCTATGACCAATCCCACCACATGGCGGAACTGGCGGTGGAAGGTCCCGACGCCAAGAGACTTCTCTCCGGTCTCGCAATCAACAGTTTCGAGAACTTCCCGGTCACCAAGGCCAAGCACTTCGTCCCCTGCAGTTATGACGGCTATGTGATCGGCGATGTGATCCTTTTCCACCCCGAGGAGGACAAGTTCAACATGGTCGGCCGGGTGCCGGCTGTGAACTGGGTTCAGTTCCACGCCGAGACCGGCGACTTCGACGTGACCCTGGACAGGGACGACAGATCACCTTCACGCCCGGGTGGCACACCGGTCGTGCGCAGGCACTATCGCTATCAGATCCAGGGACCAAATGCGCTGCAGATCCTCGAGAAGTTGAACGGTGGGCCGCTGCCGGACATCAAGTTCTTCAACCTGGGTGAGATAACTGTCGCCGGACGACGGGTCCCCGCATTTCGTCATGCGATGGCCGGTGTGCCCGGATTGGAGATTTGGGGCCCGTACGAAGAAGGGGAGGAAGTCCGCGAGATGATCCTGGAAGCTGGTCGGGACTTCGGCCTTGTTCAAGTCGGCTCCCGTGCCTACGCGACGAACACTCTTGAGTCGGGTTGGATCCCGTCGGAGCTTCCCGCCATCTATAGCGGCGAAGAGATGAAGCCCTACCGCGAGTGGCTGCCCGCCGACGGGTATGAGGCATCAGGCTCAATCGGCGGCAGCTTCGTTTCGGACGACATCGAGGATTACTACCTCACCCCCTACGAGCTTGGCTACGGGTTCTATGTGAAGTTCGACCATGACTTCATCGGGCGGGATGCTCTCGAGAGAATCGCGGATCAGCCTCACCGCAAGAAGGTGACATTCGAATGGAACGCCGATGACGTTGGGAAGGTCATGCAATCTCTGTTTGCACCGGCCGGGGAGAACTACAAGGTCATCGACCTGCCGCTGTCGAACTACACCTCGGCGACATACGACAAAGTCACCATGGGCGGGAAGACAGTCGGTTTGTCCATGTTCAGTGGCTACAGCTTCAACGAGCGGGCCATGATTTCGCTCGGGGTTGTCGACCCGGGCATCGACATCGGCGACGTCCTCACCCTGGTCTGGGGAGAAGAGGGCGGCGGGACAGCCAAAACGACGGTCGAGCCGCATAAACAGACGGAGATTCGGGTGAGGGTCTCACAGGCTCCCTACTCGTCGCCCGCACGCGAGTCATATGCGGAGGGTTGGCGTACCCGAACCGCTTAAAGCGGTCGGCTTACATTTTCACCCGCTCCGATGTCGGGTCGTAAAGCGGTCTAAGCGAGACCACCGCGGGATATCTCCGGTCGGCGATCTCTACCTCCCACGTTCCTTCGTCGAGATATGCCGTGGTCACCGGTTCCCCGGCCTCGATCATCGCCAACCCAACGGCCCCACCCAATGTGAACCCATAGGAGGCCGATCGGATGTACCCCACCCGCGCTCCGTCGCGATAGACGACTTCGCCGTGGAACATCAGCGGCTCTGGATCTTTGACCAGCACCTGGGCGAGTCGTCGCTTGAGGGGACGCGATTCAATTTGGCCCGCCACCGCGTCCCGCCCGATGAAACCGCCTGGCTTGTCCAGGTCGACTGCGAAGCTCAGACCGGCCTCGACCACCCCATCGGTGTTGTCGATGTCGTGCCCGTAATCTCGATACCCCTTCTCCATACGCAGACTCCCCAGCGCCTTCAATCCGGCGTGACGAAGCCCGAACTGCCCACCGGCTTCGATAAGCAGGTCGTAGACCGCACCGGCGTGCCGGGCCGGGATGTAGAGCTCGTATCCCAGCTCACCGACATATGTGATCCGAACACAAAGAACCGGCGTTCCCGCGATCTCTATCTCACGAGCTGTCCGAAATGGGAACACGCTGTCGGAGACGGCAGCTGAAGTGCCAGCTTGCAGCAGGTCCCTGGAAGCTGGTCCCTGAATGTTGATCTGGGCATAATCCGCTGTCTCGTCACTGACAGACACCTCCATCCCGGGGGCAACGTGTCTTCTCATCCAGGTTTCGACATGACGATGCCCGGTGTCGGTTGCCACTACCCAGAAGTGCCCTTCGTCGAGTTTGGTGACGGTGAGATCGGCCTCGATGGTCCCCGAGTCGTTGAGCCACTGGGTGTAGGCGATCGTCTCGGGCTCACCGTTGACCCGATTGGCCGAGATCGTCTCCAGCAGGGACCCGGCGTCACGCCCTTCGACCCGGAACTTCGACATGAATGACATATCCATCAGGATCACACCCTCCCTGGCCGCCTCGTGCTCGGCCTGCCAGTAGGGGAACCAGTTCTGACGTCCCCAGGAGAGACGCTCGACTTTCGGCTCGACACCCTCGGGGGCATACCAGTCGGCTCCCTCCCAGCCACTCACTTCTCTGAAGTAGGCGCCGGCCGACTCGAGTTGACGATGAATGGGCGACAGCTTGATGTTGCGAGCCGTCTCCAGCGAGCGTGTCGGGTAGTGGGTCTGATAGACCATCCCAAGGGATTCGGCGGTGCGAGCGCGGAGATACTCGGGATCAGCCTGATACGGATGGAGCCGATCGATGTTGAACCCGGTCACGTCGACATCTGGCTTCCCGGTGGTGATCCAGTGAGCGAGCACCCGGCCGATCCCGCCTCCGGTGAGGATGCCGATGGAGTTCAGCCCGGCGGCGACGAAGTAGTTCCTCAACTCGGGAGACTCGCCGACAATCGGTTGGAGGTCGGGTGTGAAGCTCTCGGGCCCGCAGAAGAACTTGCGGATTCCGGTCTCTCTGGCGATGGGCACCCGCCCCATGGCTCGTTCCACGTATGGGCCCATACGGTCCCAGTCGGGCGTTATCTCGCCGAAGACGAAGTCTTCTGGCACGCCCTCCACTTTCCATGGCGCCGCCATAGGCTCGAAGAGACCGATCAGCAAACTGCCCGTCTCTTCCCGGTAATAGCCATGCGAAGCGGGGTCCTCGATGATCGGCCACTGGTTGGAGATTGTCTCGATCTGCTCTGTGATCAGGTAGTAGTGCTCGGCCGCCTGCAAGGGGATGTTCACTCTTGACCGGGCGCCCAGCTGGCGGGCCCACATCCCGGCACAGTTGACGACGAATTCCGTCTCTATGACACCGGCGTCGGTCTCAACCCCGGTCACCCTTCCGGCGTTCTGGACGGTGCCGGTGACCGCCACATTCTCGATGATCTTCACGCCTCTTTGGCGGGCCCCGGCCGCTAGCGACATGGTCACGTCGGCGGGGTTGGCCCGTCCGTCCTCTTTCACATAGAAACCGGCCAGAACATCGTCAGTCCGGGCGAGGGGGAACAGTTCGCCGACTTCGGTTGCAGAGATCTCGTGGACGTCGATGCCGCAGAATCGATTGAAGGCAGACACCCGTCGGTATTCCTCGAGTCGATCTTGATCGGTGGCCAGCTCGATGAATCCGATCGGGGCAAATCCGGTGGACAGGCCGGTCTCGGCTTCGAGGCCCGAGTAGAGGTCGCGGGTGTATCTCCTCATCTCGGTCGATGTCTCCGACAGCGAGCCAAAGGTGACGATGAGCCCGGCGGAGTGCCAGGTAGTGCCCGAGGTGAGTCGGTTTCGCTCCAGCAGGACGACGTCGGTCCAACCCATGTGAGCGAGGTGATAGGCCACGCTGCAGCCGATCACACCGCCGCCGACAATGACTACTCGCGCCCGCTGGGGGAGGTTGGATCCGGCGAGCTCAGGGTCCGCTCGGGTCGATGCATCGTGGCTCACGCTGGACGAGGAATCTACCTGGCATGGTTGAATCGGGCGATGAACACTATCGATCCGAATTTGCTCGACTCTGTTCGCTCGGAGTACGGCCACTGCTTCGGCTGTGGGCTCGACAATCCGATGGGACTCCAGATCGACGGTTTCACCCGGGACGGCGACACTATCTCGGCCCGGTTCACCCCCAGGGCCGACTACAGGGGATTCCATGACATTCTGCACGGCGGCATCGTGGCTACGGCTCTCGACGAGGTTCTGGGCTGGACCGCGATTCTTGTGGTCGGAACGATGGCTGTCACCGCCAAGATGGAAATGAAGTTCCGCAAGCCGGCGCCTGCCGATGGCGAGTATCAACTCAAGGGTCGTCTGGTGGAGCAGAGAGGCAAACGTCTTCTCCTCGAAGCATCTTGCTCTTCAGAGGGAGAGGTCATTGCCGAGGCAAACGCCCTGTTTCTGGCCACAGACCGGATTCCGATCTCTGACTAGCCGCGGATCTCCGACGTCGGCAGCTGTCGCGTGAGGGACGTTGTGCGTCGACGGGCCGGGCTGGGTACTGTCGGAGCAACGCAAGGAACGAGACGATGCGGGTTCAGTCAGGGCAACTGGTGGCTTTGGGGTACGGCAAGTACGTTCGATCCGACGAGGTGGTCGCCGTGGAGCCGATTACAGAAGGTCGCGGTCCGGGGAGAAGATCACTGGTTTGGGTCCGAGGCCTTCCCGACCCGATGGTCGCCTCGCGCGCCGAAGGCTCGATCATCGACGATCTCGTCACCCCTGCCGAGGAAGCCGCTCGTATGAAGGCTCAGCGGTCCGCTCTTCGCAGGATGGCAAACGTACTCGACTCGGTATCCCCCGGCGTGCGAAGAGTGCTCGCCGAGGAGACCGGCACAGACGTCGACGAGATGCTGGCCGAGGCAAACAAGGTCCTCGGCTGAGCCGGATTCGGTGCAATACCTGCGGGTTGAGGTCCCTACCGGCTGACTCGTTCCTGGCAGTCTGGGGCTAAAACAGGATTTCGAGGGCTCCTTCGCGACTCCTATACTTCTCCGGCGGGCTTGGATCCCACGCGGTCGGGGCCTAGTAACCAACGTCGATGTGGAGGTAAAAGTTGCCATTGTTGGACCTGTTTTGGGCCATGCTCTGGTTCTTCCTGTTTTTCGTGTGGATCTGGCTGCTGATCTCGATCTTTGCAGACATTTTCCGTAGTGAGATGGGTGGATTCGCAAAAGCAATGTGGGTTCTGTTCGTGATCGTCCTGCCGTTCCTTGGTGTTCTGGTGTATCTCATCGCCAACGGCAATGACATGCAGAACCGGGCTCTCAAGCAGGCTTCGGATAGTCAGGCTGCCCAGGCGGAATACATACAGAGTGTCGCCGGTTCCGGCTCGTCTGCGGACGAGTTGGAGAAACTGGCGAAACTCCATAGCCAGGGTGCGCTCACCGATGACGAGTACCAGGCCCAGAAGCAAAAAGTTCTGAGTTCCTGACCGTACCCACTACCTAGAAAGTCTCATCGACCACCACTTGCCAGATGGCGAGGCGGTGGTCGATGGTCGTTTCCGGCCTTACTCTCGTCTGACGTGAGTCTCACGAATATCGGAAAAGACGGCCAAGGGGTCGCTCTCTACGACTACCACCACTCGATGTTGGTGGACTCGGTGCGTGTCGAGGCGTATCTGCGCGCAATCTTCAACACAGTTAGGCCCGGCGATGTTGTGGTAGACATTGGCACGGGAACCGGGCTGTTGGCGCTGTTCGCAGCTGCCGCCGGTGCGAAAAGGGTCTACGCCATCGAGCACGAGCCCATTGTCGACGTGGCGATGGAGGTGGCAAGAGTCAATGGCGTCGCCGATCGCATCGAGTTTGTAGTTGGCAGATCGACCGAAGTCGAGATACCCGAGCCTGGAGACGTCCTCGTGACCGAGACCATCGGCAATGCCGGCTTCGATGAAGGCATTCTGACCTGGGTCGCAGATGCCAGAGCGCGGCTACTCAAACCCGACGCCCGACTGATCCCAAGTCGGCTGAAACTCATGGGATCTCTGCTCGAACTGCCTCGCGATCACGCCGAACTGGAGAAGCTGTCTTCGAGGCTCTACAGCTTCGACCTATCTCCCCTGCGTCGTCTGGCTGTCAACAAGCTGGCCTATGACGAAGTGAGCCCCGTCTCGGTAGTTGCCGAGCCTGCCCTTCTCATTGAAGCCGAGCTCCGGAATGCCCCTGTCGAGGTGTCGGGGAGTTGTGTTCTCGTCGTACAACGGGACGCTACTGTCCATGCAGTGGGTGCCTGGTTTGATGCCCTGATCGGCGAGGGCGTTTCACTGAACAACGCACCACCCGGCCTGGCTCCCAGCTGGCACCAGGGTTTAGTGATGCTGGACGAGCCACTGCAGCTAGTGGCCGGTGATGAAGTGCATGTGGCCGTTAGGGTTTTGGACGATGGCGGCACCTGGGAATTCCAGGTCGAAGCAGTCTGATTGAGCAGAAAGGGAACGAGATGCCAAGAGGTCGTGGAGCCCGGAGAGGCGCCAGAAGAGTTAGAAGAAGAAGACGCCGGGTACGCAGGCGTCGCGTCCTGCTGGTCGGTGGATTGGTTGCTTTCGGTGTCCACAAGATGTCACAGAAGGATGCCGATCGGATCGAGCAACACACCGGTATCCCACCGGAAGAGTTGGAAGACGAAGATCTCGAGCAGGCCATGACTGAACTTGGTATCGAGCAGCAGAAGGTCACTTCCGAAGACAAGGAAGAAGGCGGCGGAAGTGCTGCTGGCTCTCCTGCGGCTGCTGCTCCCTCAGGTGGAACCGATGCGGATCAGCTTCAGAAGCTTGCCGATCTCCATGAACAGGGAATCCTGACCGACGAGGAGTTCAACGCCAAGAAGGCGCAGATCCTCGGTCTTTGACCGAGGAGCGTGTCGAGCCTTCTAGAAGGCAGACGTCTGCTGTCGGAAACTCAATGAGCAACCACCGGATCATCACCCTGCGGTCAGTCGGTGGTTTGCTTTACAAGGCGGGGCGGGCGTCGGTTGATGACAGGGTCATCCGACTTGGTGCGGGAGTTGCTTATTACAGCCTGTTCACTCTCGTGCCGGTTCTGCTCCTCGCCGTCACCTTCGCTTCGATCTTTCTCGGCCAGGAGACCGTGATAGTCGAAATCCAAGCATCAATAGAGGAGTTGCTCGGAGCAGACATCGCTGCCGCCATCATCGGGGCAATCGAGGCCATCGACTTTCAAGATGAAGAGGCCCTGGTTTCCCTGATCTCGGCCGGCGTTCTCATTTTCACGGCGACTCTTCTCTTTGTGGCGTGGAAAGAGGTTGTGGACATCGTCTGGGGCCTGCCACGGGAGCCCGGGGTGAAGGCCAACTTGCAGCGCCGAATCTTTGGGCTGCTCGCAGTCCTTGGTGCGGGGGTGCTTCTGACGCTGACATTGGTTGCTGAGGCGATCGTGGGGGCCCTCGACCGTCTTGTACCTGACGGGACCTTCGATCTTCTGATCAAGTTGACAAGCTCATTAGTTGCAGCGGTTCTAGGCGCGGTGTTCCTTGCGGTGCTGTTCAAATACACCCCTGACATGGATATCTCCTGGCGGTCGGTCTGGCTGGGGGCGGCGGTGAGCATGGTTCTTCTCGCCGTTGGAGCCTGGGGATACGGTCTGTATCTTGATCGATACGGCTTCAGCTCCGCTGCGGGTGTTGCAGGTTCGTTGTTCCTCGGTCTTGCCTTCGTCTACTACGCAGTGTCGATTCTTCTCTACGGAACCGAGGTAGTGAGAGAGGTGCATATGCGGCTCGTCTCAGCAGGCAGATACCCGGCGGAGTGACTCTTCCCGCGGTTGGGACCTTTGGCTCTAGGCAAGCTCAGACCAATCCGACATGATCGAAAGTGGAGAACCCGAAGGGCGACAACGGGAGCTGGGTGTCTTCCCGGCTGAGAGACTGGCTGCTAGGAGCCTGAAACCGCAGAACCTGATACGGACAATTCCGGCGAAGGAAGTTGCTCATCGGGTTCTTCAATAGCGCCGATCTGGCGTCTTTGGATTCCAGTTCTCAGCCGATGGCGCTCAATGCGGTCAACGCTGCGCTCAGCTGAGCCCGTGCTTCGGTCAGAGTCCCCGACGCCAGTCGCTCACGCTCGGCGGCCTGTGCTGCAGCATTCTGATCGGTTGCGTCTACTCCTCTGGAACTGAAGCGGGCTTCGGCCCTGGCATCGACGGCCGATCGCGTTGCTAGAAGGGCTGCAACAACGCTGCGGATGGTCTCGGCCGAGTTCGGGTCCGGGGCAGCGGCCTCGGCGCGATTCAGGCTGTCGGTTGCCTTGTTGGTCCGTGTACCGAGTTGTGCCCAGGTGTCGGCGAGAGCAGTGCCGGCCGCTGCGCCGGTGTCTGCCTTTCCTTCGAACAGCGCGTTGCCTCGCCACACGGCGAGATCCTCGGTGAGGCCGTCATACAACCACCGAGCTTCGCTATATCCCTCCTGTGTGTGGTCCTTCCAGGTGGCCGCGGCAGCGGCTCCCGCGGCCACAGGTGCGGTCTTGCGGGACCGACCCATTCCCCAGCCGATTAATAGGAACAGCAGCAGAATGCCCAGCCCGATCCAGAGTGCTTCTGGTGGCAGACCCTCTCCCTCGCCTTCGGCCGGAGCTTCGGTGGCCGCAGGAGCTTCGGTCGGTGCGGGCGCTTCGGTGGCGGGTGGTGCCTCAGTCGGGGCCGGTGCCTCGGTAGGAGCGGGTGCTTCTGTATCTCCGGTTCCGGGGGGTTGCGTGCTTGCACATGCGGCCAGCACCACGGTGAAAGCCAGGCTGATCAGTACATAGCGAAATACCTGAAAGCGTCTCATGATTCTCCGTCTTGAATCGATCTAGGAGGCGATACGCTAGCCGAGGTATTTTCAGTTGGGACATCCCAACGAATAGGAGAGTTGAGCGGATGAGCCAAGTCACCGATGCAGCGCCCTTGACCGGCGAGGAGTACCTCGAGAGCTTGCGTGACGGGCGGGCGGTGTTCATCGACGGGGAGAGAGTCGAAGATGTCACGGAGCACCCCGCCTTTCGCAACTCCGCCCGGTCTGTGGCACGCCTTTACGACGCGCTGCACGATCCAGACCAGAGCGACCTTCTCCTGGGCGTCGATCGTCTTGGCATCACCACTCACAAGTTCTTCATGCCCAGCTACTCCGCCGAGGAGCTGCTGGCAGCGCGGGAGGCGATCGCTGCATGGGCGCGGCTCAGCTACGGCTACATGGGGCGAACGCCTGACTACAAGGCCTCATTCATGGCAACGCTGGGCGCTGCCCCGGAGTTCTACGCCCCGTTCGAGGCCAACGCCGAGGCGTGGTATCGCCGTTATGCCGAACAGGTGCTCTTCCTCAACCACGTCCTGATCAACCCACCAATCGACCGCAACCGCGAAGTGCACGAGGTCGAGGATGTTTACCTTCACGTCGTTCGCGAGCGTGACGACGGCATCATCGTGAGCGGCGCCAAGATGCTTGCCACCGGCTCAGCAATCACCCACGCCACCTTTGTCGCCCAGAACAGCGCCGTTCACCTCAAGGAGGGAAAGGCTGAGGACTACGCACTGGTCTTCATCGCACCCATGGACACGCCAGGGAAGAAGCTGATCTCGCGGCGCTCCTACGAGCTGTCGGCAGAATCGCCCTGGGACAACCCGCTCTCGAGCCGGTTCGATGAAAACGACGCGTTCGTGATCTTCGATGACGCTTTCATCCCCTGGGAGAACGTTCTCGTCTATCGCGATGTCGAGAAGGCAACGGGCTTTTACGCCGCCTCCGGATTCATGAATCGCTACACGCTCCAATCTGGGACGAGATTGGCGGTCAAGTTCGACTTCATCTGCGGTCTGATCGCAGAGGCCTTGGAGGCCAACGGCACCTCCGAGTTTCGCGGCGTCAAGGCGCAACTCGGTGAGCTGATGGGGTGGGGCAGCCTCATGTGGGCATTGACCTCGGCCCTGGCGCTTGACCCACAGCAAGGGCCGGGCGGCATGGCTATTCCAAAGCTCGAGTTCGCAGTGCTGATTCGCCTTTTTGGGGCCATGGCTTGGCCGAAGGTTGAGGAGGTCGTCGGTCAGACCCTCGGCGGCAGCCCGCTCGTGATCCCGTCCAGTTATCGCGACCTACAGAATGATGAGCTGCGACCGCTGATCGACCGCTTCTACAGGGGCTCAACGGGCTCCGCGGTCGAGCGGATCAAGCTCTTCAAGCTGTTGTGGGACGCCGTGGGGAGCGAGTTTGGGGCCAGACACACGCTCTATGAGCGCAACTACGGCGGCAACCACGAGCAGGTGCGTCTCGACGTGCTGCGATTCGCCGACAGCCGGGGCCGACTCGATGAGATGAGGAGCCTGGTGGAGCAGTGCATGGCGGAATATGACTTGGACGGCTGGACCGACGGGCCCTGGGTTTAGCGAGTCGCTAACAAGCTTTTTTCCTTGTATCGGGCCGGAACTCCTTCATCACCGGTCTTCTGTGGACGATGATTTCGAGATGAGGTTCAGCAGGGTCCGCTCCGTCGTCCTGGTCGTGGTTCTTGGCTTGTTGGGGGCGGCTTGCGGGGACCTTGCCACCACCACCAGCCAGGGGGGAGTGCCACCTGGATCCACTGGGACGACAGCTCCTTCGGTCACTTCCTCGTCGGACATCACGCAACCGACAACCTCCTCTTCAGTCATCATCGAGGGCCCACCCGGTCCGGAGCCTGAGGACCTCTCCGCTCTCGATGCGGTGTTGGTCGATCGGTCGGTGTTGAGTCTTGGCCTCCATCCCACTGACCCGCGGTCCGGAAGGTTCCGAATTGTGCCCGGTGATGCCCTCGAAGGCTTCTACCTGAAGGTGGTCGGGGGCCGGTACTGGGTGACCGACTCAGGGAACGTCTACACCGCCCTCGACGTCGATCCTGAACTGATAGCCGCCGAGATGGCGCGTCTGGCTGAGCTTGTCGCCGGTGCCGTCGAGGGAATGGACGACATCTCTCCCTACGCAGAGTCGCTCCGGGAGCATTACCGGGGAGACGAGTTCCAGATCGGGCTCGCCGATTTTGTACTTTGGCTCTTTGTTGGGCCGCTTTCTCAAGAGTTGGCCGAACCGTACAACGCCTGGGCCGAACCGATTGTTGGGGACGACCTGAGTAGATGCCGGGAACAGATCGAGTCTTTCGATGCTGCGAGCCGGGATTGGGTCCGCCACCTCGACATTGAGTTCACAGAGAAAGGCGGTGCTTTAGTGGTGGACCTCTCTATGGAGTCTGTTGTGGAGGCAGTTGTCGCTCAGGGAGCCGCGAATGCCGACTGCCCTGGATACATCGGACGTCTTGAGTCCATAGAAGCTGGAAGCTCACCTGAGCTGCGGATCACTCTGACCCCTGGGCCCGACCGGCGACTCATCGAAGTGTCTTTCGTTTTGCCCGACACGGACTCCGATCCCGTGCTTACCCTCGTGATGTGGCCAGACACCTCGGTTGGCGACTCACCACCAACCCCGTCACCGGCACCTCTGCTCACTCTTCAAGGCAGCTACCTCACCGCCATCTCGGTTTGTGGCGAGCTTCCGTGGACCTATCTGGCCGGGCCATTCCAACCCTCTTACCACCACCCCGATGCCGACGACAACTTCGGGCCATTCGTCTACACGAGCGATTGGCTTTGTGACTACGAGGTGCCCGAGGACGAGCGCTAGGTCCGCAGTCAAAAAGGGGCGATCCCGGTGTATCTGACGACGGGCCGGTGTCTCTGTATCGGAGGAGGTACAGATGACACAGTTCAACATTGACCCGGCGAAAGGGCCAGACGCAGCAGCAGGGCTGGCGGACGAAGAGTTCGGCCAGTTGCTTCAGATCCTGTTCTGGGAGTTGGCCTTGCGCACGAGCCGCGAGCAGTTCGAGCAACAGATCCGCCAGATCGCAATTTCGAGAGTTGAGGCGGAAGACGACATCGAAACGGCCAAGGAAGCCAGAGAGCTACAGCAGTTCATCAGCGCAGTGATGAGTGACATCGAGCAGCTGCCCGAAGTCGGGGAAGCCAGGAGCGAGCCGACTACCGGTCTTTACCTGTAGTCGACAGCGATTCTGGACTCAACCCTTCTCCGGAACCGGGAGGACTGAGCGAGCGGCGGCCCTGGCGAACAACGCCATCGTCATGTTGACCCCGGCATGGACTGCTACTCCCGCCCAGATCGAACCGGTTTCCATCCGCAGCCAGACCAGAGCCGCTCCAGCAACAGCTGTGGTCACGACCGTGATCACCACATGGACGGCGCCGGCGTGACTACCCCGATCGGCGGCTTGCGCTTGGTCCAGGGCAGGGCCAATGTGCCAGAGCCCGAACAAGGCAGCGCCTCCCCAAAGAGCAACTGAAGGTGGGTACAGCGCCATCAGCGCGGCGTGTAGAACACCCCGGAAGAAGGCTTCTTCGATGAGGGCGGTCATGACCGGTATCCGAACGAAGATCTGGGTGAAGGCCTGACGTGTTCCGAGAATGGCGAGTCGTGGATCAGCCAGCTGGGGACGCAGATCAGGTCTCATCAGCATGAAAGCGCCGATCATCGACGTGATCGCAAATGTCAGCACCGCCCATCCGATAACGACGCTCGGCTCAACGGCTCCTAGGCCAATCGTGTCGAATCCGAATATGAGCCCGGCAGCGATCGTCAGGACTGCGCCGACCGTTCCGGTCACCATTGGGGCCCACATGGTTCGGCGACGACGGGGCAGAACCACATAAACGATGGTTTGGAAGACGACCGCATAGGCGGCCAATGGTGCTGCTGTTGCTACGAGAGTCATTCAGTGTTTGGTTGAGTCTGAGAAGGTCATCGGTTGGACGTCCGAGAAACTCCAATGGTTCCACCGTACCGGCACTCTTTTCATAAGTGAGCGGACAGGTCCACCACGGTCTTCGTGTTGTCAGACCCCCCTAAACTGGTCTGTTCCTACCCCGGGGATAGCAAATGGCGACACCTCATATCGATCCAGGCATCGAACATGACGCATGCGGCGTCGGGTTCATCGCTGCGCTAGACCGCACTCCTTCGTACCGAATGACCCGTCTTGCCGTGGAGTGTCTCGAGAAACTCGACCACCGGGGC
>Ga0255054_10001366_pt1 | contig 14335 bp, 9 predicted proteins | sample JV7_2_23_MG_FD_188634 | JGI IMG/M metagenome (GOLD analysis project Ga0255054, IMG submission 188634) | Seawater microbial communities from Jervis Inlet, British Columbia, Canada - JV7_2_23 | ecosystem: Environmental > Aquatic > Marine > Inlet | place: Canada: British Columbia | collected...
CACCACCTGTAATTCTCCACGGGAGAGAGCAGGTTTAAGGATATTGGCAGCATCCATGGCAGAGCCGGCTGAGCCTGCCCCTACCAACATATGGACTTCATCAATAAATAAGATTGCGTCAGACTGCTTCAATTCAGAAATCACCCGTTTCAAGCGTTCTTCAAATTGTCCCCGGTACATGGTGCCAGCAACCACCGAGCCCAGGTCTAACTGCAAAACCCGCTTGCCTAGCAGAGGAGCCGGAACTTCTCCATCTGCAATACGCTGCGTTAATCCTTCCACGATTGCTGTTTTTCCCACTCCGGGTTCCCCGATGAGGGCAGGGTTATTTTTTGTCCGCCGGGCAAGAATTTGAACTACCCGTTCAATTTCAGTTTCACGCCCAATCACCGGATCTAGTTTACCGTCCTCGGCAAGGTCGGTAAGGTTAACTGCCAGCTGGTCCACCATTGGTGTTGTGCTTTTGGATTGTGCCCGTTTGGTTTTTCCGGTTTGTCTGCGATCACGCTGCAGCTTACTTTTATCTTTTTCTTCTTCCATTACCCGAAGTGTTTGACGGCGAATTTGCTTGGGGGTTAAACCGAGCTGCGTCAACACTTCATTGGCTACGCCTTTTTTATAAGCTACCAATCCAAGTAGGATGTGCTCCACACCAATATAGTGATGGTTTAAATTCCGGGCTTCTTCCACTGCCAGTTCTAGAACCCTCTGGGTTCCTGGAGAAAGCGCCAGGGCATCTCCTCTGTGTTCTCCATAGCCAGTTATCCTTTCAATTATTGTCAGGACGCTATCAGTATCCAGCCCAAGTTCTCGAAGGACTTTACCGGCAATTCCACCCTGATCAAGTAATAAACCCAACAACAAATGCTCGGTTCCAATCTTTGAGTGCTGCATTCGTTCAGCTTCTTTGTGTGCTAAGCTCAGAACCCGTCGGGCGCGTTGGGTGAATCTTTCCATACTAGCCAAAGGACAACCTCCCGCAATGATCCGGTAGATATCCGGATATTACCGTATATGTGTTTGGATTCGTCTCCCCACTGGTTTTTGTAAAACCATTTTACCAAATAACCCTTCAATAACCCCTCAAGCAGCATATATTAATGAAATTTATATACTGTGTTATCCCCTCAAAAGACAGGCGGTCACGAGAATAAAAAAAAGCGCATCTGACCGGATGCGCTTTTAGTGTTCAGATTTACTCTTCATCTGGCAGAGGAGAGTCTTCTTCCGGTTCTGCTTCTTCTGGTTCTTCATCTGCGGGATGTTCAATTGCTTCCTCTTCTGTTTCTTCGTCTGCAGGAGGATCAACTTCTTCCTCTTCTGTTTCTTCGTCTGCAGGAGGATCAACTTCTTCCTCTTCTGTTTCTTCGTCTGCGGGAGGTTCAACTTCTTCCTCTTCTGTTTCTTCGTCTGCAGGAGGATCAACTTCTTCTTCCTCTTCTGTTTCTTCGTCTGCGGGAGGTTCAACTTCTTCCTCTTCCTCTTCCGCGTCAGCGAAAAGTTCAGACTCGGGCTCTTCTTCCAAATCTTCCCCAGCTTCTGCGCCTGACAATATATCTTCTAATGAACTTTCTCCATTCAATTCTTCCTGAATCTGCTCAAGATCAATTGCAGCGAATTCGTCGGAGTCTACTTTCTCCAGGCTTAGTCCAATTCGGTGCCGCTCCATGTCCAGACTGATTACGCGTAAAGCCAGGTTTTCCCCTACACTCACTACTTCAGAGGGATGGCCGACCCTATCCATGCTGAGTTCGGATATATGAATTAATCCTTCCAGATCTGTGTTCTCAATGCGGGCGAAGGCCCCAAAATCTGTCAAATTTGTGATTGTGCCCTGGATTAACTGTCCTTCCTGTATTTCCTCAGCTTTCTCTATCCAGGGATTGTCCAGCAGCCGTCTCATGGATAAACCAATGCGGCGTTTGTCCTCATCAATGCTGATAACCTCAACTTCCAGCTCCTGACCAACTTTCACCAGATCGCTGGGATGGTCTACATGATCCCAGGAAAGCTCGGAAAGGTGAACCAATCCGTCCACTCCCTGGATGTTGACAAAAGCGCCGAAATCCGCCAAGCTGCTTACGTAACCAGACACCCGATCACCGACTGCCAGGTTGTCCAGCAGTTGGTCTTTGATTGCTTCCCGAGTTTCTCCGATCGCATCACGTTCAGAAAGGATTAATCGCTGACGGGATCTATCAACCTCGATTACTTTCAAAGTGATTTCTTTCCCGATAGCTTCGCTCCAGCGGTCTTCCGGTGAGCCGCCGTCGCCCTCGCGGAAAACACTCACCAATGAACCGGGAACAAATCCTCGCAGCTGACCAACCGGAACCAGCAATCCTCCTTTGTTGTATCCTTCTACAAGGGTTGTAATTGCCTCCCCGGATTCCAGACTGCTCTCTACCTTTTCCCAGTCCTGTTCTTCCTGGGCCCGGGTATATGAAAGCACTACATGTCCATTGTTATCTTCCGGTTCAAGTACATAAACGAGGATTTCTTCTCCAACTTGAAAACCGGTCAGGGTTTGGGGGTTAATACCCTCCAGTTCCCGTCCGGCGATCAAACCATCCGCTTTTGATTGGACATCGATCAGAATCTCGTTTGAGGTAATCGCTGTGATTACCCCTTTTCGGATATCTCCCCGTTCAGGGATATTCCCCAGCCCTAGACCTTCCTGGGCTAAGAGTGTTTCCATATCCATTATCTCTGGGGGTGGCGAATTCTCTCGAATTGATTCTCCCCCTTGTTGGGACTTCATCTCTTCCATAAAATGGCACGCTCCGTTTTAGAATGGACACCATTATACAGTGCAAATATCAACTTGTAAACCTTTGTGGTAAGATAGACGCGGAACAAAAACATCTATATTATTTATGAAGTTATTGATGGATATTAGGTTATAAAGGCAATCTTCGTCTGAAACAAGGAACCAAATGACGGCAATTTACCCTTTTACAGCAGTTGTGGGTCAAAAACGCATGAAACGCGCTCTGATCCTTAACGCTGTTAACACCAGAATCGGCGGTGTATTAATCCGCGGGGAACGAGGGACTGCAAAGTCCACTGCTGCTCGGGCCCTGGCGGCTTTACTGCCCACTGTGGAAACCTTTTCTGACTGCCGTTTCGGCTGTGATCCAAAACGGTCTTCAACCTGGTGCACTGAATGCCGGGAAAGATCAAAAAGTGGCGAGCAGCGTAAAATTGAAATGCTGCCAACCTCTTTTGTGAATTTACCAGTTTCAGCGACTGAGGACCGGGTGGTCGGCACATTAGATATTGAAAAAGCCATCCAGATAGGTGAACGCCATTTTGAACCGGGTGTGCTTGCTGATGCCAACCGGGGACTTCTTTATATCGACGAAGTAAACCTGCTGGATGATCATGTGGTGGACCTGCTGCTGGATTCAGCTGCAATGGGTATGAATATTGTTGAACGAGAAGGGATTTCTTTTAGCCATCCTGCCCGATTCATACTGGTTGGCACCATGAATCCCGAAGAAGGTGATCTCCGCCCGCAGCTTATGGATCGTTTTGCTCTCTCAGTAAACATCCGCGGAATCCGCGAGATAAGGGAACGGGTTCTGATTATGGAACGCCACCTGGCCTATGAGGAGAATCCCGCATCTTTCCGAGAACTATGGCTTCCCAAAGAACAGGAATTATCCCAGCAAATCACCCAGGCTAGAAAATTGCTCCCAGAAGTACAGTATTCCTCCAAAAACCTGGTTGATATCGCCAATTTGAGCGTCTCCCTCCAGGTGGATGGACATCGCTCCGACCTGGTGATCTTAAAAACTGCTAAGGCTCATGCAGCTTTTGAGGGCAGAAAAGCAATCAACGGCAGAGATATTGGATTGGCAGCTGAACTCGCTTATCCTCATCGATTAAAACAGGGGCCTTTCCAGCAATCTGAGGTCACTGCTGAAGAATTGACAGAAAAGATTGAACAGCTCATAGGAGTTTCAGCGGAAGCCGAGGGAGAGCCGGGAGATCAAAGCGAGGAATCTGGCGGTGAAGCAGCGGGGGAAAATAGCACTAAAAAAAAACGATAGCAAGCTCGGTTATTGATGCCCAACAAGGCGAAATCCCGGCCGAATCTGGGTCCAGTGGGGTCTTTGAGCACAGCAATGCTGCCTGGTGGGAAGGCGGCAATCCAGTAAAAATCGGGGATACCATTAATCCGGAAATAATTGATACCCCTCTCGACCGAATGAACCGCCGATCCAGCGGTCGCCGTTCCCAGACCCACACAGAAACAAAAAGGGGAAGGTACATCCAGGCCCGTCCGTCTGAGGGAAAGACATCAGATATCGCTTTTGACGCCACTATCCGGGCTGCTGCACCTTTCCAGAAACAGCGACACACTCCTGATAGCAAACTGGCTTTTTCCATTCGAAAGCATGACCTCCAGCGAAAAGTCCGCGTTAAACAAACTGCCAATCTAATCTTGTTTGTAGTGGATGCCTCCTGGTCAATGGCTGTTGCCGAACGGATGAGCGCTGCCAAAGGAGCTGTTCTCTCCCTGCTGACAGATGCTTACCAGCGGCGTGATCGGGTCGGCATGGTGGTTTTCCAAAAAGACAGGGCACAGTTGGTTTTGCCTCCCACAAACTCTGTTGAACTTGCCCGGCGCTCCTTGTCAGATATTCCCCTGGGGGGAAAAACCCCTCTCTCAGCAGGGCTGAACATGGCTTTCGAGGTAATAAAACGGGAGGAACTTGCTCATCCCGACGTCCGTCCCCTGATAATCCTGCTCACAGATGGGGTTGGAAATGTATCGATTTCCCATATGCCGCCCCAGGAAGAAGCCTATAAAATTGCAGAAAAAATCGCCGGGGAAGAAATTTCCAGTGTCGTTATCAATATGGAGCACAAGGAATTTGACAGAGGATTGGCAAATGAAATAGCCGACCACTTAAAGGCATCCTATTACTGTATCACTGATCTGCAGGCAGAAAAGCTTATCCAAACCGTGAAGGAAGAAATCGGGAACTAGTCCGGAGAACTCATCATTCCAATCCGGGGGAAAATTAATATCGATCTGTTATCATTGGTAACATGATTCCCATCTCATTATCCATGACCGGGTTTTTATCCTACAAAGAACTTGTGGAAATTGATTTCACCAGTTTTGAATTGGCCTGCGTTTCCGGAGAAAATGGGGCGGGGAAATCCTCCATCCTGGATGCAATCACCTGGGCTTTGTTCGGAAGAGCCAGAAAACACGATGAATCCGTAATTAATCTGGAATCCCGCCGGGCAGAAGTAACCTTCATCTTCCATTACGAGGGCAATCAATACCGGATTATCCGGAGCAACCCCAGGGGGGAAACTAAATTCGTCGAGTTTCACATCCAACAGGAGGATGGCACTGACAAAGACGGTCCAGTCTGGCATCCATTAACAGAGCGGACTTTGAGAGAAACTGACCAGATGATTGTGGATATTCTGCGGCTGGATTACGAGTCTTTTATTAATGCCTCCTTTCTGCTCCAAGGGGAAGCAGATCAGTTTACTCAGCAGAATCCAGCTGCCAGAAAAAGGATTCTCTCGCAGATTCTGGGGCTGGAAATCTGGGAAAATTTCCGGAAACAAGCATCACAGAAACGAAAAACTGCCGAATCAGAAATTGATACTCTGGATGGCCGTATCGCGGAAATCCTCAGCGAATTAGAGGAAGAGGAGCAGAGGAAAGACCACCTTCTTATACTTGAAAAAGCTTTGTCCCAAGCCCACGAGTTAAGAATCGTTGGTGAAAAGCAGCTGACAGAAATGCAGTCCATCTGTTCTGCCCTAAAAGAACAGCGCAGACTGGTAGACTCTTTAACCCAACAGGCAAAAAACACTGCGGAAAGGGTAACTCAAACGCAGGAAAAACTCACTGCGAGGGAAGGGGAGAAAAAAACCTACCAGGATATTATGTCCCAGTCTGAAAGGATAAATAAAGAAAACGAGGATTGGAAAAAGGCACAGGATACTTTGTCTGACTGGGAAAAAACAGCGGAAAAGTTTCGGGTGCAGGAAAATAAAAGGCAGGAACCTTTGCTCCAAATCACTGCTGAAAAAGCCCGCTTGCTGCAGGAACGAACTTCCCTGGAGTCCCAACACAATGAGCTGCTGAGCTCTTTAGATGATATTCCAGCCTTAACGGATGTGTTGACTGAACAAAAAGATAAAATCAAACAGGCAGAAGCGGAGCTGGAAAATCGGGATCAAAAGAAAATAGAACTAGACCAAGCCCGCCAACAACAGGCGGATGCAAAAGCTGAAAACCCCCGCTTGTTTCAGGAAATGAAGGAACTGGAAAAGCGGATTGATGAGCTGGAAGAAACCGAGGGGGCACTCTGTTCTTTATGTGGACAAGCGCTCTCGCCTGAAGACAGAGAATCTCTCATCCAATCTCTCCAAGCAGAAGGTAAAGATTTAGGAGACCGCTTCCGGGAGAATAAAATCACCCTTAAAAAAGCAGATCAGGTAGTGAAAGCTTTACAGCTGCAAATCACTGAATTCAGTTTGGTAGAAAACAAGCTGCGTAGCCTGATTCGGGGAACAGACAAAATAGAAAACCAAATAAATCAATTAAACAGGCAAAAACTCTCCTGGGATTCACAACACAAGAAAAAGATTGAGGATATTCAACAAACCTTGGACAATAATTCCTACGCGGAAGAAGCCCGTCAGTTGCTTACCGATATCAACGCTGAGCTGAAAAAAATCGGTTATGACGCAGCTGAGCATGACCGAGTACGTGAACTTGTTATGCAGGGGGCTGTTCTCCAGGAAAGTAAAAGGGCTCTGGATAGTGCTCAGTCAGCATTAAAACCGCTTGAAAGGGAAATCAAAGAAATAACCGAGGTGTTGGATTCTGACAAGACAGACCTGAAAAAACAAACTTCCGGGCTTGACCGCAGCCGTCAAACCCTCGAAACAGCGGAGGGGAACGCCCCTGATACACAGCTGGCAGAAAATAATTTACTTGAGCTTAAAGAGAAAGAAAATATTCTTCAGCGTCAGGTTGGCGCAGCCCAGCAAAAGGTTTCTGTTCTTGAAAAACAAAAATTGCGTAAAAACGATCTGCAAGGGGAACGCCAGGAAATCAGCAGCCAGGTGAAGCAATATAAACAATTAGAATCAGCTTTCGGCAAAGATGGGGTTCCTGCCTTACTAATAGAACAGGCTCTTCCCAACATTGAATCCAAAGCAAATCAAATATTACAGCGATTGAGTGGTGGAGCCATGTCAATCCGTTTTCTCACTCAGAGATCGTATAAAGATTCCGGGCGGGAAGACCTCAAGGAAACTCTCGACATCCAAATCCGGGACCAGTCCGGTTTCAGGGATTACGAGATGTATTCCGGTGGTGAATCCTTCAGGATTAATTTTGCTGTCCGGCTGGCATTGTCCCACGTATTAGCGCAGCGGGCTGGTGCCAGGCTCCAGACGCTGGTTATAGATGAGGGATTTGGCAGTCAGGATTCCACCGGCAGGCAGCGCCTTATTGAAGCAATTAACCTGATCCGGGGTGATTTCGAAAAGATTCTGGTCATTACTCACGTTGAGCAGATCAAAGATGCCTTTTCAACCCAGCTATTTGTAGAAAAGACTCCCCGTGGTTCCCAGGTGACTTTGGTATAATTTGCAATTGACGCCAACTCTATAATATATCCAGGTTAATCCACCCTGAATGAAGAATCGAGTGAATTGCCAGGAAAGAATAATTACTGGTGATACCCTAGGCAAGGAGAATGAATGGAAGAACTGAATTATGTAACGGAAGAGACTTTTGAATCGGATGTATTAAGATCAGATTTACCGGTCCTGGTTGATTTTACAGCGGCTTGGTGCAGTCCCTGCAAAATGCTTTCCCCCCTGGTTTCAGAGCTGGCGAAGGAATGGGAGGGTAAAGCCAGGATCTACAAAATGGATGTTGATACCAATCAGCAAATCCCAATAAAATATGGAGTAATGGGTGTGCCGTCATTAATATTATTTAAGGACGGCGAAATCGCAGCCCGCCTTACTGGTTTCCGGCCGATTAAGCAGCTTCAAACTACATTCGAGCCATATCTATAATAAAGACTCCGGAAGCTTTTTAAGCTTCCGAAGCCTGAAAATCATTGGACTTCCGAGGTTATTTACAATTTCGGAGGTCTATTTGGTTTAACGACAAACCTTCAATCTACAATCCCGCAGCTTTGCGAATCTCCTCTGCCCGGTCTGTATTCTCCCAGGTTAATTTCAGATCATCACGGCCAAAATGACCATAGGCTGACAGCTGTTGATAAATTGGGCGCCTCAGGTCCAAATCCCGGATAATTGCGCCCGGCCGAAGGTCAAAATACTCGTTGACCAGCATGCTGATCTTTTCATCAGGCACATTTCCTGTACCAAAGGTTTCAACGTTGACACTCAATGGGTGGGCAACACCAATGGCGTAGGAAACCTGAATCTCACAACGGCTGGCCAGTCCGGCAGCGACGACATTCTTGGCTACCCAGCGGGCTGCATAAGCGCCAGATCGATCAACTTTGGTGGGATCCTTTCCAGAAAAAGCTCCCCCGCCATGACGTCCCATACCGCCATAAGTATCAACGATGATCTTCCGTCCAGTTAATCCCGCATCTCCCATTGGTCCCCCGGTAACAAATCGACCGGTTGGGTTAACTAAGATTTTTATATTATCGTCCACCATCTCCTCCGGCAGGACCGGCTGAATCACGTGTTCGATGATGGCTTCCCGAATATCTTCTTGGGAAATCTCAGGCGCATGCTGGGTGCTGATTAATGCTGTGTCTACTCGAGCCGGTTTTCCGTGCTGGTATTCAATTGTGACCTGGCTTTTTCCATCAGGTCTGACCCAGTCCAGAGTCCCATTTTTACGTACTTCCGCCAGCCTGCGGGACAACTTATGAGCCAAGTATATCGGTGTTGGCATCAGTATTTGGTTTTCATCACAGGCATAACCAAACATCATGCCCTGGTCACCTGCGCCGATGGTTTCAATTTCAGCTTCTGTAATTTCCCCGCTTTTAGATTCCAGGGACTTGTCCACACCAAGAGCGATATCTCCTGACTGCTGGGAAATTGCTACCAGGACTCCGCAAGTTTGACCATCAAAGCCTTTTTTCGCCCGATCATAACCGATGCCGGTGATTACATCTCGCGCCAATTTATCATAATTGACATCTGCTGTAGTAGTAATTTCTCCCAGCAGCATCACATAACCAGTTTTAGTTGCTGTTTCACAGGCAACACGAGATCTGGGATCCTGCTCTAAGCAGGCATCCAGAACCGCATCGCTGATCTGGTCGCACATTTTATCCGGGTGACCTTCGGTAACGGATTCAGATGTAAATAATAAACTCGACACGTTGTTCAGCGTACTGCTCATAAAACCTCCTGATTTTGAGTTTGCTCCTTAACTAAAATTGCCCCTTCTGACCTGCAAGAAAGGGCACAAACTCGGTTTTGCCCTCTCATCTTCCAGATTCCGCCTGCCGGAGTTGGCACCATCTGCAGCGCATAGCGCTGCCCGGTTGCCGAGGTTTCAAAGGGCCGTTCCCTCCACCTCTCTGGATAAGAGTGCCTTCAGAGGCATATATTGTTATATGGGGGATAATAACACGACTGAAAGAGACTGTCAATTTATCCTTCTTGCACCGTCTGAATTAAGTAAACGCAACTCTCCCAGACTCCGATCATGGCGTTTTATAATCCAACCTGTTTTGCGGTTGGGTTTTTGAGGTAGCAAAAAAGAGGCTCTCATTGTATACTTACTGTACGTTTACCCAGCTGACGCCTCAATGCCATAATAGGAAACCATTTATGAAGATCTCTGTCCTGCAAGAAAACCTCGCCCATGGCCTGAGCATTGTATCCAGGGCTGTCTCTCCCCGCAGCACCCTTCCAGTCCTTTCGAATATTCTTGTCGCAACAGATGACGGTCGCTTACGGCTCTCAGCAACCAATCTTGAATTAGGAATTACTTGCTGGATAGGTGCAAAAATTGAAGAAGAAGGTTCCACCACTGTTCCAGCGCGGACTTTTACAGACCTGGTAAGCACAATCCCCCCTGCAGCAACCGACGTAATGCTTCATGAACCCACCCAGACGTTAAATATTAAGAGCGGCTCTCTCAATACGGATATCAAGTGTATTGACGCACAGGAATTCCCGCCCATGCCGTCGCCCGATTTGGAATCCGGGATAGAAATCAATGTCACTGATTTTAAGGAAATGATCAAGCAGGTTGTTTTTGCCGCCTCCCACGATGAAGCCCGACCCATCCTGACCGGGGTTCTCGTCACCGTGGAGGATAATACAATAACACTCGCGGCAGCCGACGGTTTCCGATTATCTGTCAGGACCGCAAAGTTATCCTCATCGGTTCAGCAGCCGGTGAAAGCTGTCATTCCCTCCAGGGCCCTCAGTGAATTGGCCCGCATTAGCAATGACGGCAGCGAAATCATCACTATGTCCTTGCCCCCTGACCGGGGACAGGCAATCTTCCGCACCAAGAATATTGAACTAGTTTCGCAGCTGATTGAAGGAACATTCCCTGACTACCAGCAAATCATTCCCAAGGAATACCAGACCCGGACTATCTTATCAACTCCCTCTTTCCTTAAATCATGCAAGCAAGCGGAGATTTTTGCCCGGGAAGGTTCTTTAATCGCGCAGGTAAATATCCGGCCCGGCGAAGAAGAGAATACGCCCGGTGAGGTGGAAATTTCCGGTCAGTCCGAGGAGACCGGATCCAGCCAGGCCATTATGGATGCCACAATTGAGGGCAATGATATCATTATCGCTTTTAATGTCCGCTACCTCCGGGAAGTGCTTGATGTGATTCAAACCCCAACTGTTGCGCTTGAAACCTCAAAATCCACCAGTCCCGGAGTAATTCGTCCGGTCGGTGATGATGATTTCCTTCATGTCATCATGCCGATGCACCTGGGCAACTGAGAATCACATTAGATATATTTTTAATTGATGTTAGCAACGGATTTCCCGGTTTCCGGTTATGAAACCGGGTTCTTGTTGTACTTACAAACAAAGATGACAATTCACGCGGATCGGTCATCATCAACCAGCTATCAAAACCGAAGAATGTACACTGCAGCAGGGTAAGCTCCAGGTTAATACTTATCTGTTCACAGGAGAAATAATGGAAAAATTTGTCGCGGTTGCTGGAAACATCGGTGTAGGTAAAACCACCTTAGTGCAAAGGCTATGTGACAATCTCAATTGGACACCCTTTTTTGAACCAGAAAGAGAAAATCCCTACCTGGCAGACTTCTATAAGAACATGCATACCTGGGCTTTCCACAGCCAGATCTTCTTCCTGACCAGGCGGCTCCGGGCCCATAAAAATCTCTGTGTTCATCCCGGATTTGTCATCCAGGACCGCAGTGTTTATGAAGATGCTGAAATATTTGCCCACAATCTTTACAAGCAACAGCAAATTGGAGAAAGGGATTATCAGACTTACCAGGAGCTTTACCAAGTTCTGGTAGAATTTTTACCTCCTCCGGATCTTGTATTGTATATCCGGGCATCAGTTCCCACTTTGCAGTACCGAATAAAGCAGCGCGGGAGAGATTACGAGGAACAAATCGATCCCGCCTATCTTGAACAACTGAATCTGCTCTATGAACAATGGATTGAGGATTTCAGTTTATGTCCGGTTTTAACGATCCCCGGAGATGATCTGGATTTTGTCGCCAATAACGGTCATCTTAATCTAATCATCGAAAAAGTGCAGGAGAAATTAATGGGGAAGGAAGTTGTGGTATTTACCAAAAGCGAGGTGATGGCACGGTAAGTTCAGGAATCTCGTTTTTGTAGTTGAGCTTTTACTGATAATTATAAACCGCCAGCTCTGAATAACAGCTGGCGGTTTTATTTTTATCTATCTGCTCAGAAACTCAGATTACACCATAGGCAAGCATAGCTTTGGCGACTTTCAGGAACCCTGCAACATTTGCGCCCATTACATAATTACCGGAATCTCCATAAGCGTCGGCGGCATCCAGTGCTGTTTTATGGATGCTCTTCATGATGCCGTGCAGCTTCTGGTCAACTTCTTCCCGGGTCCACGATAATCGGGAACTGTTCTGGCTCATTTCCAGACCGGATGTTGCCACACCACCGGCATTGGCTGCTTTCCCGGGGCCGTAGAGAAGCTTGTTTTCCTGTAAAATGTCCACGGCTTCCTGGGTGGAGGGCATATTCGCGCCTTCCGAGACACAAATACAACCATTATCCACCAGTGCTTGAGCGTGTTCCGCATCAATTTCATTCTGCGTTGCAGACGGGAATGCCAATTCTGCCTTTATGCCCTCTTTCTTCACCACATCCCAGACACTCATGTCGGGGAAATATGGCACTTTGAAGGCTTCAGCATATTCCTTGATTCGTCCCCGGCGAACATTCTTAAGCTCCATGGCGTACTGCAGCTTATCTCTGTCAATCCCGGCTTCATCAATAATTGTGCCGCTTGAATCGGATAATGAAATGGGTTTCGCGCCCAGATCCAGCAGTTTTTCGATTGTATACTGGGCAACATTCCCTGATCCACTGACTATGGCTGTTTTCTTTTCCATACTAAGATCACGCACTGCTAGCATTTCACCAGCAAAGTATACTGCGCCGTAGCCGGTTGCTTCTGGTCTGATCAGACTGCCGCCATATTCCAGACCTTTTCCGGTTAAGATGCCGGTATGCTCGTTCATAACCTTTTTGTAATATCCGTACAAATAACCAATTTCTCTGCCGCCGACGCCAATATCCCCGGCGGGGACATCCGTGTCTGGACCAATATGGCGGTAAAGCTCTCGCATAAAGGCATAGCAAAAACTCATAACTTCGTTGTCGGTTTTTCCTTTAGGATCAAAATCCGATCCCCCTTTCCCTCCCCCCATCGGCAGCGTAGTGAGTGAGTTTTTAAAGATCTGTTCAAATCCAAGGAATTTGATAATGCCTAAATTTACAGATGGGTGAAAACGCAACCCGCCTTTATAGGGACCAATGGCATTATTAAATTGAACCCGGAAACCACGGTTTACATGCACTTCCCCGTCATCGTCCATCCAGGGAACGCGGAACATGATCACTCGATCCGGTTCCACAATCCGTTCATAAATTTTGGCTTGGACAAGTTCGGGGTGTCTCTCTACGGTAGGCTGCAGCGTATTGAGCACTTCCTCGACAGCCTGGTGAAACTCCGGCTGGGCAGGATCCTTCTCCTTTGTCTTAGCAATCACGTCTTGAATAAGGGACACAATTTACCTCCTTGATGCTTTGTTCTTGATTTTTCCGGTAGCAGATCCGCATGCAGTGCATGATTGGACCCTTACTCCCAGAATAGCTGTTATATCATACAAGCCCTGAGACGCTTTGGTGTCCAGGGAAATCAAATAGATGACAATTGTCAGTGTTATTTAGTAAATACGAAACCCACCTCCTTCTAAAATAATTTATTCTCTTTATTTCCCAGCGAGTTCCTTTTTTAATCCCATGCCCAACCGTTTAATACCCTCAACTATCACTTCCGGCTGAGAATATGAAAAATTCAACCTCATAGCGTGATGTCCGCCATCCGCATTAGGGTAAAAGCTAACCCCGGGAACAAAAGCAACCTTTTCTTTTAGCGCTTTTTCTCTGAGAAAGACATTGGTATCAATGGATTCGGGTACTCTGGCCCAGAGGAACAATCCGCCTTCTGGATTTGTCCATTCACACTCCTCGGGCCAAAATTCGATCAGGGCATCCACCATGGTATCCCTTCGTTCTTTATATACCTCGATAATTTTTTTAATGTGCGGTTTCAGGTAACCTCGCTGGCAGATATCATTTGCGACATACTGGACAAAGGTGCCGGTATGCAAATCACAGCCCTGCTTGGCTTGAATAAACTTCTTCATCAGTTCCTCTGAACAAACTATCCAACCCAACCGCAAACCCGGCGCCATAGTCTTTGAGAAAGTGCCCAGGTAAATCGTACGTTCGGGGATCAAATTACAAATGGGGGTAATATACTCCCCCTCAAAACGAAGCTGCCCATAAGGGTCATCTTCAATAACAGCCAGATCAAGTTTGGTGGCAACCTCAGCCAATTTAATTCGACGTTCTAATGACAAAGTTGTGCCGGCTGGATTATGGAAATTGGGAAGAACGTAAATAAAAGCCGGTGGTTTTCCGCTGTCCTTAACCACTTTGTGATATGCGCGTTCAATCTCATCAACTACCATGCCCTGTTCGTCCAGGCGCATGGTATGAAACTTCCCCTGATAAGCTCGCCAGGCTTGGATTGCTCCCAAATAGGTGGGCCGCC
>Ga0255054_10001367_pt1 | contig 14334 bp, 11 predicted proteins | sample JV7_2_23_MG_FD_188634 | JGI IMG/M metagenome (GOLD analysis project Ga0255054, IMG submission 188634) | Seawater microbial communities from Jervis Inlet, British Columbia, Canada - JV7_2_23 | ecosystem: Environmental > Aquatic > Marine > Inlet | place: Canada: British Columbia | collected...
AACTGGAGTTGTAGATGATTAAAGTTTTAAGCAGAATACTCCGATAGTACAAATGAGGTAATTCCGACTAGTAGTGTGCGGTGCCGTCCCCCCATTGGCCAAGGAAACGGCCCCACCCAAGTGGTCGGGAACTCTCCTCGCTAAAAACATGGATGTTTTTAGCACTACTGCGCAAGGAGGTGATGCCCGCCGTTTGCTTATTTTATTATCGAGCACTTCACAGATTAGTTTAGAAAAAAATTAATACCAAGCTCATTACACACAGGCACGGACGCCTTCAACGTTTTTCAAGGAGGAAAACATGATTATTAATCACAACATGAGCGCGATTTTTGCCAACCGCGTCCTGAAATTCAACAACTGGCAGATCAATAAAGACATCGAAAAGCTTTCATCGGGATTGCGGATTAATCGTGCCGGTGACGATGCATCGGGTCTGGCTGTATCGGAAAAGATGCGGTCCCAGATCAGAGGTATGCGTCGTGCTGCCCGAAATGCGGAAGACGGCATATCCTTCATTCAAACTACTGAGGGATATCTTCAGGAGATACAGGACATTCTCCAGCGTATTCGGGAGCTTGCGGTGCAGTCTTCGAACGGTATATACACCGACGAAGACCGGATGCAGATGCAGGTCGAGATTTCTCAGCTTGTCGATGAAGTAGACCGGGTGGCTTCACACGCACAGTTCAACGGTATGAATATGTTGACAGGCCGCTTTGCCCGACCGACAGGTGAGAACACTCCCACCGCTTCAATGTGGTTTCACATCGGAGCCAACATGGACCAGCGGGAAAAGGCTTATATCGGCACCATGACCTCAGCCGGACTGAAGCTGAAGAGGTATTCAACTGGTTCGATTATCTCAGTGTCGAGCCCTGAGAAGTCCAACAGGGTGATCGGTACGGTAGACCAGGCGCTGACGCAGGTGTCGCGGCAGCGAGCAGACCTTGGCGCCTATCAGACGCGTCTCGAGTTCGCCACCAAGGGCCTGATGTCGGGATATGAGAACATGCAGGCTTCGGAGTCGAGAATACGCGACACTGATATTGCCGAGCAGATGGTGGAGTTCACAAAGAACCAGATTCTTGTGCAGTCTGCAACGGCTATGCTTGCTCAGGCGAATTTACAGCCGCAGAGCGTGTTGCAGCTGTTTCGCTAATCCCATAATAGATGGGAAGCGTTCATTGCAGCATCGATATTAATCGATGCTGCTGACAGGCGCCACGAAGCGCCATAATTCTTTGATCTTTGAAATAGCTTCAAACCCGATGAATCACGACGGTGCAAGTGTGTGATTGAGATATAGAGATCCCATCCTTGATTGTGGTTGCACCAGTAACTGATTTTGCGCCCCGTAAGGAACTGAATTCCTGGGGGAGGGGTGATCCCTCCATACTTTGAGTAGGTGGTCTATAGCCTCCTGAGAGTATTTCGCCCCTACCGGGAAACAATGGATCTTAAAAGGATGTCCCCTGTCCTTCCCTTGCTTTAAGGTAAAGGGGATGGGTAGATCCCTCCGGGAAATTCTTTTTTGAACCGATTTCTTTACATTGGGGCATGGCTAGCATGATGTTGTAGGTCCTATCCCACGGGGATTTTGGGCTGAGCGGTTCGGTCCTCATCCTGCGGGGCATATTTTCAGTTGCTGGTGGCAGCCGAGGAAGTGTGCGTCCTCCCATTCTAGAAAGGAGGAACGCACCCCAAGGGGATGAAACGAGCGCGCGCGTCAGAGTAATCTCCACTCCCGGTATGCAGCGCAACTGCGGGGAGAAAACCCCGTTCCAAACCTCATGCAGGGACGCATGAGAACCATCAAGGAGGGTAACTGCATGATCATCAACCACAACATGAGCGCCATCTACGCGAACAGAGTTCTGAAGTTCCAGAACCTGGCCGTAGATAAGGACATCGCCAAGCTCTCCTCAGGAGAACGGATTGTTCGAGCCGGTGATGATGCCTCCGGACTTGCGGTTTCCGAAAAGATGAGGTCCCAGATCAGAGGGCTGAGACAGGCCGCGAGAAACATTGAAAACGCGACTTCGTTCATTCAGACCACTGAAGGGTATCTCCAGGAAACCCATGATATCCTACATCGGATTCGAGAGCTGGCGGTTCAGGCGTCTAACGGTATTTACTCGGACGCCGACCGCATGCAGATTCAGGTTGAAGTATCACAGCTCGTCGATGAAGTTGACAGGATTGCATCGCATGCCCAGTTCAATGGGTACAATATGCTTACCGGTGCATTCGCCAATCCTGCCTATGGCGGGACTCCCACGACATCGATGTGGTTCCAGGTTGGTGCCAACATGGACCAGCGTGAACGTGCCTACATCGGTACCATGACGGCTACAGCACTTGGGCTGAGGTCAGGGCTGGAAAACATCAGTATTTCCACTCCTGACGGTGCAAACAATGCCATTGGTGCTGTTGATGAGGCAATGAGGAAGGTCTCGCGACAGCGGGCCGATCTCGGCGCCTATCAGAACCGTTTTGAAATGGCGATTAAGGGAGTTCTCGTTGGTGCAGAGAACATCCAGGCAGCCGAATCTCTGATCCGTGACACCGATATGGCTGAGCAGATGGTGGAGTTCGTGAAAAACTCGATACTGGTTCAATCGGCAACCGCAATGCTCGCTCAGGCGAATCTCAAGCCTCAAGCGATACTGCAGCTGCTGTCGATTTAACCGTACGGGTGGTTGTATGAGATGCCTTTTCCAGAGTCATGTACACCGTCGTAGAGATCATACATGGGTGGAGAAACCTGATTCTGTGGGTCAGTGATGGCCTCACCGTGTTGGGGATAGGGGAATCGAAGTGATCGGTATTGACGATTCTTGAGTCTCTTCGACATGGTTTGCAGAAAACGGATGATTCGGCCACTGAATCTCTATGGAGGGAGGAGATAGTATGATCATTAACCACAATGTATCCGCCGATTTCGCAAATCGGGCTCTCGCTTCACACGGGAGGCAGGTTGAGAAGTCGATTGAAAAACTTGCAACCGGTATGCGGATCAACAGAGCTGGTGATGATGCCTCTGGGCTGGCAGTTTCTGAGACATTGCGTTCTCAGATACGGGGATTGAGACAGGCGCAGCGAAATGCCTTTGACAGCATCTCATTCATTCAGACTGCAGAAGGTTCTCTGCAGGAGGTGCATTCGATCCTTCACCGATTGCGTGAGCTGGCTGTACAGTCAGCAAACGCTGTCTATTCGGAGCAGGACAGGAGCCTTCTCCAGATCGAAGTTTCACAGTTGATTCAGGAAATCGACCGGATAGCTGAAAGCACGGAGTTCAACCGTTTCAAGATCCTGGATGGTTCAAATCAGGATTTCCAATTTCAGGTCGGGGCCAACCCAGGCCAGAACATTATGGTGGTCATGAAAACCATGTCCGCTGAGGCCATTGGTGTATCAGGTCTGACCATGGAAACGGTGAGCACGGCGAATGATGCTCTTCGGCGAGTTGATGAAGCTGTGGATACTGTCTCTCGGCAGCGCGCTAATTTTGGTGCTGTCCAGAATCGACTGGAGCATGTAGTATCCTCACTTGCTGTTGCAGAGGAGAACCTGCAGGCTGCTGAATCGAGAATACGGGATGCCGATATGGCATCGGAGATTGTCAATTTCATGCGTCTAAGGATCCTCCAGGATTCAAGTGTTGCCATGCTTATGCAGGCAAATCTTAGGCCAGAATCTGTGCTGAGGTTGCTGGATTAGGCAAAGAATACCGATCGCATGTCTGCGGTCGGTTTAACCGACCGCAGACGATTTTACATGTCATGTTTATGGAGGCATCTTTATGGGACTGGAGATAATTAACAACAACCCTGACTATAAAACAGCCTACGTTAACAAATCGAGGCACCAGGCAGACGTGGAAGCTATGCCGCTGCCCGGCAGCAATGCTGACGTTACTGAAGAACAGTACAAGACAAATATCGATAAGGCAGTGGAAAACCTGCGGAGTGCTGGGGACCTCTTCAACAAGAGGCTTGATTTCCGTGTCGACGAAGCGACCAACAGAATTGTCGTTAAAGTAATCGATACCAGAACCGATAAGGTTATTAAGGAAATACCTCCGGAGCAGCTGCTGCACCTTGCCGCAAAGATACAGGAGATGGTTGGGCTCCTCGTAGACGAAGAGAGATAGTAGAAGATAATTGCTGTGTCCCGGAGGAATTAACCACCATCTCTGGGAAATACTATGGGTGACATCCTCCTTCCAGGAATCTCCAACAACAATATCGATGTCAAGGGTATTATTGACAAGCTCGTGAAGGTGGAAACAAAAAAGCTCGACCGGCTTGAAGAATCAAAGAATACGCTCGACAAGGAAAAGAGTTCCTGGTCCAACCTGGGAAACAAGCTAAGTGACCTGCAGGAAGTGTCTCACCGGTTATACGGCTACCGCGCCCCATTTGATGATAAAGTGGCCTATTCGAACAGGGATGACATACTTACCGCCACTGCTGGGCGAGTTGCCCAAACCTTCACAGCGACAATACGGGTTGAGCAGGTTGCCCAGAATGAAAGAATACTCTCAGACCCAGTTGATGTGGACCTTATACTCGACAGTGCGACCTTGAGGTTCAATATTGGCGAGGAAGAGATTGAGGTGTTTTTCACTGGTGGAAAAGTGGAGGATCTTGCCGAGGCTATAAACCAGCAGGCTGGGGACCATATGGCCGCCAAGGTAACAAAAAACACCCAAAATACGGCAGTAATTATTCTGGAGACGAAAAACACTGGAGAGACTAATCGTATATCCGCAACCGACGAACCGAGTCTTGCCCTGATGAAGGAGCTTGGGTTCTTCACAGAGGAGATCTCACCAACTATAGATGCGTCGATTTCAGCAGAGAAATTGGTACCCAGTCAGGAAGGCATGGATTTCAGAATACAGGACGACGTCCTGACGCTCGAACCACAGAACAGTGTGGAACTGCCCTTCGGCCCCTTGCAGGTGCGCGATTCGATTGTCGTAAAGGTGAAGATGCGCGCACAATCTATTCCGGAGGAAGAAATGGCTCTTCGGCCTGATACCTGGCCTCAATTGAAAGATATCGGGGGTGTCACGGTTCGGGATGTGGAAGTCGTGGGCGGAAAGTCTGTTTCTACTGTTAGGGAGCCTGAAGAGCCTGTGGAGGAACCAGTTGTCGTGGTTGAAGACAACGTACTGGGCATCAGGAACGACATTGGGGAGACTGACACCTACACTGCTGATGGCCTTGGGCCCGAATTCAGGGAGTATGTTTTCAGACTTACCGACATCATGGATGAAGGTGATATAGCATCCAGAATCGTTTTTCAGAACCGGAATACGGATAGAAGGATTGAATACAGTGATCTCTCAGTTATAGACACATCAACGAGGGAAGGGGCGAGACCCAAACACCTTGTGCAGGAAGGCAAGGATGCGATTATCTTTATAGATGGAGTGAAGGTACAGCGGAACACGAACCAGATTGATGATGCAATGAGAGGTGTCAATCTCGATATAAAGACGGCCAGTCCGGATGAAATGCGTTTACGAATAGATCGGGATTATGAAAAAATAACAGGTGATATTGTTGATCTCATCGGTAAGTACAACCAACTGCTTCAGTTTGTGAACGACCAGAGCCAGGTAATTTCGAGTGGAGAGCTGGATGAGGAGAATGATGCGGGTCAGCTCTCAGGCGATATTACCGTCATGCGGCTGAAGAGCAAGCTGCAGACGATCATGATGAATCCCTATCCAACTGACAGGGGAAAGGAAGTAACCCTGCTTGTACAGATTGGCATATCAATGGGCGCGGCAAACTCGAATTGGAATGATATTCGGGGCGGCTATCTGCAAATCGATGAAGACGCGTTCATACAAGCCTTGCAGCAGTATCCTACAGAGATCAAGCAGATCTTCGGATCAGACATGAACAACGATATGGTCCCGGATAATGGGGTTGCCTATGTTCTGGACACGACGTTGAAGGGTTATACCGATCCTCGGAATGGTATTGTTGCCTATCATATTAAGAATACGAACACCAGAATCAAAGATCAAAAGAAAGCAATAGACGATTGGAATGAACATATCGATGATTATAGGAGAAAACTGGAGATTGATTTCACACGTATGCAGCAATCGCTCAACGAGCTGGAACAGAATCAGAAGAGGCTTGATAACATGTCGAATCAATTCAATAACAAATAGAGGGATTGTCTAGATGGAAATCATCATCAATGACGAGAAGGTGGATTACACCGTTGAGGACGAAAAAAGCCTGGGCGATGTGCTTAAAAGCCTTGAAGGCTGGGTGGCGGAAAACGGAGGAATCATCAATACTGTTTCGGTGGATGAAAGAGAGATTGCGGTTGGCCAGCAGGCAGAGCAGCTGGATAAAAGCATCTCGTCGATTAACAGGCTTAGTCTTCAAACCTCTTCCAGGTTCGAACACGCACTCAGTGCAATTGCGACTGTGAGCGTATATATTGACCGGATTGCCGGGGATTATCTGAAGAGCAGGAATATTGATGATTATGATCTGATTCTCGAGGGGATCAACCTCATCTCAGAGGGCATAACCTGTTCTCTGAGCACACTGCATGTACGCCCCATAGTTATCATAAACGACAGGGGAAAATCTCTGGGAGAGATTCTGTACAATCTCAAGGCCCTTATCGATCTCTATGAGAAGCAATACGTTGACGGTGAAGGACGGCAGGAATTGAAGCAAGTACTCATAGAGCTTCAGCAGCTATTGCCCAAAATGGTGAACTGGGCGCTTTTGAAAAACAGTCTGTATGATGTTGAGATGAAGGGTCTTGAAGTGTCATTTCTCAAGACAGCCCTTGCCGACCTTGAAAGCATTGCAAAAAAAACTATTGAGAAGTTTGAACGTATCGGTGAAAACCTGCAGGTTGGTCGTGACGGCGAAGCATTTCAGGACCTCCTCTTTGTGACTGAAATTATGGATGAAATCATCTTTGTACTTCAGTTTTTTATGACTGCATACAGTATGGATTCAACCATACTCTCCAAATCAGACCTCAGTATGGATGAGCTCTTTGAAAAATTTTCAACAGGATTAAAAAAGATAGAAGATTCTTTCAGAAGTGAAGACCTGATAACAGTTGGGGATATGCTCGAATATGAGATAAAACCACTGTTTGGGGAAATGATCAAACTGGTACACAGGGTAGGGGTTTTTATTCAGTAATGGTTTTTTCTGTTGACACCATGATTATTATGTCTTAACTTGAGAAGGTAAACCATACCCACAATCTACTGATATAAGCCTCAATATAAACCACATCGGTAATCAGCACAGGAAAAAGCGCAAGGTAGTGAGGTTTTAAGGAAAGAGAATCTTCGTATTATAGTAGTGCGTTGCAGTATAGCGAAAAACAGTGCGTAATCCTCATAGAAAGAACCTAATAGATTATTTAAAAGAATGAATCCAATAGATTGTTTAAAAAACAAGGAGTGACGTAAGTATTATGGAAACCGAAGAGAATTTAGAGCAGCAGAGGGACGAAATCAACCCAGAGGAGTCCGGGGAGCCCATGGATGAAGCACCGGAGGATGACGGAAGCAGTCTCGCTGAAGCTGATGTGGCTAATGAACTCGAGTCAGGATCAGATTCGACGGGCGGCACTGGTAAGGTTGCCGTTATCAAGAAAACAAAGAAGAAGTCAGAGGCGAAGAAAAAGATAGATTTCGCCAAGTTGAATATAAATGAGTTGACCAATATGACGATTTCCGAGCTGTCTTCTCTGGCGCGGGAGTTTCATATTGAGAGTACCAGCAGAATGAAGAAACAGGACCTCATTTTCACCATTTTGCAGGTTCAGACGGAAAGACACGGGCTTATATTTGCCTCGGGAGTATTGGAGATTCTGCAGGATGGCTATGGCTTCCTGCGTTCGCCCGGGTATAATTATCTTCCTGGGCCTGACGATATCTATGTTTCTCCATCGCAGATACGTCTCTTCGGTTTGAAAACTGGTGATACCGTGTCAGGCCAGGTGCGCCCTCCCAAGGAGAATGAACGGTTTTTCGCCCTCCTCAGGGTTGAGGCAGTCAATTTCGAGGATCCTGAAATTGCTCAGCGCAGAATACTGTTCGACAATCTCACTCCACTCTATCCTGATGAAAGAATCAATCTTGAAGCGACATCGGACAGCATATCAACGAGGATTGTCAACCTCTTTACACCCATAGGGAAGGGACAGCGCGGACTCATAGTTGCACCTCCAAGAACAGGCAAGACAATTCTCATTCAGCAGATTGCAAACTCGATTACGACTAACCATCCGGAGATCGTTCTCATTGTCCTCCTCATTGATGAGAGGCCGGAAGAGGTCACTGACATGCAACGAAGCGTCGACGGCGAGGTCATCAGCTCGACTTTCGATGAACCTGCAACGAGACATGTGCAGGTAGCTGAAATGGTGATCGAAAAAGCCAAGAGGTTGGTTGAGCATAAACGCGATGTGGTTATTCTCCTCGACAGTATTACAAGGCTCGCCCGTGCATACAATCAGGTTGTGCCTACCTCGGGCAAAATCCTTTCAGGCGGTGTTGATTCGAATGCCCTCCACAAACCAAAGCGTTTCTTCGGGGCTGCCAGAAACATCGAAGAGGGCGGAAGCCTGACCATTATAGCAACTGCTCTTATTGATACGGGAAGCAGGATGGATGAGGTCATCTTCGAAGAGTTCAAGGGCACGGGCAATATGGAGATCCATCTGGACAGGCGGCTGGTGGAACGGAGAACCTTCCCCGCAATCGATGTTTGGAAATCCGGTACAAGAAAGGAAGAGCTGCTGCTGAACAAGGATGAGCTGCAGAAGCTCTGGATTTTGAGAAAGGTCATGCAGCCGATGGATGAGATCGAGGTCATGGATCTGCTCTTAGAGAAGATGAGAGCAACCAAGACCAATGCGGCATTCCTTCGATCGATGAACAATTCCGGGTAAGGAAAAGACTTGGAATTGTGATTCATTTTCTGTATATTACTACGCAGTGATCTGTGTGGAGCATTCCATGAAAAAGAACATTCATCCTGACTATAAGCAGGTTGTTATCACCTGTGCATGTGGGAACAAAATCGAAACACGCTCAACCGTTGATCTGACCCATGTTGAAATCTGTTCGGCCTGCCATCCCTTCTTTTCCGGAAAGCAGAAGCTTCTTGATACTGCCGGACGTATAGAGCGGTTTAGAAAGAAATACAACATCAAGAACAGCGAAGAGTAACCCCACAAAATATTCATACACGCCCTGTGCATGTAAATTCCTGACAACCGTGTATATTTTATCATACAATAAGTAACCGTATCTATTACTATATCGTAACCTTCTTCTGTTCTCACTCAGAATATCCATTCAAAACCCTGCAAACAGCTTGTTTTTCCGCCTTGAGCGGTAAAAAAATCATAGTTTACATAACGAAAACGTAATAAATGTGGTATATTGTATAACAAAAAGTATAAAAAATAATACTCTTAACCTACTACTATTGTATTAATAAAACAACTGCTCTGTAAATATGAAAATATAATAAGTTACAAGGCCACTTAAATGCCCCGTAGTTGGCACATGAATTGCTATTTATGAGTGGGGAGAAAAAAATGGCAATTCAAACTCAAACAAAAAACAGTAACCTGACCGCGTATCTCTATCGGATACGAAATGACAGACTCCTTTCCGCTGATGAGGAAAAGGACCTGTCGCGGAGAATCCTGAAGGGTGATGCACTTGCACGTGAGAATCTCATTAATTCGAACCTCAGGCTCGTAGTGAAAATTGCCCGTGGGTATCTTACCCATGAGATGGAACTTTTGGATCTTATACAGGAGGGCAACCTCGGGCTCATCAAGGCAGCTGAGAAGTTTGATTTTAAAAAAAACGTGCGGTTCAGCACCTATGCGTCATTCTGGATCAAGCAGAGCATCGCACGTGCCCTTTCCAACAAGGGCAGGATGATACGACTTCCACATCGGAAAGAAGAGAAACTGAGAAAGATCTCAAAGGCCTCACAGAAGCTGGCAAAGCTCAATGGGCAGGTACCCGATGCAGAGGAACTTTCATCTGAAACCAAAATCGATGAGAGGGAGATCAGAAGCATAATGCGGCTCCCTGAAAAGGTTCTGTCCATCGAATCAGCCACTGAAGGAGACAGCTACTCTCTGCAGAGTATCCTTCAGGATTCAAAATACGACCCGGACTTCATCGTTATGCGGAAGTACCTCAGGGAAAAGACTTCAGAAATGCTTCAGATCCTTACGGAGAAGGAGAGAAGGGTCCTCATGTACCGCTACTCCTTCATTAACGGAAAGAAATATACACTCAAAGACATCGGTGAAACCTTGGGCATTTCTCCTGAAACGGTACGCCAGATCGAGATGAAGGCTTTGAAGAAGATACGGGAACACTTCAGTCACCTGAAGGAGTTCCTCTGGGAATAGGGAAGGTACATCGCTGGAGACAGACCAGACCCGTGTAATCGGGGGTCAGTAGCCCCGTGATATTGCACGGTTCTGGTCTTTTTTATAGAGTTCTGCGTAATAATAGCCCCGGTTTTTCAACAGGTCCTTGATTTCCTGAGGTAGGGGAATGTGGCGCCAGAAAATGGATCGAACTTCTCTTGTCAGTTTCTGCATGCCCTGTGATTCGAACTTGACCCACAGTATGTAGTCCTGAATGAACATCTCCTTGAGATCACCCTTCAGTTTGTTTTCCTGGGCATATTGATAGTAGTATCCGGTAAGGCCCTCCTCCATCCAGTAGTGAAGTGCCTTCTCCTTTGCAATCTGCCATCTCAGGTCACCGAGTGCAAAGAGGAGTGCGGTTTTAAGCTCTCGTGGGTACAGGGGGAGTGCAATGCGGCCCTTGCTCGTTGCCTTGTTCATGCGGTCAAAGGGTTCCCAGCATATACCGTAATCTCCATAGGATGGGACAATAATAAAGTAGGGTACAATGCGATGTTCCTCACCCTTGTAGGTTCTCAGGAAAATGTTGGGGTCAATGGTTTCGATTTCTTTTATCACATCGAATAGACGGCCCTTGGTGCAGATATCGAAGTCACTGTCCGGCATATACGTTTTAATGAGGAAGGGGAAATGGTTTCCTTGCCTTCCAACCGTCATCTTATGCATCTGACGGAGGGTGGCCAGTTCCTCCTGTACTGTTTTGGTGTCGATCTCCTCCTCCAGGTCACCACCCTGTCCCCGGAGAGTATGTATTTCATTATCCAGTGATTTCAGGTTTCGAAAAGATGCTTCTATTTCCTTGTCAGACTTGAGCAGTGTTTTAACGACGTCCTGAACCTGCAGCAGCGCTCTTTTCTGCTCAGGTGAATAGGGTGTGATGAGGCCGTCGTATTCGTTAGATTTTTCGTGGTTTGCAATGATGCTCACCGTGCTTGCCAGACTTTTTTCAACAAGAAGATGCTGTTCGATTTTCTGCTTCAAGCTTGCAACTTCGGCTTCCCGAGCCCCCGACTTGCGCTCCATCTTGCTTTTCACGGCTGACGTAGACTTCTTCTTCACTTTCTTTGTTTCATCAATAGAGGAAGGTTTGATTTCGCCATTTCCAATCTTATAGAGCCACTCATCGATATAGGAGACGGTTTCCAGTGAATCTACCGGTTGATTGATATGCTGTAGTACCAGCCTTTGATTATCACCAATGAAGGCGGAATTGAGCAGGCCGTAGCGGTACATTGCCTGCTTTTCCGAGGTCATATCGTCAAAGAAGGTGTTCACCAGGTAGAGAAGCAGATTCCAATATGCAGGAGCAATCTTCTCTCTGTACATGGATCGATCATCCTTGTCCTTTGCCTTGGAAAACTTCGTGATCAGTTCGTGAAGCCGTTGTCCCAACTCTCCACTGTCGGCGATGATTTTCATATAGGCGTTCTTGTTCGCGAACACCTTCTGCATATCGATGGGTTTGAAATCTGTATGTGTGATGGGTTTGCCGTCAATTTCGATTGCACTCAGGCTGTTCTGTTCTTCCTCTTCCTCTTCAATACCGAGCAGTTCGGCTATCTCGGGATCGAGGCCTTCGGTATTACTGTCACCCACCGCTTTTCTCCAATGTACTGTTATCCTTTGTGTATCATTGTAACACTATTGAGTGTAAAACTCAAATATAAATAGGAGTGGGATGGCGGAGAAAGGAAAAGGAAAAAAAGGGGACAGCGCACTTAATTACAGTTCTAAAATGGATTGAGTTCAACTATGTAGCAGTAATTAAGGAAAGCGCCGGCATAAACCGGCATGGAGCAGGTGGTGAGAGTCCACTACGTAGTAAGGTATAGCGAACCGCTACGTCCACGAGTCATGCGTCGGCTACCCGCAAGGGGGCGGCGAAGCGTTGGCGCGGGGATACGCAGGCGAGGTATTGAGCTCCGAAATCATATCTTTGGAGCGCCGACCTTGTCTTAATATGGGGAAGGCAATATGGTGCGTAGCGTTAAGGGTGCGAGCTGCGTACTGGCCCACGGAGTCAGAGACCCTCAGCATGCGTAGAAACTCCATGAGCGGGAGCCGGGAGAGCCTGGATGCGGCTGGCGCAGTTCCAGCGTCAGTCCGGCTGGGGAAGGTCTGTGGCCGCAATCCCAGCATGTACGCTACCAGGCAGTCGGACAGGTTCATAGTACCGAAGAAGCCGTCGAACGAAAGTCTTCAACCGGGAACGGCTAACGGCCGTAGGAGGCGGTGGAGGGAAGGGGACTGACTGAGGGGAACTCGGGAAGGTCCGCACACCCCGAACACAGGGTCGGAGGGGGAGATATGGCGAACTCTCAACGGGCACGAAGCGGGAAACCGAGGATACAGCCAAGAGGAAGCACCTACGTTGAACCCAGGGTAGTGTCACAGGGGCTGGAACGGGTACGGGAGGCAGCGAGAAGGGACTCTAGTCTCAGGTTCACCTGCCTGCTGCACCACGTAACGGTGGACGTACTTCGGGAAGCGTATAGATCGCTGAATCCGAAAGCGGCACCGGGAGTGGATGGAGTGACGTGGTCGGAGTATGGGAGCGGTCTTGAAGGACGACTGACAGATTTGCACGACCGCGTTCACAGGGGCGGATACAGGGCCCGACCTTCTAGGAGGACCTACATACGCAAGGAGGATGGTCGATTGAGGCCGATAGGCATTACTGCGCTGGAGGACAAGATAGTCCAACTGGCAGTGGTGTGGGTGTTGCAGGCGATCTATGAGGGGGATTTTCTTGGGTTCAGTTACGGTTTTCGTCCGGGGCGGAGTCAGCACGATGCGCTGGATGCTGTCTGGGTGGCCATAGTGCAGCGAAAGGTGAGCTGGGTAGTGGATGCGGATATTCGTGGATTCTTTGATTCTATCGATCATGGGTGGATGATAAGGTTCGTGGAGCAGCGCATCGGGGACAAACGGATAGTCCGGCTGATCCAGAAATGGCTCAAGGCTGGGGTGTCGGAGGAAGGCGAGTGGACAGGCACGGTGGTAGGGACGCCACAGGGTGCGACGGTTTCGCCTGTATTGGCGAACATATATCTGCACTATGTGCTTGATCTATGGGTGGAGAAGTGGCGGAGTTGCAATGCACGTGGCGAGGTCTACATCGTGCGATATGCCGATGACTTTGTAATGGGGTTTCAGTACCGAAGTGATGCGGAGGCGTTTCTCCGAGCATTGGAGGGACGCATGCATAAGTTTGGACTGGAGCTGAATACGGAGAAGACCCGTCTGATAGAGTTTGGCCGTTTTGCCGCTGAGAGTCGTGAGAAACGAGGTGAGGGAAAGCCGGAGACATTTGAGTATCTCGGTTTCACCCACATCTGTGCGCGTCGGCGCAAAGACGGAGGTTTCACAGTACAGAGGAAGACCAGTGCAAAGCGGCTTCGGAAGAAGGTCAAGGAAGTCACGGAGGAGCTAAAAAGGATGCGACACAGCCCGGTCTCGGAACAGGGTAAGTGGTTGCGGAGTGTCATTACCGGTTACTTCAACTACCATGCGGTTCCTGGGAACTATCAGGCCTTGAACAGGTTCAGGAAGTTGCTTGCGCGGGCATGGATAAGAGCACTGCGGGGGCGGAGCCAGAGGGGCAGGAGATTGACTTGGGCCCGTATGCAGAAACTCCTCGATACTTGGTTTCCACGGGCACGAATTCTCCATCCGTATCCGAATCAACGTCTCTGCGTTAACAACCCGAGGTAGGAGCCGGATGAGCGGAAAACCTCAAGTCCGGATCTGTGCGGGGGGCGCCTGGCAACGGGTGTCCCTACCGCGACTGAGCTGTCACCTTTTGTGCCATAGGTATATATGAAAAAAGTGAGCTGTCCCCTTTTTAGA
>Ga0255054_10001368_pt1 | contig 14334 bp, 10 predicted proteins | sample JV7_2_23_MG_FD_188634 | JGI IMG/M metagenome (GOLD analysis project Ga0255054, IMG submission 188634) | Seawater microbial communities from Jervis Inlet, British Columbia, Canada - JV7_2_23 | ecosystem: Environmental > Aquatic > Marine > Inlet | place: Canada: British Columbia | collected...
GGCTAGAACTTACTCAACCGATATGGAGGCCGTACAAGATCTGGCCCTTGGCGATGGGGTCAGGGTTGATGGTGTCCTGACCTCGGGTTTCGTTATCCAAGAGGCCAGCAAAAAAGGAATACCGATCAAGTCTGTTGGGGCCCCGGTTTATTACGAACCCCTTGCAGCGGCCTCTGATAAGGCCCGACCTGGAAGTGCCGATCTGGTAAAAAAAGTTAGCGAAATCTTTCAGGCCATGCACAAGGATGGCACCCTGACCAAGCTTTCCATGAAATGGTTCGGCTTCGAGGTGACCAAGAAAGCCAAGTAAAGCCGCTTCAAATTACATTTATAGAGGTGCTTATGACACCCACAGATGATGCTCAGACCACGGCTAAAGACCTGGGAGTCACTGAAATAAAGCTGAAACACATCGAAGAGGCCAAAAAGGCCAAAAAGAGATTTGTCCTGTGGGTCGCTTTGGTGTGGGTCGGGATAATTGCGGTCTTGCTCATTGTCTTCAATGAGTTTAACCTCGATTTCAAGTTCATGCTGAAATACCTGCCCTTTATCATGAAAGGGGTGGGAACCACGGTCTACATCTCAATTCTTTCGATTATATCGGCATGCATCCTGGCGCTTTTCGGTGCCCTCGGGAGACTTTCCAAAAATCCGATCTTTTATGGCGTCGCAACCTTCTATATCTCTGTCATCCGGGGCACGCCGCTGATTGTTCAAATATTCGTGATTTATCTCGGTCTTCCTCAAATGGGAATCGTAATTAGTGCGGTGCCGGCCGGGATTATTGCCCTGGGCGTCAATTACGGGGCCTATATGACCGAGATATTCAGGGCCGGAATCCAGTCTATCGGGCGGGGTCAGATCGAGGCGGCCCATTCCCTGGGAATGACCTATACCCAGTTGATGAAGCGCGTGGTTCTGCCCCAGGCGCTGCGCCTCGTTATCCCTCCCACCGGTAATGAGTTTATCGCCATGCTCAAGGACTCAGCCCTGGTGAACTTTTTGGGCGTGTGGGAGCTCTTCTTCAGAGCCGTAAAGATCGGCAGGCAGAATTTCAAGAGCATGGAGACGCTGATTATTGCCGGGCTCTTTTACTGGATGGTAACCATATTTTTTCAGTATTTCCAATCCCGGCTGGAGACTCGCTTGTCTAAAGGGACTCGACCAGTAAGTGGAATGACGCATTGAGCGGCATCGAAAAGCTCAACGACCGCTTTGTGCAATCGGCGACCAGCGAGCCGTCCATACTTTAGGTAACAAGGGGATCTGTTTCGCATAAAATTCCCAGTGAACCGTTGGATTGGAGGGTAGGAACGATTTATGGAGCCCATTATTATAATCAAGGACCTCAAGAAATACTTTCAACACCTCCTGGTATTGGACGGCATCAGTACCAATGTCATGCCGGGGGAGGTGGTCGTCATCATTGGCCGCAGCGGTTCGGGAAAGAGCACGCTCCTGAGATGCTTGAACTGGTTGGAAGAGCCCCAATCCGGCTACGTCCTTGTCGATGGTCTTGAATTGCCCATTGGACAGAAGCGCACGACACAAGTCAAAAAAAGAATCATTGAGATCCGCACTCACATGGGAATGGTTTTCCAGGATTTTAATCTCTTTCCCCATCGCACGATTATCGATAACGTCATCGAGGGTCCGTTCATCGTCAAGAAAGAAGATCGCAAAACCGCCATTGCCAGGGGAGAGGAGCTATTGAGCTGGGTGGGCATGAGCGAAAAAAGAAATTATTATCCCGACCAGTTATCCGGGGGGCAGAAGCAGCGGGTAGCCATCGCCCGCTCTTTGGCCATGGAGCCCAAGATCATGCTTTTTGACGAGCCCACTTCGGCCCTGGACCCTGAGCTGATAGGGGAGGTCCTCAGTGTTATGAAAAAGCTGGCTGAGGAAGGCATGACCATGCTGGTGGTAACCCATGAGATGGGTTTTGCCAGAGAAGTTGCGGATCGAATCATTTTCCTGGGGGACGGGGGGATCATCGAGGATGGCCCTCCTGAAAAGATCATGGACAACCCCGACAGTGACGACACCCGGGTATTCCTGGACCATATTTTGTAATCGATGGTCGAGCCCTATATTGTGATTTGTTCATTTTTTTCTAAAAAGGCATATGTATAAATACATTTGATGCCCCCATGGAGAAGATGCTGGATGCTGGTTTCTGGATACTGGATATTTAAAGGTAATTATCTTTTCTTATCCAGCATCAAGCATCCAGTATCTGTAAGACACTCTCGAATAAACGTTCGTGTTCGAAAAATTGTCTATCATGGCTTCAGCATGTCCCGGTTAAGTAGATAGTTTAGAAAAATCTGCAAATCTGCCAAACAGCGCTGTGATGCATCCCAGCAAGGCCAATCGATTGCCGCGAACATTTTTATCCTCCGCTAATACCATAACCTCGTCAAAAAATGCATCCACCCCAACGCGCAGGGAGGCGATATCAACAAGCGCTTGATCGAATAATCCTGCATCCATGGCGGCAACCACCTTCTTCTCAACCTCTTTGAAAGCGGAGAACAGGGCAAACTCGCTTTGATGCTCAAAAAGATCTTGGTTCACCTCTTTAATTTCGAAATCAAGGGTATATTTACCTGATTTTTTTAGTATGTTGCCAACCCGCTTGAATCCTGTAACCAGGGCCTCAAAGTCCGGTCGGGCCTTCAAAGCTTCCAGGGCGCGGATTCTATTCCACACATTGGGCACATGATTGATGGAAACATCTACAGTTGCCGTTATGATGTCTTTAGAATAATCCTCTTCCGCCAACTGATGTGCGATACGGTTTTTTATAAAAGTATAGACCTTTTCCGTCAGATCGTTAATGTCGGCTGTGCTTCTTGGATCGAAATGCGTTAAGCTCTGAAGAATCAATTCTTTCAGTGAAAATGAAAAACCCTTAGCATTCATGATTTGAATGATGCCGATACCCTGTCGCCGGAGCGCATATGGATCGGATGCCCCGGTCGGCACCAACCCGGCGCTGAAGCACCCGCAGATGGAATCGATCTTATCAGCGATGCCGAGTATTGCACCAACAAGGGTTTCCGGGAGAGGAGCACCGGAGTAAACCGGCCGATAGTGCTCTTCAATGGCAGCCGCCACGTTGGGCGACTCGCCCGCTAGGTTTGCGTATACTTTACCAATAACCCCTTGCAGTTTAGGAAATTCTCCGACGACCTGACTCACCAGATCGGCCTTGCACAATCGGGCGGCTCTGGATACCTGTTTTTTTAAATCATGGCCTGCTTTTTCAAGACCTGAACCGTCAAGGACTGCTGAAGCCAGATATTCGGCAATCTTACCGATCCGTTCAGTTTTTTCATACATCGTTCCCAGCTGGGCCTGGAAAAGAACCTTTTTTAACTTATCTACACGTACGTCATTAGAAACTTCGAGATCACCGCGATAGAAAAATTGGGCATCTGCCAGGCGGGCCCGAATCACCCGTTCGTGACCGCTTGCTACCAATGCCATATCTCTTGCCACCGTATTGTTCACCGCTATTAGGCAGGGCATCAACCTTCCGTCCGGGCCGATTACTGAAAAGTATTTCTGGTGCTCCCGCATGGCGTTTATAAGCACCTCATCGGGAACCTCGAGAAATTCTTGGTCAAAGTTGCCTGCGACGGCAATCGGATATTCAACCAGATTGGTGTTAATGTCTATCAGTTCCTCGTCAGGCAAGATGCGTCCACCAAGATTCCGGGCCACTTTGTTTATATCCTGCTTGAGTTTTTCCCGTCTTTCATCAATATCGACCAGCACATGGGCGCGGCGCAATGCTTCAACATAGTCATCAGCATCCGTTATCTTTATCTTACCGGGTGACATAAAATAATGGCCATGGGTATAGCGGCTGCTTTTTAAATTACCCAACTGAAATGAAATAACTGATTTTCCCAGAAGCGCTAAAATGGAAAAGATCGGTCGTGCAAATTCGATGTCCAAATCCGCCCATCTCATTTTTTTCGGAAACGGTGTAGATAATACTACTTCCGGAAGAATATTTTTCAGTATGTTTCGGGTCGGCTGTCCTTTTTCGGTTTTTTTAACGCACAGGTAGGATCCTTTGGCAGTCTCCTTTATCGACAGTTTATCCACGGCCAGGTTTACCTTCTGGGCAAATTTGCGGGCGGCCACAGTGGGATTGCCCTTTTCATCCAAACCGATCTTTGCGGGTGGGCCGATAACTTCCGTTTCGATGGATTTCTGCTTGCCGGCTAAATTTTCAACTTTCACAGCAAGCTTGCGCGGCGTTCCGAATACTTTGGCCGCGCCATGTTCAATGCGTGCAACAGTCAATTTTTTCAGTAGCGATGAGGAAAGTGCTTCCAAAGCAGGATTTATATAACTCGCGGGTATTTCCTCGGTTCCAATTTCCAGTAACAAACTATCCATGATTACCTCTGATTATCTTTTAACAACGGAAAACCCATTTCTTGCCTTTGCTTTACGAAAGCTTCAGCGCTGCCGCGTGCCAGATTCCGTATCCGGGCAATGTAACCGGTTCTTTCGGTGACACTGATGGCGCCTCGAGCATCGAGAAGATTAAAGGTATGAGAACATTTCAAACAGCATTCATAGGCCGGTAAAACAAGGCTTGCCTCTATTTGGCGCAATGATTCAGCTTCGTATTTGTCGAATAGATCGAACAACATGGCGACATCGGCTTTTTCGAAATTGTAGGTTGATTGTTCAACCTCCTGTTGATGATGCACATCGCCGTAAGTAATTTCATCATTCCATTTGAGATCATATACATTATCGACGCGCTGAAGATACATGGCGATCCGCTCCAGCCCGTATGTAAGCTCTACCGATATCGGCTTCAATTCAATACTGCCGGCCAGCTGGAAATATGTGAATTGGGTGATTTCCATACCATCCAGCCAGACCTCCCATCCCAACCCTGAGGCCCCAAGAGTTGGTGATTCCCAGTCATCTTCCACGAAACGGATATCGTGATCGAGGGGATCGATCCCCAACACTTTCAAGCTATCCAAATATAGCTTCTGCACGTCAAAAGGCGATGGTTTCAAAATGACCTGATATTGATAGTAATGCTGCAGTCGGTTGGGGTTATCACCGTAGCGGCCATCCGTCGGCCGCCGAGATGGTTGCACATAGGCAACATTCCACGGTTCAGGGCCGAGAGCCTTTAAAAGTGTATTCGGATGGAATGTGCCGGCGCCCACCTCCAAATCATAGGGTTGGGTCATAATACATCCTTTGCGCGCCCAGAATTTGTTAAGTGACATGATGAGATCTTGGAATTTCATGGTTTTACCTCTGTGCTATTAGAATTATCCGTCAGGCCTTGATCCCTTCCGAATCTATACCCACATCAAGCAGTTCGGCACCTTGTCTCTCTGCCAGCAATTCTTGCCAGACCGGCGCCAGCCGGTTAATGTTAGCCTTTTCCCCTAAAGCCCAGATGCAACCGCCACCTCCGGCACCGGTAAATCTTGCGCCACAGTTATGCTGGATGGCGGATGCAACCAGATCCCGGCCCATATTGTCGAGCACATCGGGGGTCATCTGTCTTCGAATGGCCACCTCTTTGTTCATGGCAGCGGCGGCCTCTTTATAATTTTTACGGCTTAGAGCGTCAACAAACTTTTTGGTTTTTAAAACAATTTCGATCCATTGATCACGATATTGAGCGGAGAGAAACTGCTTGACCCACAAGCTGTTTATATTTTTTGATTGGTGAGGAATGCCACAATAAGCCAGCAACAGGTGTTGCGCAAGCGAATTGTGATATTGCCGCTGGACAACGATCTTTTTCCGGTATATGGAGCCGCCGATATTTGATTGCCAGTGCCATGCATTGACACCGCCATAAACCGCTGCAAGCTGATCTTGTCTGCCGCAGGGCACGCCTGCAACAATCCCCTCCAGGGCATGGGCAAGTAACGCTATTTTCTGCCGATAATAATGGGTTATGGGTTTTTTCTCCGTCACCTTTAAAAAAGCGGCCACCAATGCAACGGCGGCAGCAGACGATCCCCCCAGGGCACTCCGCGGCGGAGAAGAAGATTCAATAACGATATGCACACCTTCAACGCTAAAATAAGCAGCTATGGCAAACATCAATCCAAGCGGATGATCAAAAGGGGCCCGGTCAAATGGATAGGCCGCAGATTTAAAGCCTTTTGAGGATACTTTTACCATGCCGGCACGGTAGGGAAGCAGACTGACCTGGGTTCTGAGATTTAAGGCGATATTAAATGTACAGGGTGAAAATTGATGCAGTGGGAAACGAAAGGTGTCAATATCGAGGGTACCGCCCATATCCACTCTGCAAGGAGCCGATACGGTCACCGGCTCTTGTTCAATGATGTCTCGCAATGTATTTGACATGATCGGCTACCACTTCTCAAGATGATCGTTGTGGCTCTATTAACTGGCAGTGGGCTTCATTTCAGGTTTAACCCTGAACGTTGAACCCGGAACTTTGAACTAATTTTCCCTTATCTCTCGAAGGAATTTTAGACTTCGCGGTTCTTTACCCAGATGATACGGGACAAAAGCCTCCAAAAATTCTAGACCTTCTCTTATCGCCTGGGATGTAAATCTAATTCTTCCTGCTTGGATTAAGTCCTTTTTTTCGGTCCACAGAAGCTGTTTTACGGTACCCTTTGTAAGGGGGCTATATCCGCTGGCGCCAGTCGCACAACTTGGGCACAAAAGTCCACCTCGCTTGTGATCGAACAGAATCTTGTTTGTTTTGATTTTGTCCAGCGGCGTTCGACAGACGCAGCACTGCCTGAGATTGGGACTGTGGCCCGATAGTTTGGTAAAGCGCATTTGAAACAAAATACTTAATGCCGGATCCGGTATTTTGCCGCCATCAAGTTTTTCGAGTACAAATTGAAGAAGACGAAAAAGTTGTACATGTTTAACGCCATCTTCCATCCATTCATTAATCAACTCAGCCCAGTAGCTGGCGTAGCCTGTCTTCTTTATATCCGCGCGTATGTTAGCGAAAGGGTGTTTTAATACAGCCTCCTGGAGCACCGGCAGCCCTTTGCGGCGCCCTGCACTGACGACAATTTGAAGCACAGAAAACAGTTCCAGGATGCCGGAAAAACGCTTGGTACTCTTTTTAGCGGATTTTGCAATTACAGACAGCTTACCTTTATTCAGGGTGAAAAAGGTAATGATAAGGTCATAATCGCCAAAATTAATACGTCGCAACAAAATGGCAGGCGTTGAAAAAACAGGCATGCGCTCATATACCAAGAAGTGCTGTGGCAATCATGAAGTAGAAAAAAACGCTGATGATGTCCATGGCCGTAGTTACAAAAGGCCCGGTAGCCACGGCAGGATCGATATTTATGCGGGCAAAGGCCATCGGTACGAACGAGCCGACCAACGCTGCAACGGCCATTGAACAAATAACGGCAAGCCCTACTGTCAGGGCTAGCATCTCTTTGCTATAACGTACTTGGGCCACCGTTCCGATAAGCAATCCGTAAACCAGACCCAAAATGCAGCCGACAGCCAGTTCTTTAAAAACAACCGACCATACATCCCGTATGTTTAATCGGCCGGTCGCCAATCCCCGGACCACGATAGTGGATGACTGGGTGCCGATATTACCCCCCATCCCCATTATCACGGGTATGAAGGCGGCCAGATAAACAAATTTATTTAAACTGCCTTCAAAGTGATTGATGATAAACAAGGCAATTATACCCCCCGCGCAACTTGCAAACAGCCATGGCAGACGGATGCGGGTGCTTTTTAAAACGGATTTTGTTTCAATGAATTCCTCCCCCGCACCGGCCATTCTCAAAATATCCTCCGTGGCTTCTTGCCTAAAGATATCTATAACATCATCTACCGTAACAATCCCCACCAAACGATGGGTATCATCAACGACCGGCACAGCTAAAATATCGTAACGAGCAACGATTTTGGCAACCTCTTCCTGGTCCATATTTGTTTGCACCGAAAATACGTCTGTCGTCATGAATTCTTTTAGCGGCGTGTGAGCAGGAACCACCACAAGTTGTCTCAAGGAACTGACACCTACCAGTTTTCCGTATTCGTCGACAACATAAAGATAAAACGGCATTTCCACATCCTGATGTTCTTCCTGCAAGGATGCTATGGCTTCGGACACTGTTGTATCCTCCCGTAAGGCGATAAAATCGGGAACCATAATGCCACCGGCTGTGTCATCCTCATAGCTGAGTAAGTCTTCAACCTCATCGGACCCCTCCTTTTTCATTTTTTTGAGAATGGCGTCAGCTTTTTCTTCAGGTAACCCCCCGAGCAGATCGGCAACATCATCAGTGGGCATGGTTTCCAGAATTTCGACGATTTCATCCAGTTTCAAACTATCAACCAGTTCCAACAGGATATCTTCTTCGAGTTCACTAAATAGAACACCTTTCGTTTCGTTGCCTTCTATCATGTTGAAAAGACGAAACTGATCCGCTAAAGACAGCGAACGAAACACGATAGATAAATCTGCAGCATGGGTCTTGTTGACAATCTTCTTCAGATGTCTGTTGGCATCGCGTCTGAGCAATCTTTTAGTGCTGTCAACCAGTATTTTGCTGGAGTCCTGTTTCATGCGTATAATCCATCACCTACGTTGAGGGCTCATGGAATCTGAACATTCACCACCTGCCCGCTTTTACCCTGCAGCGATATCGCTTTGTCGTTTAATAGCAACTCAACGCCCCCGGCATTGCCAATCAGGAGATTATAACCGGTGTCGGCTTCAAGCGTTATGTTATCACCCGCTTCCAGACTGTATTCAATCTGTTCTTTGTCATCGATGATGACTTTCAACCAGGTTTTTTCATTAGCCATTATCTTGAGCAAAAAATTTTCCCCAATTTTTTTTTCTTCTTTTTGTTCCTCAATGCTCTCAGTAGATGGCTGAGAACTCGGAAAAGCCTCGTCTGTATTCGGTTTGATCTCCTGCTGTTTTTCTTGTGGCTGCTCCTGTCCACCGGTAGAAGGTGATTTTAGGAAAATAGAGACCCCCAAAACGGATAAGAAAATCAGACATAGTAATGTTCCGATAGACAATATCACGCGGGGCCAGAATTTCAGAGTCGATTTTTGTAAATCCTTTTCTGATTTTTGAATTTTTTGAATAACCTGCAATCTTGAATTATATCGACGAATTGCTTCATCTCCGTCGGCACCGACAGCTTTGGCATATGCGCGTATGAATCCTTTAACAAAAACCTCATCCGGTAATTTATTATGGTTGTCTTCCTCAATCAACGCCAACACATCTTTCCTGATCCTGGTCTCCTTTGAAACCATCTCCAGACTAATTGCTTTTTCAAGTCGAATAGCCTGAAGGTAACGACCAAAGGATAGATTAGCTTTATCTTCTAATTTTGGCATATTGTTAGATATTGTTTTGTTAAAGCCCTTTTCGGGCGGTTTTTAAACCTTAATTGATAATTTTTATATGCGATCGCGTACGCAGGTTTTCGAGCCAGGCTTGATACTTCTGGTCAACAATTTCAGTGTACAGTTTCTCTGTTATTTCAGGCGTGGCATCTGCCGATGATTTGCCCGGTTTTTCAACCACTTCTTCGACAAAAAAAATCTGATATCCCATTTCGGTATCAATGATCGAGGTGAACTCACCGGCCTTGAGCTTTTCTATTTCCGGTTTCAGCAGGGGAGAAATTTCATCAAGCCGGAAAAAGCCCAAATCACCCCCTTCTGATGCCATTGAAGATTGTGAATATATTTCAGCCAATTTGCTGAAATCCTCTCCTTGCTCCAATTTTTCCAAAACATTTTCCATATTGGTAAAAACCGTTTGCTTCTCAGCATCACTGGCCAACGCCGATACAGTCATGATTATATTGCGGAGGTGATATTTTTTTTCCCCTGCATAAGCATCCATATGGCTGTCATAATAAGCATTAACATCCTCCTGGGTGATCACGATCTTGGATCTTACTTCACGGTTGATCAGTTTTCTCCGGAGCAATTGTTCCTTAGTCCGCACCCGATATTCTTCCATGGATAGACCTTGGGAAGCCAGTTCGGATCTTAATTGTTCATCAGTTATCAAGGCCATCTCCTTTACGCGTTCGATGGTCCTGTCAATTTCAATTGTACTAATGGTGATGTTATGCTTTTTCAACTCCTGGTCGGTTAGTTTTTCATCAATAAGTTGGTTGAGGACCTTGCGCCTGATTTCAAAGAGCAGCCTTTGTTCTTTTTCATTTGAATAGCGGGTTTTTTTAATCCTTTCAACGTAGGGTTTTGTTATCCGGTTGAGTTCTTGAAGGGAAATAATATCATTGTTAACCACTGCCACAATGCGGTCTACCAATTCGGCGCCCAGGTTTTTGGTAATTATAAAAATACCAATGATAAAAAAGCATCCGGCCAGAAAAGTCAACCGTATTACAGGATATTGATGATCGTCGATTATTTTCCCCAATTAAATCTCTCTTGTTTCAGGAAGATACGATATTTTCCCACTGCTCTTTATTAATCTCAATCTTGTATCTTTTTTGTATTCGTTCTATCCATGTTTTGTATGCTTTCTCGGTTTTCTTTCTGCGAAGATGTTTGATTATCTTTTCGTTGATATCCTTCGATTTTTCTGCAAATTCCGTCTGCAGGTCATCACCTTTATAATTTTGTTCATAATGTTTTTCGATATCCTCCGCAGTTATCACTATCTGGTCTTTCAACTCTTGCTCAACCAGTTTTTCCATAAGCAAGCGCGTCTGTAGCCCTTTTTTCCAGGATTGGTAAGAAACGGCATACTCGAGCAAAACCTGATCAAAAACATCATCCGGATAATCGCTTTTTATTTTTGCAATCATCTTGTCGACCTCTTGAGCGGAGACACTGATATTGAGCTCTTTGGCCCGTTCGATCAAAATCAGCTCTTCGGTCATTTGATTCAAAAGTCTAAGCTGCGCTTCCCTGAAAGCAGCCGGATCCTGCATCATATTATGTGAGTAAGCCGTTTTTGATATTTCAAAAGCTTTGTTAAAATCGAGAACCGTCACTACATTATCTCCAACCCGGATGAGATACTCCTCTTGATCCTCGGATTTCGAATCGGCGCAACCGATCAAGGCTATGGCAACCAGCAATGGGATTACCCGATACAAAAAATCGATTGATTTTATCATCGCACAAACACCGGATTATGACTGAAAACGTTTTAGACATTGGCGCGTCGGCAGTGCCTGCACGCCTGATAAGATTATATAACCTTTAATTGTTAACATGATGGGCTATTTGTTTCAAGATGTTTTTAAGTTGACCCAACATGCTGCCGGGATTGCCTTTTTTGAGGCTGGCTGTGAGTATATTGCCAGATGAAAAATTAAATCGATGGGGATCTGAGGCAACCATATCTACTAACCCAAAAGGCCGTCGCTGATGATCAGGCGAAAAATAAAGGGAAAGCTCCGATCCCCTTAAATCCAGACGCCTCACTCCAGCCCTTACGGATAATATTTTAAGCACAACTTTTAGAAAAAGATTGGCGGTTTCATCCATTAAATTGCCAAAGCGATCAATCAATTCGGATTTAAAGTCTTGGATCTCTTCGAGGGTATCTATCCGGGCCAGACGGCGATAAGCAGATAGCCGTTGATCAATATCAGAAATATAAGATTCCGGGATAAAAGCGGAAATGTTGAGGTTAACTTCAGGCTCCAGGTTTTCCTGGAGGGGTTCGCCTTTTATATCAGCTATGGCGCTTTCCATGAGTTTCAAAAACATATCATATCCAACTGCGGCAATATGACCGGATTGAGAGGCCCCCAATAAGGTGCCGCCGCCTCTGATTTTTAAATCGCTCATGGCAATTTGAAAGCCTGAGCCCAAATCGCTGTATTCCATCAATACTTTTAACCGCTTCTGGGCATTACGACCTAAAGAAGATTGCCTGGGGATAAAGAGGTAAGCGTAAGCCTGCTCATTGGATCGCCCCACCCGGCCCCGCAGCTGATACATCTGTGCCAATCCGAATTTATCCGCCCGGTTAACGAGCATGGTATTGGCTGAAGGTATATCAAGCCCTGACTCTATGATGGTGGTACAAACCAGCATGTCGATTTGCTTGTTGACAAACCAAATCATCACGCGTTCCAGCTCTTCTTCGCTTAAACGACCATGGGCAACAGCCAATCGCACTTCGGGTACCAGCTCCTTTAATTTGTTGGCATATTTTTGTATGGTAGAAATATTATTATGAACAAAGAAAATCTGCCCCTTCCTCTTTAATTCCTTTTGGATGGCATCTCTAACAACGGCATCATCAAATTCAGATATATAAGTCATAATCGCCCGGCGATGTTCAGGCGGTGTTGAAATTATGCTTATATCGCGTATACCCATCAAACTCATATGAAGGGTTCGGGGGATGGGCGTGGCCGTTAAAGTAAGAACATCTACAGTTCGTCTTAGGTTTTTTAACTTTTCTTTATGCTTGACCCCGAAGCGTTGTTCTTCATCGAGAATCAAAAGCCCAAGATCTTTAAAGCCAACATCTTTTGAAAGAAGTCTATGGGTTCCGACAACAATGTCAATCCTGCCCTCCCGCAGATCTGTTATAATTTTACGTTGTTCGGCTGTCGACCGAAATCGACTCAAACATACGATGTTAACCGGATAGCGTTTAAAGCGTTCAGCAAAAGTCATAAAATGCTGTTCTGCAAGAACCGTGGTCGGTACAAGCGCGGCAACCTGCTTGCCGTTGTTAACGGCCACAAACGAGGCCCGCAGCGCAACCTCTGTTTTGCCGTAGCCCACATCTCCACATATCAGCCGGTCCATTGGGAGCGGTTTCTGCATATCCTTCAAAACGTTGTCGATGGCGCTGTTCTGGTCGGCGGTTTCCTCATAAAAAAAGCCGGCTTCAAAGTCCCTAAAATATTCATCGGTGGCATTAAAAGCAAAGCCTGTTTCGACTTTGCGGGCAGCATACAGCTTAAGGAGCTCCCCGGCAATTTTTTCGGCAGATTTTTTGACCCGGGATTTAACCCGCGACCATGAACGTCCGCCCATTTTGTCCAGGACGGGTGTAAAACCATCCACACCGGTGTATTTCTCGACCTTACGCATGCGGTCAACGGGCAGATAGAGTTTGTCGTCATCTTTGTATACGATTAAGAGGAAGTCATTGGTTGATCCGTTTATTTTTAATTTTGATAATCCTTGATACCGTCCGATGCCGTGTTCGTTGTGGACCACAAGGTCGCCTTTTTTTAGATCCTCGAAAGCAAGCAGCTGTGTTCGAACTTTTTCTTTGGCACGCGGTCTGCGGTAGCCCTTGGCGCCGAATATTTCCGCATCGGTGATAATCGCCAGCAAGGCTTCCGGCCACACGAAGCCCGGGGATACATCTCCCAGACCAAGATAAACGATGCCCTCGCTATTTTTGAGTTCCGGACAGCCTTGGATGGGCCGGGGTCGAATACCATAGGGCCTAAAAAGGGATTCAAGTCTGCCGATTTGAATTTTAGAGTGGCAGACAATTATGATGGTAAGGCCCTGTTGTTTTTTTTTGTTGATCCAATCGACGATCGGCAAAAGCATATTTTCATTGGGTTGGGGGTTATTCAGCGCCGTGCTTATCTCAGAATTATCTTTAACATCGAAATTGACCCGGATAGGTGCTTTTTCCCCATTTTCTTCAGATCTCAATACGGGAAGCATTTTTATTGCCAGGGGATTTCTGGGTCGCATGATTTTTTGAATATCTTGCCACCCAAGATACTGCTGATCGTGCTCAACGCATAAGCGTCCTTCGCTCACGGCTGATAAATAATTGTCAACAGACTGTTTTTCATAATCCTGTGCCGTCGCCTGGAGTTCTTCAGGTTCGATTTGAATAAAAAGGCAGTCAGGGGGTGCATAATCAAAGACCGTATCAAGCTCAGGATAGATCAGCGGAATTAGACTTTCAACACCTGGAAATACGCCCTCATTTTTAATACGATCTATGAGTTGCCGGACCTGACTAACCGGTAAACCCAGATATGATGCCTGTTTTCGCACCCGGTTTATGATCTCAACCATCCATTTCTTTTTAAGAATGGCCTCCTTGGCCGGAAGAATAACCGCTTCATCGAGGGTTTTAATTTTTCTTTGATTGGTGCTGGAAAAAAATCTCAAAGATTCAATACTATCACCCAATAACTCCAGGCGCAGCGGATCAGAATACATGGAAGAAAAAATATCCAAAATGCCGCCCCTGACGCAAAAATCCCCCGGTTCTTCAACGATGGCCGCACGAACATAACCACCGCTAATAAGCTTTTCGACCAGATAATCCCGGTCAATTTCTTCACC
>Ga0255054_10001369_pt1 | contig 14329 bp, 12 predicted proteins | sample JV7_2_23_MG_FD_188634 | JGI IMG/M metagenome (GOLD analysis project Ga0255054, IMG submission 188634) | Seawater microbial communities from Jervis Inlet, British Columbia, Canada - JV7_2_23 | ecosystem: Environmental > Aquatic > Marine > Inlet | place: Canada: British Columbia | collected...
GACACGATCCGCATGGACGGTGCGGGCGGATAGATATAGGTATTGCGAACCATGAATTCCTTGAGGATATCGTTTTGCAGCGTTCCGGCTAGTTTCTCCGCTGCCACACCTTGTTCTTCGGCCGTGGTGATGTACATCGCCATGATCGGTAGTGCCGCGCCGTTCATAGTCATCGAGACCGAAATCTCGTCGAGCGGGATACCGTCGAACAGAATCTTCATATCGGCGATGCTGTCGATGGCCACGCCGGCCTTGCCCACGTCACCGACGACACGCGGGTGGTCCGAGTCGTAGCCACGATGAGTGGCGAGATCAAAGGCCACCGAGAGACCCGTCTGCCCCGCCTCCAGGTTCTTTCGGTAGAAGGCGTTGGATTCTTCCGCGGTGGAAAAACCCGCGTACTGACGGACGGTCCATGGACGGCCCGCGTACATGGTTGCCCTGGGTCCACGGACAAAGGGTGCCAGGCCGGGCAGCGAATCGACGTGTGCGAGTCCTTCGAGATCTTCGGCCGTGTAAAGCGGCTTGACCGCGATGCCCTCGGGCGTATTCCAGGCCAGTTCTTCGGGCGACTGGCCTTTGCACTCTTTGCTGGCTAGCGATCGCCAATCGTCAAGTGATTGCTTCGGAGACTTCTTCATTTCACGCAGAGTATAGGGCAGACCAGCGGCCTATTATCCGGAATACCTTGTCCAGCTTCCATTAAATATGAATTGACAGTACGCTGCGCTCCGACATTAGTAGAAGGACCGGAATCGAATTCAATGATAATCAGGATTGTCAGAATGCATTTCAGGCCGGGAGAAAGCGAAGCTTTCCTGGATATTTTCAATGCATCCAAACACCTGATTCGGCAATTCGATGGATGTCAGCACTTGTGCCTGTACAACGAAGCCGGTCTACCCGACGTTTTCTTTACGTACAGCATCTGGACATCGGAAGCGAACCTCGATGCTTACAGGAATTCGGAGCTGTTTCGAACTACCTGGGTGAAAACGAAGGCTCTGTTTGCGGACAATGCGAAAGCCTGGTCCATGGAGGAAGTAGAGACGGTGGATGGGGCACACAGCATCAGAAATATGATCTAGGTATGTCGACCGGCTGATGAGACGGTTCCTCACCACATTCACACGAATCTCGTTGATATGCCCGCTTGTGGCAGGCACAGCCAACGCACAAGGGGTTGATCTCGGCGCCAAGCGAATCGATACCCTGATGGTCGAAGAGCCACCCGTAATCAACGGGCTTCTCGATGACGATGCGTGGGCCTTCGCAGCCGTCGTAACTGATCTGCACCAGGTCGACCCGGAAGAGTATGCGGCGCCTTCCCAGGATTCGCAGATTCTCGTCGTATACACCAAAGACGCTCTCTACGTGGCGGGGCGGTTCTACGATAGCGAGCCCGACAAGATCGGCGCGTTGATTCTGCGCCAGGGCGACTGGTCGCCAGGTGAAGATGGGTTCAGCGTTATGGTGGACCCGCTGAACCAGGGGCGCAGCGGCTACATATTCGACCTGACGCCGAATGGTGTTCGAAACCAGGCAGTTTACGAAAATGTCACTATGGAAAACTGGAACTGGCGCGGTATCTGGCACGGTGAGGCCAGGATTGACGACAAGGGTTGGGTTGCGGAAATCGAAATCCCATTCAAGACCTTGTCGTTTGATCCGTCCATCGACGTATGGGGAATGAACTTTAGTCGATATATCGGCAGAAGTTCCGAACAGATTGGGTGGGTGTCGAAGAATCGCACATCAAACCCGTCCTCGTTCGGTGAAGTCGCCGGTATGTCGGGTGCGGAGAAAGGCATCGGCCTTGATGTAGTTCCGTCAGTTCGGATGCGTCAGTCGAAGAACTTTGAGGATGGTACGTCGGCAGATTCATTCGAACCCGCGATTGATGTCTTTTACAAACTGACGCCATCCCTCACAGCCTCATTGACCGTCAATACGGACTTTTCCGGCACTGGCGTGGATGCGCGTCAGATCAACCTGACACGATTCGGCCTGTTTTTTCCGGAGCGCCGCACTTTCTTCTTGCAGGACACGGATATTTTCGAATTCGGGCGCATTGGCGGTGAAGATTTTGAGCAAGAGACCACAATACCGCGGGTGGAGCGAGAAAGCGGCAGGCCCTTCTTCTCGCGACGCATCGGCCTGAGTGAATCAGGCGAGACCATTGACATCGATTACGGCGGCAAACTCACCGGCCGCGCTGGCGGCTGGGATATCGGCACCCTCGGTATCCGCCAGGAGGCGTTCGGGACGGTGGATGCGAGCGACCTTTTTGTCGCACGTCTGTCGAGAAATGTACTCAGGGAATCCAGCGTTGGCGCAATTTTCACGAGCGGTGATCCGAACTCGAACGCGGACAACACCGTGGCAGGTATCGACTTTCGCTATCTCAACACGCACTTGGCAAATGGCGGTGTCATTGAAGGCGCACTCTGGTATCAACAGTCCGACTCGGAGGGTGTTGATGGTGACGACTCCGCGTTCGGCATCAACATCAGTATGCCCAATTCGGAAGGCTTCCGAGCTGGTATTGCCTACAAAGAACTGGAGGAGAATTTCTATCCGGCGCTCGGTTTCGTAAATCGCGTCAATGTCAGTGACCTGACCGCGGATCTCGGATATACCTGGTATCCCTCACGGGGACAGGTGCGCACAGCGTTCAGCGGGATTGACTATCAGCGAATCGAAACCTTGCAGGGCGACCTTCAGTCGCAGACCATTACGGTTCGTGCCATCGAATTGGACAATTACTCCAGCGATCAGATCGCTCTGCACTATCAGCTGTTCGACGAAAACGTCGATACTCCGTTCGAGATATCAGAGGGAATAGTCATCCCGGTCGGCCGTTACTCATTCGATCAGTACTGCTTGGACCTCGGCACCGGTGAGCATCGAGCTCTGTCGGCAAGTGCTTATTATTGTGGCGGTGATTTTTTTGACGGCAGTATTTCGGCACCAGGCATAGACCTCACGTGGCGGCCGAGCCCACACTTCGGGATGGCGGTTGGCTACCACGTCAGCGATGTTCAGCTACCCCAGGGCGATTTTACGACCCGCCTGTTCTCCTTGCGCGCGGATGTAGGTTTTACAAATACCCTGTCCTGGGAAAACCTACTGCAATATGACAATGTCAGTTACACGATGGGGCTAAACAGTATCCTGCGCTGGATACCGCAGGCAGGCCGTGAGGCCGTTCTCGTCATCAACCGGGAATTTGCAGACTATACGCGCGACCGGACATTTACATCGGTCACAGGTGATATCACCTTCAAGTTCGGCTACACCTTTCGATTCTGAAATCCAATCAATTAGCCCAGCAACGGAGCAGGTACCTGGTTACGTCGTTCGAGATTGACAAACGGCCCGTGCCCAAGGTCAGCAGGAACCTTTTCACCATCAAGCATCAACCATGCGCTCTCAGCGTCCTTGAATTCGGCCCGAATCGATGCGTTGCCGATCATTCGCTCAAGCCCCCACGACCAGCTGGAGCAGGCGACGAATCCGATTTCGATCGTCTCCCCACTTATGTCGGAATAAATAAATTGGCCATCCTCGATCTCAATACGCCTTGCTAACTGGAATCGTCGCAAGAGATACCTCGGTCCACTGCGTCGCTGCGCAATCAACGCGTCCCGACCGACGAAATTTCTTGCGTCCAGATCGACGATCCAGCTCAGGCCGACCTCGAAAGGCGTTCGCTCGAAGCCTGGCCGCGGATCAAGTTCAGTGGCGAAATCCCAGGCTGCCACGACGAATCCGCCTTCGAGCCGGCAGGTTTCCAGCGTTCTGAGACCATAGCCGGGCATGGCCAGTCCGGTTTCCAGTCTCGTCGCTACGATCCGCTGCGAGAATGCCGGCACCAGCTCCGTTGTCATCCAGCATTCGTAGCCAAGATCTGCCGTGAAACCAACACGGGACACTCGGACAGTATCGCCACCGAGCGCGTAATCCCGAACTTCGAACGGGCGGAGTTCTTCCACGCGCTCGAAACCCATATGCAGCAGTGCCGATGCCGAAGCGGGACCCTGAACGGCCATTCCCGCAAACTGCGCGCTGACGTTCGTGAACGAAACATCTTCAAGGCCGAAGCGATCGCACAAAGACTCGAAGTATGGTGTGTGGTCGATGTCCGATGGCATGATCAGGTAGTCGTCATCATCGAACTTGAACAGGACCGCATCATCTTTGATGGTGCCGTCGTCGTTGCACATGACGGCGTAGGTTGCGCGCATCGATGGCAACTCGCTGGAAGGGCGGGTGAGGGTATTGTCAAGAAAGCGACCGCAGTGCGGTCCGCGGATTCGAATTCTCTGTAGCGGCGTGGAATCGAATATCGCGCATCGGTTTCTTAGCTCAGTGTATTCGAATTCGTCGTCGCCGTAGTCGAACGGTAACGCGAACTCGTTCCAGTTGATGTAGCCCTCATCCTCAACCGAAGTGGCAATGAGCTGGTCGAAATTCCGATCCTGACGCCGGTTTAGAAAGTCAAAAAAAGTACTCTTGCGTAGCACGTTTGTGTCCCTTGCCGAATCAGGCCGAAAGCTAACAAATGACATTGTTGCCTATTTGGAACGGCTATATGTCCTCACGTGTAGGCATTCAGCCAGATCGCCGTGCTCAGGGTTATCGCTTGGCCACGTGAACCGGGTTTTGTTGCCATATGTGAACCCTGTCGCAGTTTCGCCGATTGCGCGCGACCAATAATGACACCTCGATACTTGGCAAGCTCGCGATAGTGCGACTTTGCCGAACGTAGCTACCTTGAACTCTTCAGGGTTGCAAAGGAGCTGCGCCAGGGAGGTCGTGACATGAGAGCAAAGAGCCATACAACTCGCAGTGCGTGCCGTATTGTATTAGTCGCTGCCACATTGGCAGTTGGCGCCTGCGACGCGGTTAATGATGCAGTTGATGCTATCAACGACGTCGGTAACGATGCGGACGTCCACTACTATATCTCGCTCGGCACCTCGTTGTCGGTCGGTGTGCAACCCAATGGCAGTGGCGTACTGCTCCCGACTGACAATGGTTATGCGGACCAGCTTTTCGACCGCATCAGGCCTGCGTTCGAAGCCGCTCCTGCAGCGCAGCCTCGTGAACTGCGGCTCAACAAACTCGGTTGCCCGGGAGAGACTCTGGACGATATGGTGAACGGCGGAAGCTGTCCGTATTTCGCTGGATCTCAGCTCGATGCGGCAGTCGAGTTTCTTACCGACAATCCGGGAAAGGTCCACCTGGTCACGATCGATATGGGTGCCAACGATTTTCAGAATGCTGGATGCATTGGCGCGACGGTCGACCTAGTCTGCGCCAATAACGTGTCGGCGCAGATCTCTACTGAGTTGGCAGCAGTCCTGGTAACTCTGCGCAACGCCGCCGGTCCCGACACAACCATCGTCGGCATGAACTACTACAATCCCTACCTGGCGTCCTGGTTAGTCGATGCCGCTGGCCAGGCGCTTGCCATGGAATCGGCCCTGGCCATCGCTGTTGCGACTGATGTTCTGGGCACGACTTACGCCACCGCAGGAATGCCCGTGGCTGATGTGGCTGATGAGTTCGACTCAGACGACTTCACAACGATGGTGGCGTCGTCACAGCCGTCTCCGAACGAAGTCCTGCCGGTGAGCGTGAACAACATCTGCGAGTTGACCTACATGTGTGATGCGGCGGTCGGGCCTGATATTCACGCCAATACGGCCGGATATGGCCGGATTGCGGATGCCTTTGAGGCTGTATTGCCCTGAAAATCCGTGTTCCCCCATTTCTTCCTGCAAACTTGCCTATATATAGGAACCGGGAGCAATAGGTGCTCGAGAAGGTAGGGCAAATGGGCGAGGATTCCCCGCAAACACTGACCGAGGCACGGACAGACAGGGAGCTTTTCAAGGCGACCATACCGTTCGCCGTCGAATCCGTGAAAACAAGTTGGTGGCTCGTCGCCTCGACGTTCGTGATGCTGATCGCGTCACTTGCCGGTGCAGCCATGGCACCCGTGTGGCCGCTGCGATTGTCGTTCTCCATCTTGTCGGCGCTGCTGATGGTTCGCGCTTTCATCACGTACCACGACTATATGCACAACGCGATTCTGTCGCATTCGCGACTCGCTTGGGTGCTGTTCCGCATATACGCTGCGGTCGCGCTCACACCGCCGCGAATGTGGAAAAATAGCCACAATTATCACCATGGTCACGTCGGCAAGCTCGCTGCCGCCAGCGTCGGCGCGTTCCCGATCATGACCACTGAGATGTGGCGCGAGGCTTCCCTGGTCGCGCGCGCAGGCTACCGGATCGAGCGGCATCCGCTGACCGTACTAACCGGGTACCTCACAATCTTTTTCTTCAGCCTCACTTTGTTGCCACTCCTGAGGAATCCGGCTCGGCACTGGGACTCGCTGCTCGTTCTGCTCGGCCATGGCTCCCTGATTAGCTCCATGTGGTTTTTTGGCGGTTTTGATGCCGCGTTTTTTGTCGTCTTGTTGCCGATGACGATCGCCTCGATGATCGGCAGCTATTTATTCTTCGCCCAACACAGCTTTGAAGGTATGCACATCCTGCCGGAGGAGACCTGGACGTATCATCAGGCGGCAATGGAATCCTCCAGCTACATGAAGCTCAACAAACTCATGCGATGGTTCACCGGTAACATCGGCTATCACCATGTCCATCACCTGAACGTGCGCATCCCGTTTTATCGGCTTCCCGAGGCGATGGAGGCAATTCCCGAACTTCAATCGCCTGCGACCACATCGCTTTCGCCTCACGACATCAGTGCGTGCTTCCGGTGTTGCTTGTGGGACGAAGGCCTGCAGCGAATGGTCTCGTATCGCGAGGCCTCCAGAGCAGCGCAGCCGGCCTGACCCAGAGACTCTCGGTTAATGCGCTGGATGTTGCCCGGCAAATCACTTTCTGCGTAAATAGCCGCCATCTCAGTATTGCGGGCTGCTTCGAGCAGCCGGGAAGACCATGCCAACATTCATCGACCCCCTGAAGCGCGCCTTGCAGATCGGCGCCGATCGTACGGCGGTGCTTTACGACGGCAATAGCACCAGCTATCGAGACCTGTGGACGCGCTGTCGCAAGCTCGCCGGAATGGTCTCCGGTAAAGGCGCCGGGCCAGGCGACCGGATCGCGATCCTAGCCGCGAACTCACCGCAATATGTCGAAATATACGTGGGCCTGCCGGCAGCCGGGTTCGTGATCGTGCCACTCAATACGCGCCACGCCGAGCCGGAGCTGCACTATGCACTCGAAGATGCCAGCGCGAAGCTCCTGATCACCGATCGCGATCCGGGTGCGCTGAGTGATCTTGTCGATACTGTCGTCAGTTTGCCGGACGAATACGAAACGCTGCTCGATGAAGCCGACGAAATGGAACTCGGCGTCGGCGTGACTGAGGACACGCTGGCCGGCCTGTTCTATACAGGGGGTACGACGGGTGCCTCGAAGGGCGTCATGCTGTCACACCGTAACCTGATCTCCAACACGCTGCACAACATGACCATGTCGCAGCCGTCGCAGGGGCATATCTGGCTGATCATGGCGCCGATGTTCCATGCAGCCGGAACAAACGGGGTACTTACCGGAATCTGGTCGGCGAATTGCCAAATTCCGTTACAGGAATTCGACCCGGCGACCGCTCTCGACCTGATCGAACGTCATGGCGCCACGCATACGCTCGGTGTACCGGCGATGCTCGCAGCAATCACCGAATTACAGCTCAGTGAGCCGCGAGATACCACTTCGCTGCAGCTCGTGCTACATGGCGGTTCGCCTATCGCGACCGAGGTTGTACGCCGTGCCCACGAGGCATTCCCCAGCGCGGAATTCGCGCATGTCTACGGGGCGACGGAAACTTCACCGCTCGTGACCGGAATTCGTAATGAACAGCTCTGCCTCGACGAGCCGCGCGGCCGCTCCTGCGGCCAGACCTTGATCGGCGTGCAGCTCAAGATCGTCGACGGGAATGGTGACGAATTGCCCACCGGCGAAGTTGGTGAGGTCGCGACAAGCGGTCCGAACATCATGCAGGGGTACTGGCGCAAACCTGAGCAGACGGCAGAAGTACTGCGGGACGGCTGGTACTACACAGGTGACCTCGGCCGCCTCGATGCCGACGGCTACCTTTACCTCGTCGACCGGGCCAAGGACATGATCGTGACAGGCGGCGAGAACGTCTACTGCAGCGAGGTGGAGGAAGCCCTCTACAAGCATCCAGCAGTGCTGGAAGCAGCCGTGATTGGCGTTCCTGACGGCAAGTGGGGCGAAGCCGTGCACGCCGTCGTCGTGCCTCGCGAATCGATTAGTGCCGAGGAACTGATCGAGTTCTGTCGCGAGCACATTGCCGGCTACAAGCTGCCGAAAGCGATCACGTTTTCAGAGACTGAATTGCCCAAGTCCGGGCCGGGTAAGATACTGAAGCGCGAGTTACGAAAGCCCTTCTGGGAAGGCAAGCAAACTGGCATTAACTAGAAGTGATGAAGCCGCAATTTGCGCATCATCATTCAAGCTCCTCTTCTGGCCGTCGGATACCGGCCAGGACGCGGATGTCCCGTCAACTACGGTGACCCCTAGGCGGCCAACCATAGAATCAAACTGATCAGAGTGGCTGCGTATGCGGCGCCGAGGGCGACTACGCCGGTTTCGATTTCTTCGATGCGATTATCATTTGGCATTTTCTTGCTCCAACAGGTCCTTTCCCCAGGCTTCTATGCTCTCGCCATGCGCATCCGAAGAACTGACGAAGTCGTAATCCTCTCAACATGAACACCTGATCAATTCCTGATGTCTTGCCAAGTCATTGATCAGTCAGGCCATCACGGGCAAGTGGGAGACGAGCGTCGAGGAAACAGGGTGACTACGCGAGCCGTTGAGAGTCCGATTCACTCTGGGAATCAGACCTTGAGCTGGTAGTATCTTGAAGGGTCGCTTAGATTATGTGACCAAATGCGCTACGTAGTCTTGTTGGCATTTCTATTGGCACTTATGCCCTCCCTACTCCAGGCACAGGCAGGGGACGGTCGAATCTATGTTCGGCGCATCGAGTTCCTGGGCACCGATCAGATTAACGACGATGTACTGCGGCGAGAGTTGAGTCAACTCGAGGGCACCCACATCAATACCGTCGCACTGGAACAGTCCAGATTGCGACTGGAGCGACTGCCGTATGTTGAGCGTGCGCAAATGGCGCAGAGACCGGTCAAAGATTCCCCAGACCAGGTTGATGTTCTGATCACTATCACTGAAGCACCGGCCCGGGAATACAGGGTTGGTGGCGCGTACTCCGAATCGCTACGAGTCTCTGGCTATGCCTTCTTTATCGACGAGAATCTATTTGGAACGGGCCAACGTTTCCTCGCCCGGGTTGAGGCGAGCGAGTTTCATACCGCCGCTCAACTTTCGCATACGGATCATTTTGTTGGCTCGAACAGGATCAGTCGAACCATCGCGCTCTCGTCGCGGCGGTTCGATCAGCTGACCGCGGATACCACCGAGCTCGATGGTGATCTGGCCAGAGCGGGGCTGGAGTTCGGCTACCAGGTAGCGGAACGGCAAGCGGTTCATTTAGGGCTCGCCCTTCAGGATACCGAGCTCACCACGGGGCCGCTTGCAAGTAGCCAGCTCGAGAATTGGGTGCGCAACAATGGTAACCCTGCGGTGCAGGGAAATGAGTCGTCAACGGATTATCTGATCGCCGAAATCATGATTGGCTGGCATCACGATACGCGCGACAAAAAGGTATTTCCCAACGCCGGGGTAGAGCAGTTGCTCAGTTTGAAGGCTGCCGTTCCAGGGAGCGAAATCGAGTACTACGCGATCAATTACAAGCTCAGCAAATATTGGCATCTCAATGGCGGATGGACGGCGAAGATCAAGACTAATCTGGGATTTGGCGCAAAGTATGGCTCGAAGACATCCTCCCTGGCACCCAATCTCAATTGGTTCGCGGGCGGGCCAGACTCGGTGCGCGGGTACCGCGAGAACCGATTAGGACCTAAAGATAGCCTGGGCAATCCTTATGGCGGGAATCTCAACTTTTCCACCCAGTTCGAGCTGATGATGCCATTGCCCAAGAAATGGCAAAAGCATACACGGATTGGACTTTTCTATGACATTGGTAACGTGTTCTCGACGGAGAACGTCAGCTTCCAGGATGACGATGGACAAAGTCTGGACTACACGTTCAAGATGTCCGAGTTGCGACAATCAGCGGGTGTTGCTGCCCAAATCCTGATCCCGATTGGACTGTTGCGGCTGAGCTATGGCGTTCCCCTCAACGCGGAAGACAACAACTCGAATCGCTTCCTTCGCGACGATATCGAACGGTTTCAGATCGCTATCGGAGTGGAATTTTGAGACTGACCATTGCGTCCCGAAGCAGCCGTCGAGTTGATAACATTGCGACAGGCTGCTACTGACCCAAAGCGGTAGTCAGCAAGACACGATACCTGCTCGTATAATGTCAGTTGCAAGTTGGCTAACCCATAGCCCAAAGGGCGACTCATGAAACGACCGACAATAAGAACAGCTGCCGAAGCAGTAGGAATAATTGCACTTCTTGCCTCACTGGCATTTCTTGCGCTGGAGATCAACCAGTCCAACAAGATCGCTATTGCATCAGTCAGTTACGATATTCTCTCTGATTTCAACGAGTATCACCGTCAGGTTCTCGCAGACCCCGAAGTAGCGGAGTTCATATCGAAACTTGAAAATGCAGACGACACGACCTTGAGCCCTGCAGACAACGCGCGTGCGCACGCATTCGTAACGATTTTCATCAATCTTTGGTATGCAATCCAAACAGCACACGACAATGGACAACTTACCGACGACGATTTTCGGGCATACCTGGAGGATGCTCAGCATGCGCTGCGCCGCTACCCCCGCGCTGTTCCGTACTTCAAGGCAAGCGTCGAATCTACTCCTAGCCTTCATGGCTTGGAAATTTTCCAACCGATATTCGAGGCTAACGAATCACCAAGCCAGTGATTAGGCAACTTAGTGTTAGGACAACTTTTTACGATGTGGGGACGACCGCTTCTGGCCAACTCCCGCCCTTCGTACCCTCGCTTTTTCAGCAGTTCTAACGGCTGCTTGTAGTAGGTGCTGACGTTCAGAATGCAGCGATTTGATAATCTCCAGTTGAGTGGCTGGTACTGACCCAAAGCGGACATCATTCAAACAGTTGACGACACGCCCAAGGGCCCGTGTGACAGGCCGGCTGTGGTCTGGTGTAGGGGTTTCTCCCTACGGATAACGGTCCAATATGGGCTAATGTTTTATTGGGTGATTTGCTTTACCGGAGAATTTCCGTCGTAAATAATCTCGCGCTTCAGCGACTGGGATACTAACGCCATGTGTTTTTTTATTAGTCTATTGCCAGCGACAATCTGGGCAGTCATCGGCTACTTTGTGTTGTTTTCGTCAACCCGGGCGGAAGGCCGGGTCCAAACTCTCGGGCATTGGCTGGCGATCTGGATATTTTTCATCGCTGTACTCATCCCGTTTGTGGCTGCCTATATCACGCTCGCCGGGTTCTGCCCTATTGGCGCAATGATGCAGGTACACGAATGGGTCCAATGAGGAAGTGCAACACCTGAATCATCCGTAGAGGGCGGTTCAGCAATCTTGTTCTGATTAGATAGTGAACTCTGCTAAAGAACTCCGCTTTGGGCGCAGACTATTCACTGGGAGGGTGTCTTGTGGAATTGCTACTCTGGTCGATAGTCGGCGGCATCGTCGGAACCGTGCTTATGGATATCGCGGATAAGATCATGGAGCGAACGAACTTCACGAAAGGCGCCGCTTGTGGCGGACCTCGGGCACTCGGTCGGTGGTTCCTGGGGCTGTTCAGCGGGCATCTAGTCCATGAGAACATAATTGAGTCCAGCCCCGTAAAAAACGAAGTCTCTGTGGGCTGGATATTTCATTACAGTCTTGGCGCTGGTGTGGCATTGACTTATCCCTTGTTCTATCTCGTCCTAAATATGCCCATGCCGGAAAATCACCTGGTTCCTGGTCTTTTATGGGGGCTGGCAACAACAGTCCTGCCATGGTTCACCAATTTTCCGGGATTTGGTTGGGGCGTTTTTGGGGTTAGAGCGCCGAAGGGTATGCGGTCTCTGCTTGCCCCGGCTATTGGGCATGCTTGCTATGGGCTGGGTCTGGGCCTTGTCCTCACGATGACCGTTGCTGGCCATGGTATCTAAGCACGGTACCTGCCAGCGCCCAATCTACGAAGTTCCGCTCATGGCCGCGAGCCGTCGGTCGGCTGTTAGACTGCTGAGTGACGGTTGCTGACCCTTTGCGGACATTCGCAAATTGGCGGAATATCTGCAAAACAGAAGGTAACCTCAGCCACCGAAATGCCAGTTCTACTCTTGCAGCATCCTGATCGCAGCCTCAAGCTGAGAGTCTGAACCAGATCGGAGGACAGCCCTATCGTAGGGCACTGCAACATCTGGAATAACACCTTTTCCTTCCGGCACATAGCCATTCACAAATCGGGTTTCAGCGACCGGATAGACCAATGACGCGCCTATATCCAGCGGCAGCACATCAGCCACCAGTACCATGCCTGCCGTTGTATTGCCAATGACCTTCGCACGGCCCAATGCTTGCATAGCGCCAGGGAGTTCTTCTGCTGATGAGGCACTCATTTCATCCACGATGAAAACCACCTTGCCCTCATAAGCATCTGGGGACGGGTCAAGATTGATGTCGTCGGGCCCACGACGACCAACATATTGCCAAACACGAGCACGCTCTCTGATGAGATGCTCAGCAATGGCGCGACGAACCTGAAAATCACCGCCAACATTACCGCGTAGATCAATGATTAAGCCTACCATGTCGTGATATTCGTCGATGGCAGCGATGATTCGCTCGGTCAACTCGCCATGGAAGGAACTGAAACGAATGTAGCCAAACTGTTCGTCTATAACCCTTTTCTCAAAATCTAAATAGACTGGCGGGATGCCTTCTATAAGCTCTATCGCACCTTCACGCGCGAAGGCCGTAAGCTCCATGTTTTGCTCTGCTCCAGATGTGTCCAAATAAACAATTTTGACGGTTTCACCTGCGTCACGAAACAGTTCCCGTTCAGCACGTTCCGTGGCCAGCAATTGCGGTGGAATGGCTGGCACGGGAGGAGTGGTGACCTCTGCCATGAAATCATCCAGTGTCAGGTTGTTCAAACTTGTTATGACCGTTCCGGGCTGGAGGTCGGGCGCTAAATCACCCAACATAGCCTTCCGGCGTGTGACAACAAGGCGGTTATCAACGATACGGAGGTTTAACCCAACCTCACCATCAGCAAAGGAGGCAGGAGCGCCGATCCATTCAGGATGGTCATTGGGAATAACGCCAATATGAGATACTTCAAGTCGAAAAAGCATGGTGTTCAGCGTGATATAGAACTCTTTCTCAGTTGGCGCTGAGAGGGCCTTATCGCGGTACTCATCACCAAGGGCCTGCCAGTTGCGTCCACCAAAAGTTTCGTCATAGAAAGACGAATTAATTGTTTCCCAGATTTGTGTAAAGGCGTGTTCTCTGTCGGATGTGACGTCCGCATCAACGCAACCGGTTACGAAAATGTAAATTGAGGCCAGAGCCGCCAACGCAATTTTTTTAGCAAGCACTCTTCCCTCTGATATGTTCCTTAACATGGCGACAATCACCCCAACCTTCAGATCATCACAGTCTGCCCACCCCAGCCAAGATCTCTATCAGCAATAACCCTTAGTCGAGGTCACCGGACCTGTTTTCTTAGCCATCGACTGGCCGCTCCTGGCCGTTTGCGGCCTGTCAAAACAGAGAAATCTGCTCCGTTTGAACGTCCGCTCCTGGTGGAAGCAGTCATTCAGTTTTGCGGCGTTCAAAAATCGCTGATGAGCGACTGCTTTAGCTCCGATAGCCGCCATTGGGATGGTAGAGTCGTGAGAGGCTGCTGCTGACCCATAGCGGACATTCCGGATTGCTCAATAAAAACCAAATTTGGTTAAATATCCAGCAAGACTACGGATCGTGTACTACGCTTTGTAGACAACAATGACAAAGCCAAACCCGCCAAAAGACGGGGACGGAAAGCCACGGGTCCTCGCTTTCTCCGCAGATTTCTACTGCGAAGAGAGTGGAGGCCGTTTCATGAACGCATCAAGGGGAAATAACATGTCTAGCAAAATTGCGCGCGCGGCGTATTGGTCGCTCGCATTGTTAGTGTCCGTTGTAATTGCCAGTCCGGCGAATGCACAGAATATTTTCCGGAACAGCACCAGCACTGAAAGTGGTTACAGCACGTGGGACGACGACGCGATCAA
>Ga0255054_10001370_pt1 | contig 14328 bp, 15 predicted proteins | sample JV7_2_23_MG_FD_188634 | JGI IMG/M metagenome (GOLD analysis project Ga0255054, IMG submission 188634) | Seawater microbial communities from Jervis Inlet, British Columbia, Canada - JV7_2_23 | ecosystem: Environmental > Aquatic > Marine > Inlet | place: Canada: British Columbia | collected...
TGTGGGCGACTACATCAAATCCTATTTTTCTACTTGTTGCCATGGTTTAAGCCCTAAAGTTTCTCTGTCTCACCTCTACTGTAACGTCTATTTCAGTAGTGGTGAAGATCATTAATGGCGTAGTTGCAGTTGTGGTACTAGTACCCGTTGTCGAAGTAGTCGACATAGTCGACATTGTGGTCCAGCCGGTATGAGTCGTACCGGTAGTGGAGAACGTGCTTATGGTAGATACAGTGCTGCTTGATGTTGTGGTGACAGTCGTAGTAGTCGTGGTCGTAGTTGTAGATGGTACTCCTGATGGAGCCTCTATGTCTATCTCCATCTCTGAGACAGTGATCGTACTGGCTGCAAATCCCTGGACCTTTACCACCAGGTCTGCAAGATCTGCCTCTGGCCTGTCCATCGTAGTCCAGTACTGGCCTGCAAGAGTTTCCCATGTGTTAGTAACGGTATTCTGTACTATTACAGGTATGCCCGCCTGCACCACACCAATGTACGGAGTGATCCTAACGTACGCATCGGTGTCTGTGCTACGCATCCTGACTATAATCCTAACCAGACCAGCTGTACCAAGGTAGCTAGGATCGGACCAGTCAAACAGGTTGCTTACATCTTCATCGTCAGCTATAATATATGTACTATCGTCGGCTAGTGCAATAGTATTGCTCACCAGCGGCCACAACTCTATACCCTCTGACGGTTCCCAATCTGGAGTACCTGGATAGTTGTCTCCGTCTGGCACCAATCTCACGTTAGCTGGCACGGTTGTGATAGTGACAGTGGTCGTAGTAGACGAGCTGCTTGTCGTAGTAGTACTCGCGGTCGTCGAAGTGGTCGATACTGTTGACGCTGTCGAAGCAGTAGTTGAAGAAGTAGTGCTTGTGCTCGTCGTAGACGTCGTAGAGGTCGTGGACACGGTACTGGCAGTACTAGCTGTAGAAGCTGTGGTACTTGACGAAGTCGAACTCGTGCTAGTCGTACTTGTAGTCGACACTGTACTAGCGGTAGTACCCGTAGCCGTTGTCGTAGTCGAAGACGATGTAGTGCTGGTGGTGCTTGTGGTTGACACAGTACTGGCTGTAGTACCGGTAGTCGATGTCGTGCTAGACGATGTTGTCGAAGTAGAAGTTGTGGTAGAAGAAGAAGTAGTACTTGTAGTTGAGATGGTCGATACGGTGCTCGCTGTAGTCGAGGATGAAGTAGACGTAGTGCTACTGGTAGACGTCGTCGACACAGTGGACGCCGTACTAGCTGTCGTCGAACTACTCGTCGTACTCGTCGAAGTTGTAGTGCTAGTAGTAGAAGTAGTCGACACCGTACTTGCAGTTGACGCAGTACTACTCGAGGTCGTAGAGCTTGTCGAAGTCGTTGATGTAGTACTTACAGTGCTCGCAGTACTAGAGCTGGTTGTGCTACTGGTAGAAGTTGTCGAAGCTGTGGTACTGGTTGTACTTGTAGTAGACGTAGTTGAAATCGTCGAGACCGTACTTGCAGTACTGGCAGTCGAGCTACTCGTCGAAGAGGTCGAGGTTGAAGTAGATGTAGTAGACACCGTAGAATAAGTAGTAAGCGGTGGTGCAGTAGAACTAGTTGTTGTTGAACTCGTTGACGTAGTTGATGTCGTAGAGATAGTACTAGCTGTAGACGCTGTGCTACTTGAGGTCGTGCTGCTGGTAGATGTTGTAGATATTGTCGACGCAGTACTGGCAGTCGTAGAGCTAGTGGTAGAAGTAGTCGAGGTTGTAGATATTGTCGACGCAGTTGACACAGTAGACGCAGTACTACTGGAACTCGTAGTTGAACTCGATGTGCTGGTAGACGTCGTCGATGCAGTACTTGCCGTACTAGATGACGTACTCGACGTAGTTGATGTAGACGTTGTAGATACAGTAGTAGCCGTACTGGAGGCCGTAGATGCAGTGGATGAAGATGTAGTAGTGGTACTCGTAGTTGAAGTAGTAGTCGGCAGATCTAGTGTACCATAACCAATAGTAAAGTCATTCCAATCATTAGTGACATCAGGATTGTTAGTGAAGCCACCAATAGCAAGATGGAAGTTGACGTTTGCATCCTGAGCACCCTGATCGTTAGCACCTAGGGTCACCCATCCAGCACCGATATCGTAATAGGCCGTTATAGTAGAGCCAGTTCTTTGAAGGCGTAACTTCGCAGTGCCACTTACCTGACTGATATTAGCATTGGCTGATGTATGATCTCCAGCATCGCCGTTGCGATACGTATGCCTCATTACATACTCACCATTACCAAAGCAAGCATAGTAGATGTCATCCCGCCTGTTGGCTATGGAGGGATTGATGGCTCGAAGTTCTATTACCCATCCACTGGAGTCTCCCACACAGGCATGGACAATAGGAGTCATATCTACCCATACATCAAAATCATCATTGATCACAAAGCTGGTGGAAATACCTTTGTATGCTCCCCCTGTAGACTCTTGGCGGGCTTTATTACTCTTAATAGTAGCTGCGGTATTATTATTCCAATACAGATGATACGGATTACTGTCTTCAACCCCATCAAATGAATCATAGAACACCGTTGCAGTTGTAGTTGTAGTACTTGAACTAGTCGAAGTAGTGGAGGTTGTAGATGCCGTACTTGCCGTAGAGGCAGTAGTACTGCCTGTTGATGATGTTGTCGCAGAACTAGTACTAGTAGCCGTAGTGCTCGAAGTACTGACAGTACTCGCCGTAGTCGACGAACTAGTGGAAGTGGTCGTAGTGGTAAAACCAACGTCCGCTGGCATGAGAGGTTCACACCCACCCGTACCTATACTATAATAGGCTACATTGACATCGTCCCAAGGATCACTTGTGCTGAAGTTACCGCGGTTAGTTGGACCCGGATAACCAGTACCCTGGATCCTACTTCCATCACTGTCGTTGTCCTCAAGGTCCCAAGCTACTGGCTCTGTATCGCCATGGCTCCATACTTTAAGCTTGAGGGCTACTGGATTAGTACCAGAAACCTGGAAGCGCATCCAGTACCATTTATCAGTACTGTAATTCCAGGTCATCGTAGCAAGGGTGTCCCAGCTATTGTTGACAGTTCTCCGAATGCGGAGAGTATCACCACCTTGTAGTTCGCCTATGTAGTGAGTGCGATAATGACCAGCGCCAGTATGGATACGCCTGGCCATTATGATAGGACCACCGTTTGAGCTGGTCTGCTCTGCCGCAAATAGCATGACCTGATCGCAATCGAGTACGGCACCCACGTCATCTGGAGATATACCGGTATTCCAACCACCACCATTACGGCACTCCATAACTCTTGAGCCATATGGATTGGCCTTGGTTGCTATGTTATAGCTTGGCTCAGAACCAGCGTAAGCATCTCTACGAGTCCAATCACTGGGTTCTTGGTCTAGGGTATACGCACTCCAATCCCAATAGTATGTACATGGAGCAGTTGTGGTCGTGCTGACAGTACTAGCAGTGGAAGTGGTCGATGCAGTACTAGACGTCGTTGATATGGTACTAACAGTCGACGCAGTAGTTGAGCTGCTGGATGTAGTGGTGCTGCTGGAGCTTGTCGAGGTTGTAGTGCTACTCGTAGTCGTAGGTGGAGGAGTACTAGCAGTACTAGCCGTAGTCGACGACGAAGTAGTAGTAGTCGTAGTGGTAAAACCAGCATCTGCTGGCGTAAGAGGCTCGCATCCACCTGTACCTACACTATAATAGGCTACGTCGGTGTCTGCATAGGGAGAACCTGTACCCCAGTTACTATAATCACTCGGACCTACATAGCCAACAGCTTGAATTCTTGGAGCAGTGGAATCACTATGTTCTAGGGTCCATGCACCTGGCTCTGCATCACCATATGCCCACACCTTAAGTTTAAGAAGTACTGGACTGGTACCAGAAACCTGGAAACGCATCCAATACCATTTATCAAGATCATAGGCAAAAGTCGTACTAGTCATCTGAACAAAAGCAGCATTGACTAGACGCATAATTTGTAGTTTATCATCATCATAAAGCTGGGCCCAATAATGGGTCTTATAGTGCCCACCACTTGTGGCAATACGTCTTGCTTGCAACTGCGCGCCACCGTTGCTATTGGTCTGACTTTGTGTGAACAGCATTAACTGTTCACTATCAAGTACTTGTCCCACATCATCTGGAGAACAGCCCATTAGCCAGGCACCACCAGAACGGATCTCTAGTACCCTATCGCCGTATGGTTGAGTCTTAGATCGAGTGAAGAAATGTGGCGGACCTGGGTCACCTTCACCGTAAGCATCTCTACGTGTCCAATCACTAGGCTGTTCATCTAGAGTATACGCACTCCAGTCCCAATAGTACGTACAGGGAGCGGTTGACGTAGTACTCACAGTGCTAGCAGTTGACGAAGTGCTTGTCGAAGACGCAGTACTGAGAGTAGATGCAGTTGAACTACTTGTAGTACTCGAAGAGGTAGTTGAAGAAGTAGTTGTTGGCCAATTTAGCGTACCCTTAAAGATGGTAAAGTTGTCCCAGTTCCCTTCGGTGGCTGGATTAGTATTACCATGTAGGTTTGCCATTGCGATTGAGACAGGAGTGCCCGTACCAGCAGACCATGTATGATTCAGAGTCCAGGATGAACCACTCCACCAATAGGTTGACCATGTGGTACCTACTCTTGTAAGACGTAGCTTACCGGAAGTATCTGTCGTAGTGTTGCCTGTGCCTTGCCATCCAAGGTTGTTTTCCCAGGTACGGTATTCCTGCTGACCATACCAACCTCTGACAAGAGAACCACCTTCGCCATCTTCATCTACGACGGTTAACTGCATACTCCAGAAGCTAGAGTTGGGATAGGTAACTAGGTCATAGTCTACTACAACATCTATATCGCCAGAAAGAACTTCAAAACTATAGTGTGCGAAACGAGCGTAGCACCAATTACCAGAACCCGAAGGCAAGGTCATATTGAGCTTGTTGCTCTGAATATCGACAGTAGCAGTACCACCTTCGGCAACATCCCAATAGATATCATCAGGCGGATCACCATTGGTACCAGTGAAATCGTCATAGAAAACGGTAGAGGTGGTTGTAGTGGTCGTACTGCTGGTCGACGTCGTTGACGTCGTTGACGTCGTTGACACCGTGCTAGTAGTGCTGGCCGTAGATGCGGTAGTTGAGGACGACGTTGTAGTAGTCGTAGTTGTGGTGGTAGTAATGGATTCGAATGTACCCTTAGTAACAGTGAAGTTGTCGAAGTTACACTCTGCGGTTGGATCATTATTCCCGTTACGCATTTCGATGCGTACAGTTACCTTGCCGGCAGCAGGGACCTGCGTCTCCGGCCCCCGGATAATATTCCACTGAGAACTATACCAGGCGTACCACGTCCAGTCCTTACCTACTCTAGCTATGCGTAGTTTACCAGTAAGGTCATCTCTAGAGGACGGACTACCAAAGCCGAATCCAGTTCCGTCATCCCAGTTTCCACGGTAGGCATCTCCACCAGTAGTCCGGTAGAGGCGCTGGAGGTCTGCACTTACAGAGGAGTCTACTTCAGTTATTGACAACTGTGCAAGCCAGAAGTCCGTACTTGGGTGTTGAGGTAAATCGAAGTCAACCTTGATATCGAAGTCGTCATCGAGGGTAAAGCGAGTTGACGCGCCTTGACCGACGACATCGCCGACTATGGTAACATTAAACTTGTTGCTCTGTATCTCAGCTTGGGCACCAGAAGGATACCAGTAGGTTTGATCTACATCGTCGCCGTTGGTACCAGTAAAGTCATCATAGAAAACCGTACCAGTCACAGTTGTAGTGGTAGAGGAGCTAGTAGACGAAGTAGAGGTTGTCGATGTGGTTGATATGGTGCTTGCTGTGGAGGCTGTACTGGATGTCGTTGATATAGTACTCACAGTTGATGCAGTGCTAGTAGTAGAGCTAGTAGTCGGCAATGGAGGATCTAAGTTATCATTATATACCTGTCTGACCTGAGTGGCCGTCAGAGCTGTGTCGGCCCAGATCATATAGTCATCTATTTGTCCTAGGTAGTCCTGCGTAGCTGTGAAGTTAACTCCGGTGACATAGTGATATGATTCAACAATATTAAGATTATTGCGTGCGTATTGATCTACATATTCTCCATTGATGTAGTATTTAACTGCATTATTAGCTGAATCATAAGACAATGTAAGATGAAACCATGTTTCTTCAGGGAACGTGTTAATGCCACCGTTGTACTTGAGAGTAGTATTAACATCGTAGTGCACCATTCTAAGAGAATTGGGGTCGTTGTAATAAAGGCCGATTCTCTGTGCTGAAGCATCTGTACCGTATTCAAATATGTACTCCCCCTGGCCGGGCCAAGTTTGAAGCCTGAGCCGCATGGCAAACGTCCAGGAGTCATCTCCGGTGATACCCACAAGGGGACCGGTAAAGTAGTTACCATCTCCACTCTCAGGGCCCTTGCATCTGCCGCGGCCAGTATCACCGGCGCTATACGTAGGTGAACCTACCTCTGTACCATGATTTTGATTTCCAGAGTAGTCAGCCGGGCTATCGTTATCGAACTTCCACCATAGATCAGGAAGCGGCGCCGGCGGTGCCGTAGTGGTAGTAGAGCTGGTAGAGGCAGTACTAGACGTAGTCGATGTAGTAGATGCAGTACTAGCCGTACTTGAAGTCGAAGAGCTAGAACTTGATGTAGTAGATGTTGTGGAGGTCGTTGATACAGTACTAGCGGTCGATGCAGTGCTGGACGAAGTCGTTGAGGTTGTACTTAATGTCGAAGCGGTACTAGTAGTAGTCGAAGTAGAAGAGCTAGTAGTTGTGGTGGTTGTAGAAGACGTAGTCGGCGACATGAGACCCATCTTGACGCCAGCGATTTCTTCAGGTGTCAGTACGACACCATCCCACATCATCACGTCGTCGAGAGAACCATCCCATGGCCAAGCAGCTCCAGAGTAGTTGAATAGCCTTATGCCAGTGCCCAAGTTAAGGTTGCTTGGATTCCAAGACTCCTGAAATTGAGCGTCTAAGTAAATCTTCTCTGTAGAGGTAGCACTATCATAAGTTATAGCTAGATGGTACCATTCGTCTGTCGATACGGTGAAGCCAGTGGCAGCAAGATCGTTACTAAAGTGGAAGATGCCAAGGGAGCCATCGGTATTCTGTGTAACGAGAATCATCGCGCTGGCAGAAGCACCACCATATTGCAACATGGCCTGCGAACCAGTCTGATCTGCACTCTTAAACCAGAAAGCGACAGACCAGTCCTGATCACCTGTGATATTAGGATAGGGACTCGTAAGAAGGCCAGTACCATCAGACTTCATGCCCGTGCCTAACGGACTCGATACGTAGGATGTTCCTCCGGTTGGAGACCCAGGATAGGCAGGTCCGCTCTCACCGTGGTTCCCAGTTTCGTTATTGAATCTTAGCCAGAAGTCTGGAGTCGGCGCAATCGTGTAGGGAAGAGTGGTAGTAGTCGAAGACGAAGCCGTACTCGACGTGGTACTCACTGTACTGGCAGTTGATGCAGTCGATGACGACGTTGTAGAGGTCGTGCTCGTAGTAGTGGTAGTACCCGAACCTTCTGGAGGACTATATCCAGTTGGAGGACTGTATGAGAAATCCTGCTCACCAAAGTTAATAGTAACCTTTGCGGTATTAAAATTGAAGCCGTGCCATGGCCACCATCCCTCTAGTGGATCAAATGTCTTAGCTGGGTTGGTGCCCGCAACGGGATCACCAGAGTTTTGGTATACACCATTCTTGGAGAAGAACACTTTACCATTGTCTAAATCAAGTGCGACGCCGATAACATCATTAGTAGTATAGGTGTTTCCATATGCAGTTGGGCTACCGCCGTAGTATATCTGTCCAGTGTGCTCGTAGTAGCCTACACCGTCTGTCCCACCTCCTGGGAAGTTGGTCGTAGCCATGCCCTTATGGCCAATACCCACCATTGCAGATGAGGCACCAGGATCAAGATCTATTGTGACTTCCCAATACCATTTACCTGTAATCCAACCACGAGTCGCTCTTGCGCTCCTCCATGGACCAGTCGTACTACCCGTACCAGTTAGGTCACCGTTAGACAGAGTGATAGAGGCATCTGTCTTATTTGGATCAAACGTCATCACCGGACTAAGAGTAATAGTAGTAGTAGTCGTACTGCTAAATGTTGATGCAGTACTTGCGGTACTGGAAGAGGATGTAGTGCTAGACGTTGTAGAGGTAGTTGTCGAAGTTGTAGATGTAGTACTTATGGTAGTCGTACTTGATGCTTCTGCTTCAAAGAATTCTATATTAGTGATCAAAGAAAAACCATAGCAATTCAATCGGACCATATCGCCAGGGCTATTAGTTACCCAATCAAGAGCATATGCTGTTCCGGAAACCGGGTTACTCTGAGATAGAATGACATTGCCACCACTGACATTGTCGGACAGGGTGATAGTCCCACTCTGCGTAGTACCAGTGATTCTTATATGGGTCGGCTGATAGCTAGAGGCCCAACTACCACCCGTGTTGGTTCTGATGACCATACCTGGACCTGACTCGGTCCAGTTGGGACCCCAAGAGCAATTAGCTTGGCACTGCCATCCGGTACTATCATTATTAAAATGAGCAACCCATCCCATGGGTTATATCCCCCAGAAGTTCTTAGACGCTCTATAGAGTTCGTTGATGATCTCTACCCCTTCGTCTGTAGGTATATTATTGATAAATCTCTCCAGCGGGCTGTCGAATAGGCTTAGTTCTAGCTGTGTGAAGAAGTAACGCTGCATCTCTCTGGAGCCTATGTGGCCCAGAGATACAGGGCTGGCCTCGAGGTCGATCGGCAGGTTGCGGTACTGGTAGCGCACCGTACCGAGTCCACTCGGTAGTGAGGCCACAACTACTTCACCCGTACTGACGTCTAGATAGAAGTCGCCCGGCTGTATGAGTTCATTCTCGCTTTCTTTTAGTGTCTTGAATATTCTCCTTTCGTCAAAGTAGAATTGTCCCTCATTAATAGGGGACTGTGTTAAGATGAACCTTGTCGAGGAGGGAACCACCTCTTGAGTGATCGTAACGTTACTGTCAATATTAGCTAAAGTATAGCTCCAATCATACCGCATTGCAGGACCACCACTGCCTTCTACATGGCCTTGGATTCCTATGTCGGTGGCCTCAAAGGGGTATGGGATGGCAAGCAAGAGATCCTCAGGATCAGCATACTCCAGTTTTCTCAGATTGATCTGTGGGTTGTTGTCCACCTGAACAACCATGTTCTCGTCTTCATTTACATAGTGTCCGTATAGGGTGAGAACACCGTCCTTCAGTGTCATCCGGGGCTGAGGGGTCTCGCCGGCCGCGAGTCCCACGTCGGTAGGGCCACCTATAAAATTAATACTGATTAGTTCATAGAAGTCCAGACCAAGTTCGTACGTGATAGCATTGAGCATACCTTGGTAGGTAGAGTCTGTAGGGCGAGTAAACACCCTATACAGTCTCTCACGATATTCCTTATTTCTCTCGCCAGGGATACGCTTGAGATCGAGGATCAGACCTATCTCATCCAGGAAGCTCCATACGCTCTTCCTGTGTTCATCTGTGATTATAAACTCTAGTCTACTCATCCCTTTGTCCCTTATACAAACTCAATGCTGCTTACGAGCAGATCAGCGTTCGCGCCATCAAAAAACAAGCCGGTGATGTCGGTCACAGCGAACGTGATCGGTACAGGCGTCCCGCTGACGTAGTTATTCTGCTGTGCAATTATACCGACCGAGTCGTACAGCTTCAGGTCGTAGGTGCCAGTGACTGTGTGGGTCACTCGAATCTGCGTGGGCCGGAAACCATTCACCCAAATCCCTACATCTTGGATAAAAGGCCACCCTATATTGTCCCATTGAGATCCAGTCCAGGCCATGTCAAGAGCGCCGGTCCAGTGAGAGTTCGTCTGGCTCGGTGGTCCTGTACCGATATACTCAACCCAAGGGAGACCAGTCGTAGTTGTCGACACGGTGCTAGCCGTACTCATAGTGCTTGATGTTGTCGAAATGGTACTAGCCGTACTTACGGTGCTCGCCGTACTTACGGTGCTCGCCGTACTGGACGAAGTAGTTGTCGTAGTTGTACTAGTAGTCGTACCAGTCACATGGTTTTCCGCATAGAATTCAATGGTAAACTGAGTAACGGTTAAGCCAGTATCTTCCCACTGGAACTCTAGCTCGGCAAGGTCTGTAAAATGCCATATTAGTGTCATGATCTCGCCAGATGAATAGCTTAACTCATCTACGATGCTGAGACCATCTTCGTCTTTTAGTTTCACTCTTATAGTGCTTGGGCCAGTGAAGGTAATCCTCATGTAGTCTGGTCTATAACCAGTGTGCCATCCTATCACACTAGCTGGCACCAACTGACCGGTGTACGGAGTACTCAGCTGTTCCCACTCTGTACCTGTCCAGGTGAAGTGACCACCTAAGTAGTCCACGTCGTCCTTCCAGAAGGCATTAGTGAATGCCGTTAACCACGTACCTCCTGTAGGAATCGGTGGAGTGAGGTTGTTCACCCATACCTCTTCGTATTCTTCTCTTAGGTAGAGTAGCTTCTTGTCGTAGTCGACCAGCATAAGGTCAGCATGCAGGTCTAGCTCTTTAAACTTAAAGTCTGTGCCTGTATCGAATGTCCCGCCTAGCCACAGTGTCTGGTTGTAGTCAAAACAGATCGCCAGTGCAGGATCATCCAGAGTTGTATCTATGGCAGCTAAATCAAATGTAGCAAGCGGCAGCTTGTACCTTGACCAGATTAGAACCACATCTATATCTTCACTACCGTCGGTGTAGCGAGTTTCGAGCTTAAAGGCATGAACACCATGCTCGTCGAGAGGCACTACATATCCAATGTATGGCAGATTACTGCTTGGAACCTGTAGGGTTACTCTGGCATCTATCTCAGACCCACCCCAGACTCCATCAGTATCAATATAATACCAATCGTTGTCATGTGAAGGCTTACTACCCTGTAGGGAGTAGAAGGCCACACTCTTTGTGGGCGCAATAACCTGGGCCGACAGTCTCACCTCGTCGTCCAGGATACCCTCATCGTAGCTGACGTCAATCCAAGTATTGCAGCTGTCTGTTCTTTCCTTCAGGAAGCGGATAGAGGTTATATCCGGATACTCTGGCCACTTGTTGTAGATGTGCAGTGTGCCATCTTCCATCAGGACATACATATATGGTCTGAACCGCTCTAGGGTGTAGTCCGCCACATCTGCCCAGGGAAGCTCTATACCAAGCTCGTCCTGTAAGATCCAGGACCTGTGGACATCTTGTTGGAAACCAGGTCTAGCCTCACCTGTGATTACCCTAGCTACAGGGAGAATCTGTTGGAGCATCACAGTCGTATTGCTTTCCTCAAGCTCCCAGTAAGAAGAGCGACCTCCTACCGTGTCGTACTCTACGTAGGCAGGATCTTGAATCTGTTGCAGGCTAGCTCCTACCGATGTGATCATCAGCGTAGCTGTGGTAGGGAGTACATTATATATTGTTGCCTTTGTAATCTCTTTCCAGTACTTCTTGGTGATCTTAGTAGCGTTGTAGTAGAAATATACCCTCTCTACTTCTTCCGTGTCTTTAACTGTGACACCCTCCAGCTCCACATAGGCTGGACTCTGTACTAGATCATCCTTGTAGCCAAACTCATCGCCGTCAGCGATAGTCACGTATAGCCTACCCGGGATGAATGGATCAGTGTAGGTAGCTGTAATGATACCAGAACCTATGGCTGTAGCTGGAAGTACGTCACCCGTAGCCAGTAGACCAGTGTCTCCAGGATCGAGGTCCACCTCGTCATCACCTATGGTGATGCGAGTCGGCAGGGGATCGTACCAGAAGGATTCTATATTGTTTTCCTCTATGGATTCAATTACTATCTCCGTAGTGCCAATGATTCCCCTAGTATACGGAGGTTTCGGCCGCGGATTAGTTGGATCGGTGAAGTCAAACTCGAACTCGAATGAGTATGGTAGGCTGATCTGATAGACCATGTCCATCTGATCCATATCCATAGTACCCAGGAAGAGACTAGCCAAATGTCTCCGCATGCGGGTATTCATTTCTTCTGACTCTTGACCAAAAGGCTGCAGAAGCTGCTGAGTATTGGAGTATCTATACTGCTTACTCCTTGTCCAGTCTGGCATCCTATTCGCAGTGGCCTGAGTGAACCGATAATAGTACGCTCCTTCCCATCTGCGTGGAGGCTCCGTCGTAGTACTAGTGCTTGACATAGTACTAGAGGTCGTAGAGATCGTAGAGATCGTCGACATAGTACTTGCAGTACTAGAAGTCGTTGACACCGTACTAGCAGTACTTGCAGTGGTAAAGGTCGTGGTAGTGGTAGATGTCGTAGACATTACGGATACACTCTCCTTAGCTTATACTTCCAGTACTCGGTCCTAGCAAAGTCCATTCTCATGGGCCTGTAGTGGAGTATCTTATATATATTCTGAGGTTGCAGAGGTTTCTGCATAAGATTGCCATCCATATCCATCGCCGATCGTATGATCCAATCTTCGTGTCTTACTACCAGGTAGTGCCAGGTGTAGAGAAATGGTTCATTGATGTTCATAACTCCGGGATCAGTGTCGTACAGGAGGTCAGTGGAGGTTGAGCCGATAAAGCTCGAAGAGTATGACAGGTAGCCGGAGAACCATAGCTCATCCCATAGCCAACCTTGGCCATCGCAGTATGCACACTGAGCGTCACCGTCACCTTCGTGAGTGGTCACATGCTTACATGTGCATGGTATAGCATCGTCGGCGTCATAATGTCTACCATCAGTGTAGATGATAGGCTCCTCAAAGCGGCGAGCTCTTCTAAGTAAGAAGGGCTGTCCCTTTGGGCCTCCTCTTCTGCGTATCCAAGGTAGAGTGGCACGCCTTAGGAGGTATGGTTGCCCGTGTGAAGTGCCTGGGAAAAAGCTCATTGGTATTTCCTCTTAACATAGTAAAGGTAATTCACCAAAAAAACAGAGTTAATTACCTCTTTTTCTTGAATAGAGACGTCATTCTCTTCCATGTTGAAGCCTTGGCTTTGCTACTACTGTAGTTAGCAAGCCAGTCCTCCATCTCCTCTCTCAGATCTATTTCACCGATATAGGGGTCGTCATTCAGTAGCTGATCTAGCTCTTCTCTGAGATCTAGCTCTTCTATTGGACCATAGATTGCAGCTGGTGCGGAACGCGGAAGCCTGATCCTAATCGGCGGTGCAGTAGTCGTAGTAGTAGTAGAGGACGAAGTAGTAGAGGTACTGCTCGTAGTAAAGGTTGTCGTTGAGCTCGAACTCGTCGTACTCGTAGTCGAAGACGTGGTCGAGGTTGAACTGGTTGTACTACTAGTCGATGTCGTGGTTGAGGTGGAGCTAGTCGTACTCGTGGTACTACTTGACGTAGAGGTTGTTGACGTAGTCGAGGTCGTACTGGTAGTAGAAGTGGTAGTAGAAGTCGTCGACGTAGTACTAGTCGTCGAGGTCGTAGATGTAGAAGTACTGGTCGTCGACGTGGTGCTGGACGTAGTCGAGGTCGTAGAGGTACTCGTAGACGTACTCGAGGTAGTACTGGTCGTAGAGGTGCTGCTCGTGGTAGAAGTCGTTGTACTGGACGTCGAACTAGTCGAGGTCGTCGACACAGTACTCGCCGTACTACTCGAAGTAGTTGAGCTGGACGTAGTGCTGCTCGTAGTGCTGGTAGAAGTCGTAGATGTAGACGTACTGCTCGTACTTGTAGAAGTCGAGGTCGTAGTGGAGGTACTGCTCGTGGTCGAACTGGTCGAAGTGGTAGATACAGTACTAGCGGTACTGCTCGAGGTAGTCGAACTAGAAGTCGTGCTACTAGTGGTCGAGGTAGTACTCGTCGATGTCGAGGTAGAAGTACTAGTTGCGGTTGTACTCGAAGTCGTAGAGGTCGAAGTGCTCGACGTTGTAGTGCTAGAGGTACTCGAAGTCGTAGAAGTTGTGCTAGACGTAGTCGACGTGGTGCTGGTTGTCGAGGTCGTGCTCGTACTACTGGTGGATGTCGTTGAACTAGTTGTTGAGCTAGTCGTAGACGTAGTCGACGTAGAAGTTGTGCTACTCGTGGTCGACGTGGTTGAGCTACTGGTCGTAGAGGTCGTGCTCGTAGTGCTGGTGCTCGACGTGGTTGATATGGTGCTCGCCGTACTGCTCGTCGTAGAAGAACTTGTCGAACTAGTCGTTGTCAACGTAGAAGTAGTGGTCGATGACGACGTTGTACTAGTTGTACTTGTAGTTGATACGGTCGATGCAGTAGTGCTACTAGTCGTAGAGCTTGACGTCGTAGACGTACTCGTAGTAGACGA
>Ga0255054_10001372_pt1 | contig 14327 bp, 8 predicted proteins | sample JV7_2_23_MG_FD_188634 | JGI IMG/M metagenome (GOLD analysis project Ga0255054, IMG submission 188634) | Seawater microbial communities from Jervis Inlet, British Columbia, Canada - JV7_2_23 | ecosystem: Environmental > Aquatic > Marine > Inlet | place: Canada: British Columbia | collected...
TGAGATTCGGGTTACGCCTCCTCGGCTTAGTCATCGCTGTGCTCATCATAGTCACAGGCCTCGCGGACATCGGCGTGCCCGTCGCACCGATGGCGGCGGGCCTCGGTGTCGGTGGCCTGGCGGTTGCGCTGGCGGCTCAGTCGACCTTGGAGAACCTTATCGCGAGCCTCACGCTCTATTTCGATAAGCCCCTGAAGGTGGGCGACTTCTGCCGCTACGGCGAAGACCCGTCCTCCGGATTCTTGCGCATCGGCACCGTCGAGGAGATTGGCCTGCGCTCGACCCGCCTGCGGGGAATCGACCGCACCGTGACCACTATTCCCAACGCCGACTTTTCAAAGCTTCAGCTCATCAACCTGACCTTGCGCGACCGGATGCTTCTGAGAACGACCATTAGCCTGCGCTACGAGACGACTCCCGAGCAATTGCGCTTCTTGCTCGCGAAGCTGCGCGAGATGCTCCTGGGACACCCCAAGATCACCAAGGATCCGGCGCGAGTGCGGTTTGCGGGTTTCGGTGATTACTCGCTGAACGTGGACATCTTGGCTTATGCCGACACGCCGGACTGGAACCAGTTCCTGGCCATCCAGGAGGACGTCTACTTGCGCATCATGGATATCGTCGAGGAGGCGGGAACCGGCTTCGCCTTTCCGTCCCAGACGACCTACTTCACACCGGATGGCGGCCTGAACGGGACAAAGGGTGAAGCGGCCGAGTCGGAAGTCCAGGCCTGGCGCTCGAACGGAACCCTTCCGTTCCCCGAGTTCGCGCAGGTCCATCGTGAGCGCGTACTCAACACACTGACGTATCCGCCGGAAGGCGCACCGTCCCCCGCGGCCATGAGCGAAACACCGGTGCATACGGCCCGCAAATGGCGGCGTCTGAAATGGTGGCGCAAGGACGCCACCGAGTGAATTCGCCAACTTGTTGGAACGCGTTGCGGCCGCTACCGGAGCGTCTCGACGCCGGTCTGGGTCGCGCCTTGTATGGCACCCTGGTCCTGCTGGTCGAGGTTCTTTTTCTCTGATTGCTCGAAGGTCTTGATCTTCTCGTCGGACTCCTTGATGCGCTTTTCGGCCTCGTCGCGTTGCTCGCGCGCGTTGAGAGCATCTTGCTTCAGGGCTTTGAGCGCGGCGTCGTCCTCTTCCTCGATGGACTGCCGCAGGGCTTGGCGCTCGCGCTGCCTTTCCCCTGCGACCGCCTGCTCCTTCTTCTTCTGCTTCATGCGTTCCTTGACGACATCGGCGGTCTGCCCGATGTCACCGCCGACCGAAAAAATGAAGATTCGCTCTTTGGCTGAGACTCGGGTGTAGCTATCGTCGTCGTCAATCGCCTGTCCCGTCAGGTTGAGACCGTTTGCCGTCCCCGTTCCGAAGAGTAGTGATACACCCGCCGACAGGCCTTTGCCGTCTTTCATTCCGCCGATCGATGCGCTGAAGCCATAGCGGTCGATCTTGGCGGGACGCAGGGGCTCACCCGCCACCGGCACACCGCCCGGTGAGCCACTGCGATCGGTGAGAAAGCCCAAACGGGTGAACAGGAACTTGGTGATCTGGATTTCCGAGCCGATCGATACGTTCCAAGTGAAGACCCGTTTGGTCGAGTCGGCGAGCAGAATACCTGAAGTATTGGCGCGGTTCTCGAGCTGCGGAATGCCTGGTGCGATCGAGCCCTCACCGACCGGGCCGACCAGCTGCAGGTCCGCCGCAATGACCACCTTGTCGGTGATCACGTAGGACAGGCCGAGGCGGAGCTCCCATGGGATGGGCGAGCGAGAGCCGAACGGGAGCTCGCCGAAGATCGAGTCCGAGAGGCCGGGGTTGTTCGGGTCGGTGGCCGGCCTCACGTCGCTCAGCTGAAATCTCAAGTCTGATTTGCCGCCAACTCGGAAGCCGGGGGGCTGAAACATCAGGCCGAAACGCCACCGCTTTGCAAAGATCTTGAGGAGACCGATCCGAAAGCTTAGGTCCCACGAGCTCATCGTGAACACGGTGTTCCGGGAGATCTGACGGGCGTTGACGATGCAAAACGGCAGGTTCGGGCTCGTGGGGCAGGGGCTCCCCTGGCTCGGATCTTGCGTTCCCCCAAGCGCTATCGAAGCGGTCTCGATGTGCTCGAGCTGCCGATTGTTCGCGAAGACACCGATCCCGACCCCGAGGTTCAGAAGTGGGCGAAACCCAACGGCGGCCCCAAAAACGGTATTTCGGTCGCTTCGAAAGAACTGAAAGCTATTCGTGCGCCCAAGCGTGCCTTCGAAGTTGATGTCGCCGCCGATTTCGTCGTTGTAGGTCTGAAACACGGAGACCGCGACCTGCACTGGCTTTCGATAATTGAGCTCGGGTTTCTTTTTGCCGAGCGCGAAGCTGGCCACTGCAAAGCCCGGGAGCGTAGGGCGCGAGCTCAAGTTGAAGTCCTCGACTTGCTCCTCTCCATCAGCGCCGCCGGGCGCGTCGCTGACCAGCGCGCCCTCGATTTTCAGCGTTCGCCGTTGAATGAGCGACAGACTCCCTTGAAGAAGCCGCGCATCGTTGAACGGAAGTCCGGCAGGGTTGAACCAAATGGCCGCACCGTCCGCCGCAAAACCGGTGTACGCCGCGGCCATACCGCGGGAACGCTCGCCGAGCTGAAGCGTTTGGTAGTGGGTCGCATCTGCAGACGCATCGCTCACGGCGAAGGCCAGCAAGACACTCCCCACGATGAAGCCCCCACGACCCACCGCGCAAAGATGATGGACCATGCTCCGGAATCTAAGTGAGAAAGCGGCTTCGCCTCACATTTTCGGCGGCTGCGGGACTACGCCACGGCTACTTCGGACTGATCTCGACGCGACAACAACCCGACTCGGCGTTCTGGCGCGTGCATCGGTGATGGGGGCTGATCCCAAATGAGGGTGGCCGCCATCGCAGCGGTCGCTCGTTTGCGCGGGTCGACGAGTCAGAACCTCCCGGGGTCGACAGCGCCGATCACTATGATGTCTTGTTTCCCGGTGCTCACGGGTGCTCGTTGGTTGATGGAATCGCCCTCGGTGAGCCGTCCGAAGGTCTGGCGTGCTCGTCGAACAGCGAAGTCAGATCTCGGAGGCTCGATTGGTTCACTTCGACGAACCCTCGCCTTGGTCGGTCGAGGTCGATGACCAGAAAGATGACGAGCACGATCAGGGTCGAGAAGGATAGGATGGCAACAATCGGACGCGAATTCGCGAGACCACCTGCATAACCCAAGACACCCTCAGCCATGATGGTGATAGCGAACAACAAGTAGAGCACGAACTCGGGGATGTGCTTTTCTAGAGCAACGGCCCTGACGCCGTACTGGTCAATCGTCTCATTCAGTGCCTGGACGAACAGGCCCGTCCTGGTAGGGGAGGGATCGAGTTCGGCCGCTCGAACTCCCTGTGACCAGAGAGCCTGCTGTATCTGTTTTACGGTCGAGTCGGCGGCGTTCAGCGCATTGGGATGCGTTAGGTCTATGCGACCCATCTCGATCCGAAGCTCGATGTACTCGCGGAAAAGCGCTTCCGAGGCTGGGCTCGTATCCCCGGGGAGCAAACGGGTTCGTAGATACGCGGTACCGATTGCATTGGCTTCCTGAAGTACCGCTTCGCTGCGGTCATCGAATCGTTGCAGCGCCATAGTGAACGTGAAGCCGAGCAGCAGAGCCAATAGACCGAGCATGGACGCCACGGTCGCATTCGTTTGCGACGTTTGGCCCTCGCTGCGATCCACATCGCGGCGCGACCCCAGGCGGTGGCCGATCGCGTTTGCGACGAGCAACGCGATGAATAGCAAGATGGCAATCCAGTAGGTCGGTAGATCGTACAAGGGCTCCTCCTAGTCTCTCCCTGACCTGTTTGGGGTCTGGAATCCAACGCTACCCATGGCGGCTTCCACCCAAGGTGTGAAGCGCCGGCCAAAGCCTTCGCAAAGGCGGTTCTCGGAAAACCCTTGTATGCCGACGATTTCCACATCGTTGCGCCAGCGGCTCCTTGCTCGAACGCATGCGCCCAGGCAGGCGGTAGCCAAGCTCGACGAACGAAGTGGTGGGCGACTCGAGCGCGTGCAGCCCGAGCTCCGGAGCTTCTACGACGTCGGTGGCTCGGCGCGGTTCCAACTGCCTGCGAGATCACAGAGCGTTCGCTCCGCAAACGCGAGCACCGCCCCGACATCCAAGTCTTCGAGCTCGGCGTCGTAGCGTTCCAGCTTCGCCATCGCTTCTTGCTCCCGAAGCCGGTCCATGTGCTCGCGAAACGTCTTCGCGTCGATGGTCTGCTCGTGAACGTGCGCCTCGACCAGTCGATCTTTCTTCTTTTGGATGCCGTTCAGCCGCCATGGCAGCTCGTCGGAGGCTTGCTTCTGCGCCTGCTTCTTACATGAAAGCGTTCCCTGAAGAGAACGACGGAAAAATCTGAAAGAAAACGGCGTGAGCAAACAGAATCAAATGCGAAAAGGACAAAGGACCATGAATATTAGGATAGAGAAAATGCACGCGCTGTTTCTGTCGAGTGTTCTAATCCTGGGGAGCAGCGCGGCAGCTTTCGCGCAAAACACCCCCGGTTACAACAACAAAATACCGGAGTCCATCCTGACACCCGACCATGTGGAGACGCCGATCGGAGACCTGAATTTCTTCGACGGCATGCCGGATAAAGCAACCGTGCAGAAGCTCTACGACAACTTGATTTTCATGCGCGGGGTAGAGGCCTTCCTGAGCGGCATTCCCGCGACGTCCATCGAGGCGATTCGCCTGGGTGGTGTCGAAGTTGGCGCGAAGCGCGCTAGCGACGTCGTCATCTTTGATAAGTTGATGGACTCAGACCCAATTTTCCTCACCGGAAACACGGATACGGTTTACGCGACGGCTATCCTCGCGTTGGATCGGGATGGGCCGACTGTCGTTGTGATTCCGCCGAAGTGTGGTCCGGGAACGGTGGATGACGCGTGGCAGCGCTTCGTGGTCGATATGGGAGCCCCCGGCCTCGACAAGGGCAAGGGCGCAAAGTACCTGATCCTGCCGCCTGACTACGAAGGAGATCTCGATCCAGCGGTCGGTGGCGAGTTCGCCGAGGTGGACGGCGAGAAATACATCGTGGCCAAGTCGCCAACTTACGTGAACTGGCTGGTCCTGCGTGGATTCCTCGTGGACGGCAAGCCAGATGCCGCCAATGCCATGTTCAAGAACGGCTTGAAGATTTACCCTCTCAAAGATAAGAAAAACCCGCCAAAGATGAAGTTCATCAGCGGTTCGGAAGTTCCGTTCAACACGGTTCACGCCAATGACTTCCAGTTCTACGAGGAGCTCCACCGCATCATCGAACGCGAGCCCCTTTCGCTGATTGATCTGGAGCTGCGCGGATTGATCGCTTCCATCGGGATCCAAAAAGGGAAGCCGTTTAAGCCGGATGCGCGGACAAAGGACCTGCTCACCAAAGCCGTGGCAGTCGGGAACGCCACCGCACGCGCTATCTTCTTCCGCGCGCACATGAAGGAAGCATTCCTCTACGAGGACAGCGGCTGGTTTGCCGCGTTCGTCGGGGGCAGCCACGAATGGTTGAAGGACAAAGGCCAGGGAGGCCGCTACCTCGATGCGCGAACCCTCTGCTTCTATATGGGAACGGTGAACACCCCGGCGATGGTCAACAAGATGGTGGGAGCAGGTTCGCAGTACGCCATGATCGCAGTCGATGAGGACAGCGAATATCTCGATGGCGGCAAGAACTACAAACTGAACATCCCAGCCAACGTTCCGGCCAAGGACTTCTGGTCGGTCGTGGTGTATGACCCGCAAACTCGCTCACAGCTTCAGACAGGGCAGCCGTTCCCCGCCAAGAACAACAAGCGGCATAAGCTGGATATCAATAAGGACGGTTCGGTGGATCTCTACTTCGGGCCGAAAGCCCCTAGGGGCAAGAAAGCGAATTGGATCCAGACGGTGCCCGGAAAAGGCTGGTTCGCTGCCCTGCGCCTTTACGGCCCGCTGGATCCGTGGTTCGACAAAACGTGGCGGCCGGGCGAAATCGAACTGGTTGAATGAATTCGAAATTTTGTGACAGGAAAATCAGCTATGAAGACAACATTGAAATTGCAGCGAACCCTGCAGGCCTTGTTGATAACAGGCATTTCGATCTTTGGCCTGGCGCCAGCTCACGCTGAGGATGCGGTCAAGGTCACCGCCGGCAACTACGTCCGCGCCGAATCGGACTTTCAGATGAAAGGCTACATCGAGAGCTACAAGAACTTTGGGAAGTTCGAGCATTTCCGGCAGCCCTACGACGTCGACAACCAGGTTACCGTTCGGGGCAACCGGGACACCCTGTACTCGTTTGGCGTGTTTGACCTGAGGTCTCCGCTCACGGTCACCCTTCCGGAAACCGAAGGGCGCTATCAGTCCTTGATGATCGTGAGTCAGGATCATTCGATCTGGGGGCTCTACGGCCCTAAGACAGGCACCCTGACAGAAGAGAAGGTGGGCACCCGGTATGTGTGTCTGGTCATTCGAACCTTTATGGATCCGAACGATAAGAAGGACGTGAAGGCGGCGCACCGGCTCCAGGATGCGGTCAGCGTCAAGCAGGCTGATATCGGAAAATTTGAAGTGCCCAATTGGAACAAAGAGGAAGTGGAGAAGATGCGAGCCACGATCAATGTGGTCGCCGCCACGGTCACGGATGCGGGAAAGATCTTCGGCAAGAAAGAGGATCTGGACCCGGTCTACTGGCTGCTGGGGGCTGCCCTCGGTTGGGGCGGGTTGCCGGCAGAGGCCGCCAGCTACGTGAATGTGTTCCCCGAAAAGAACGATGGGAAGACCGCCTACACCCTCACCGTGAAGGACGTCCCGGTGGACGCCTTCTGGTCCGTGACCCTCTACGACGAGAAGGGCTGGATGCCGGTCAACAAGTACAAGGCCTACTCCTTCAACAACGTCACCGCCAAGAAGGACAAAGACGGCAGCATCACCATTCACTTCGGCGGCGACCCCAAGGCGGACAACTTCCTGCCGATCGTGCCGGGCTGGAACTACATCGTCAGATTGTACAAGCCGGGGCAGGAGATCCTGAACGGAACCTGGACGTTCCCGAAACCACAAGTCGTTGAGTAGAGTGCTCTGCCAGCGCAAAGCTGAAGCCAATTCTGCGCGCTAACTTGGCCAGCGATGGATCTCGCAATATCGTTGACATCAGCTCGTGCCTACTACGACGACGACTTCATGGTACTTGGCAGCGGTGCTTCTGGTGTCGATGTGCGTTGGCGGCTGCGCGTCGGTCGGACCGCAGACAGTTCCGCAAGACCAGTTCAACTACAACGGAGCGATTGCAGGCGCGGCGCACGAACAGATTCTGCTTAACCTCATTCGGTTACGCTACGCCGAGATGCCGATGTTTCTGCGCGTGAGCTCGGTGATCGCTCAGTACTCCCGCGTCGCCCGGCTCGACGCGTCGGTCGGCGCCGGTAATGCCCCGGCCGGAGACGCCAACGCGAGCGGTGCGCTCGGTGGAGGAGTGGTTTGGGCAGACCGACCGACGATCACGTACATACCGGTCAGCGGTCAAGAGTTCTCGCGAAACCTCTTGAGGCCGCTTCGGCCGGACGCCCTGTTCGAAATGATGATGTCCGGCTGGCCTGCCGAATTGGTGTTTCGCGTCTCCGTCTGGTCGATCAACGGGCTCGACAACGCAGTCGCCCGCCCTCCTCACCGAAGAGACATCGATCCAAAGCTTCTCGAGCTCCTCAAGCTCTGGCCGCTGCTGCGCCAGGCTCGCGTGCTCGGCATGCGCAAAGTGCCGACCGCTGACGATCAAAGCGAGCTGAGGCTATTCCTCTTCGATCAAGATGCGTCTCCAGAGGTCGCTCGAGACATCGCGCGTTTTCGCGAGCTACTGGAAATCGAGTCCTCCGTCCGAGAGCTCGACCTCACCTATGGGCTGCGGCCGGCCGAGTCGGACCAGATCGCCGTGCTCACCGGTTCGGTTTACGACATCATGCTCGACCTCGCATGGCAGATGGACGTGCCTGAGGAACACGTGAAGAGCGGCCGAGCGGGAGAAACCGCGCAGTTGGGCGGGCCTTCGGGGCGGCCGCCGATAGACGTGCGAGCCTCGACCGAAGAGCCAAGGAACGCGTTTGTCGCGGTGAGGGCACAGGATCACTGGTTCTACATCGACCAGGATGATCGCGAGTCGAAGCGCGCTTTTTCTTTCCTGCAGCTTCTGCTGAATCTCGCCGACACGGACGCGCCCCCAGCGGGCCCGATTGTCACGATCTCCAACTGAACCACCGGCTGCTGCGAGCGCACCTGAGACCCTCGCTTCCGGGGTAGTAGACTTCCAATTCGGACTTGGGGACTCCCGTGGTAGGCGACCACTCGGCTGTTGGGGGCGTGGCGGTCGCAACCGGGGAGTCCTTGACGCGGATGTCCACGTCGAGAGTGAGGGCAGCAGCACCGAATACCCCGGCTGCTGCCAACGTTGCGATCACTACTTTTTTCGAGAACATGAGAACCCTTCCGGCGCTCGGCGTACCTGCATTCACCAGTCGGGCACCCTCGCTGACGAACGTCGCGCAGGCAAACGCTGGGGGAGCGAACCAGGCTGTCGAGGGCTGTCGAGAACCCGTGGCGTGTTCCGCTTCCTTCCACTCAACCTTCCACATTGCAGGGGACACCAGGGGACGGCACGCAACGCCACGGGACACTATGTGGTTGATGTTACTGAATTTCCCGAATGGTGTTGGGGGCTAAGAGAATATTGCCAAGGTTGAAGTCGTGAGTTCGAATCTCATTTCCCGCTCCAGAAGCCGGCCGTTCGCGGTCGGCTTTCTTCGTTCTGGGGAGCCCAGGAAGTCAGATGCGAGCGGTCACTTCTTGACGGTGAGCGGTTGGGTGAGACTGAACTCGAGCAGGGAGCCCGCTGGAATGACCACGGAACTCCTTTTCAGGATGATGCCCGTCGAGCTCTCCGAGAAGCTGCCCGTTTGGATCGGGTACATCGTTCCCTCGATGTTGATGTTCGTGAGGCTGAGCTTCAGGTCGGAGTGTTGCACGACGATACCTCGCCCAACTTTCCCGGAGCCAATCACCTGACCGTAAACCTGCGTGCCGGCCTTGGCGACGACCTCGTCGCCCGCCAGGAGGTTGGCCTCGAGCGTCGCGCTGAACTTGCGGCCGGCCTTGTCCTTCGACGAGACCTCGGTGCCGGTCTTGACCATCATCGGCGTTCCGGCCGGAACGGTGACGGCTTTCTTTTCCTTGGGCTGCTCCTTGGCGGGTGCCTCTTCCTTCGCCGGCTCGTCGGCCAAGCCAAGTCCAGCAATCATCGGGAGGCAGAGAGCCCCAAGCAGTGCCACGTTACGAAGAATCGAACCAAAACGGAAAACCATGTTCACTCCTGTCATCGGATGAGCAGCGGCTCCAAGTGCGGTCGCCGCCATGGAGACCGCCCGACGCTACCACCGGGATACGTGCTGGCAAGCCTCGTGATTCATTTCTTGGCAAGCTCGACACTGAACCACAGACCGAACTTGCATCGGAGGCCGCCCTGGGTACGCTCGCGGCCATGACCGGGGATTCGGACGACCCGAAAGACACGGCCGCCGCGGCGCCCAACAGCGACACGCCGTACTCGTTCGCCGGGGCCCTCGTGCGGCACTAGCGCATTCGAAGCACGTGAATGTCACTCCGACCCCGCGAATCGTCCACACCCCTTCCACCCAACCTTCCACTTTCCACGGGACACCAGGGGACGGCACGCAACGCCACGGGACGCGTCGTGGTTGATGTTGCTGGATTTCCCGAATGGTGTTGGGGGCTAGGCGAATATTGCCAAGGTTGAAGTCGTGGATTGAACGCCGACGTACCGAAGTCGATCCGTCCCGCTCGTTGACCTGACGTTGACGTAGCGATGTGAAATCAGATGATATGGCGTGACGAACCGTGAACACGGCGATGCGGGCAAGTCCCGGTCATGTTTGAGGTTTCTAAGTGATTCCGGTTTGTTGTGATGGGGTGCGAAAGGCTTGGTTTTTCACCTCATAACCCGAAGGCGCGTCGGTTCGAGCCCCGTCTGGCCCAACGTGTGCGACAGTCAGGTTTGTCGTTCGACTACTTGAGGCCAGCAACCGGAACCGTCAGCGCTGACGCTCTTCAGCAATTTCCAACCCTCGCGCGGCGGCCATCTCCGTCAGTCGCCGTTGAACATTCTTGCGTCCGAGGAGCGTGACGCGCTTCGACCCAAATCTTTGCTTGGCGACACTTACCAGCTGTTCGAGCGCATTATCGCGGGCCTCGCCGAGTAGCTCGACCGATCCGGCCGACTCTCGGAGCCGTACGCCGCCTGGCAGATTGTGAACGATGCTCCCCCGACTCGACCGCGAACCACGAGACAGCATGGCCCGAACCTGTTTGTCTCTGCTCTTGATCGCCAATGCTCCGGAGTTGCGGGCAAGTCGCCGGATTGCTCGTTGGTCTCCGCGAGCAGCGAGCGTGGCTAGGAACTCCTTCCAGGATCCCGGGTGTCCGTGAACGCACGCCGCACGCCACCCTTTGATCTTTGCAGTAAGCCTGCGTTTGGCCGCGTTTCGTTCGAAAGAGAGCGTCTTATACAGCTTGCGTCTGTCGCGCCCAGGGATGGGCATCGCGGCGATGGCGTGATGCCTCAGCTTGAACTGCCGTCGATGCGCAGCTCGGGCTTCGTCGGCCCTGGAGGACAACGCCGCGCGCTGCTCGTCTCGCCGACTGCGCGCCGGGCCGAGTACATCCTGGTACTCGCGCCAGAGGCCATCATCCCGCGGCCGCCCGAGCGGGCGCTCCACGTAGGCGTGCACTTGCTCGCGCGCAACCTCGGCGGCCTTCGGACCCGGAACGAACTCGCCGTATCGCGCGCAGAGCCTTTGCTTGGACCAACCACGTCCCAATGCCGATGCCTTGCACGCCACCGTCGGCCTCGTCCCATCGACGATCGCGAGCCCATTGCCACGCCGCACCACACGTACGCCGAAACGCTTCAGTTCTTCATGAAGAACTACCCACGACCGAATGCGATCGAGCTCTATGGCGTCGCCGATGCATCGACAGGCCCAGCTCGAAAAACTCTCGAGGCCCTGATGCGCCTCGAAGTTTCGAGCTCTGTGGCTTTGCAAAGGACTCCTCGTTCGGTCGATTCTGTGCAGGCCGAGCTCTTCTTCGAGGATGGTCGCAAGGGCTTGATACGCGTGGATGGCTTTGTAAGGGTGATGGATCTTCAGTGTCTCCGGATGAATCTTGTTCACCGCGACGTGAAGATGCTCGTGCTCCTGCTCGCTGTGGCGCACCGCGATGTATTGATGTTCCTCTAACCCCGCCGCCCCCACAGCGCGGCGAACGACGCCCTCGAGCTCGGCTGGCGCCAGGCGCCGGTCCTCTGGGTGAAACGAGATGACCAGGTGATAGGTCTTGTTACCCTTAGCCCTCGTGTTGCCTTCTTGGAGCAACTCCATCACGTCGACCGCCAGTCCCGCGTCCTGTTGGCGATCGAGACCCTCTAGGTTGCCGGCCATGTACCAGGTGCATCGCTCCTCTCCCTTTCCTCGCAGCATGTACGGGACGAGCTTCGAGAGACGAGAAACCGTCTTGTTGTCTCTTGGCTGCTTGGGTGTGATGATCATCGGGAGCGGACAAGGTGCGCGAGGACACGCCTGAGCTCGGCCCCATTGCGTTCGACTTCGACCAAGGTTCGGCGCAGCGATGCCTTCTCCTCGCGCTCCGTGAGTGCCTTCTTGAGCAAACCTCCGAGACGGTTCTGCTCCCGTTGAATCCTGAGGATATCTTGCACTTCCTGCCGGGCACGCGCGCTCGGAACATCGACGTTCAAGAGCACGCGTCGCATGACTTCGTTGCGCGTGAGCCCGCTTGCTCCTGCTAGGTTTTCGAGGTGGGCCGCGTGCGCGTCAGTGAGTCGCACAGTGATTCGATGCTTTAGCTCCCCCACACAATGAGCATAGACATCGCGATCGCATTGTCGAGCAGGAACGTCGCCTCGCACGCGCGAATAAGCCGAAGGCGTTGAGCGCGTTCATCAAGTGTCGAGCGTGAATACAAGAGATGTTCGCGCGATGCACTTGTAGTTTTGTTGGCAGACAAAACTCCACCTTGCCGCAGCTATGCACCGTGCATCTTCCTTCTTTCCTGTGGGTGTTTCTGTGCGTCCTTGCATTCTCGTGGATTCCGTTGCGTGTCGTTGTTGCCTCTTGTGCTTCCGTGGATTTCTAAGGTTCATCGTGCGCACCGTTGCAAGACGTTGGATCGCCGAGCTTTGCTCTGCATCTTCGCGCAAAACCGGGGGCGTACTCGTGCCCCGCTGAGAAGCCGTCGTGCCGAGCCATTCGGCACAAAACCGGGGCGGCCAAAAAAAAGTTCGCTCGCCAAGAATACTTTTGGTCTCCAAAACCGATAACCCCTATGTGAGCACAACAAACTTCCTCCAACACACCCCGCGTGTGTCTCTCCAGAAGCCGATCTCACTCGCGCAACCTCGCGACGCCTATCCGTACTTCGTCGCGTGTAGACCGGACATCGAGACACTCCTTCGCGCCGGTCACACGATGTGCCGTGTATGGGAAGCATACCGAAGCCCTCAGCGAAAGCCCCAACCTCTCGAACGGTTTGGCCGCGGCTGGCGGGGAAGCGGCGGGAGTTCATCCCTGGCACGGAGGATTAGAGATGAAGGAGTTCCATTGCATCCTGCGAACCAAAGGCGTCGGCATTGGGAAGTCTTGGTCGCTTCATCAAATCACACCCGTAAGAGGTGCAGAGAATTGCAACTCTTGCAAGACACGAGGATGAAGATCACTCTTCAGCTGGGAGCAACGTGAATCTAGGCAACGACGAACGCCTCGTCGACATGACGGTATCGGACCTACGCGCGTTGCTGCTGGACGCGGTGCGCGACGTGATGGAACAGCAGCCGACCGGAAAAAGGGGTGAGCTTCTGACCACCAAAGAATTGGCGAAGCTCATCAAGGTGTCGCCCGACACGGCTCGTAAGTGGCGACGCCTCGGTTGCCCGCACGTTGCCGTCGGCGAAAGAAAGTTTCGGTGGCGGCTGGAAGAGGTCCTGCGCTGGCGCGAGGAAGTACACCATGGCTAGGCACGACAAGCGATCGTCGACGGGCATCCGCTGGGACGAAGGCAAGATGCGCTATCGTATCAGCTACAAGGATGCCGAGGGAACATGGCGACGTGAACACGCGGGACGAACGTTCGAAGTAGCCAAGCGCCAACTCACGACGCGAAAGCGCCAAGTCCGCGAAGGCACTCTGGACCTAGATCGCAACGTCGGTCCCAACGTAACGCTTGCCAGCTATGTGAGGCGATGGGAAGCGCAGCAAGCCGTGGGCAAGCGGCGCAACGTCGAACGGGAGGTGCGTCAGCTACGTCTGCATGCGTTTCCCATGCTGGGCGACCGGCCGGTGAATAGGATTACGCCGCCCGACATCCTGCGCCTTTGCTGGTCTTGTTACGAGCCCGACGAACAGCGACGAAGGGCAAACGGCAAGCTCGGCGAGAAGTCGGTTCACAACCTCAAAGGCGTGCTCTCAAGCGTGTTCTCGCTTGCCGTGTTTGAAGGCGTGGCGGACCGAAATCCGTGTGCGCAGATTCCTCGGGGCAAGCTGCCGAAGATCGGCAAACAGAAGCGCCCCCTCTACAACCGTGAAGAAGCGCGGGCGCTGATGACCGACGCGCGCATCCCATCCGATCGTCGAATGTTCCACACGCTCCAAGGCCTCACCGGGTTGCGGGTGGGGGAGGTCGCAGGACTTCGATGGGGCGACTACGACCGCCGAACGACACCGCTCGGGGCGCTCCACGTGCATTGCCAGTACGACGGTCAGCCGCTCAAGACGGCGAGCGGCGCGGACACGAAGGCTCGAATGGTGCCCGTCCATCCGGAGCTCGCCCGCTTGCTTTCCGAATGGCGGTCCCGTGGCTTCGCGGCGGTGTACGGCCGGCTGCCGACAGAAGAGGATTGTATCATTCCCGACCGTCGGAACATGGGCGCCCGGACGCCTTCGCAGGTGACCAAAGCGCCGGATCACGACTGCGCTGCGGTGGGTATCGCGGACAAAGGTACCCACGGCTTTCGGCGCTACTTCATCACCTACGCCCGCGCAGACGGCGCGAGCCCGGACGTGCTCGAGCGCTTCACGCACAACCGGCGCGGAGAGATCATCGACGTCTACACCAGCTTTGAATGGCCGACCCTTTGTCGGGCGGTGAGCTGCTTGAAGGTCGATCTCAAGCACGGAAAGCACATCGATTTTCCGCGTCTTGGGAACCGAGTTTGGGACACTTTTTTGGAC
>Ga0255054_10001376_pt1 | contig 14309 bp, 10 predicted proteins | sample JV7_2_23_MG_FD_188634 | JGI IMG/M metagenome (GOLD analysis project Ga0255054, IMG submission 188634) | Seawater microbial communities from Jervis Inlet, British Columbia, Canada - JV7_2_23 | ecosystem: Environmental > Aquatic > Marine > Inlet | place: Canada: British Columbia | collected...
ACTCAGGCTGCAAAAATACTAGAAATCAGCCATCCTGCTCTGCTCTATAAGATAAAGGCATATGGGTTGGATTCCTCTTCCGGGTAGAAAAGTGGTTTTTCCCTGGCAGCCAGGTAGTAAATGTGTACAATGGAATCTCTGTTGGAGTGATCTCCAAGAGTTGAATGACTTTGCAAGTAGAAGATGTTTAAGGCACAAGACGCAAGGCGCAAGGAGAGAATAAGTTTTCTTTTATTGTTTTTGCCTTGTACTGCCTGTCCTGAGCTTGTCGAAGGATGCGCCCTAAGCCTTGAGCCGTCTTTTGTGAGATACTGAATAGGTGAAAGATGTTCCGCAGAGCTATTATTTTACTTTTGGCAGTGGGATTTTTTTCCTGTAGTCAACCGGCTGATGACAGACAGGAGTCAGCCGAATCCAGCTATGGGACTGAAGAGACAGCCAGGGTCAGATCTATTTGGATTGAACCCGCAAATCCCACAAGTTTTTCAAATCTGAAGGCTACGGTGGAAGTCCGGGGAGATCCGGAAGCACGGCTCGGCTACCAGTGGCTGAAAAATGACGAGCCCATTCCCGGGGCTATTCAGAATACTCTTGCCAAGAAACATTTTAACCGGGGAGATTTCATCTCGATTCAAATCTGGGTGGTTCAGCCCGGGAGCAGCAGAAGCCCGGCCACTTCTGACGTGGTTATGATTGGCAATACTCCTCCGGCTGTTGAGTGGGTAGCCATAGGGCCCGCTCCTCCCACTTCCACCGCGGAACTCAAAGCAGTGGCCAGTGGGAAAGATCTGGATAATGACGCGATGACGTACACCTACGAGTGGATAGTGAATGGTGAGACCGTGGTGGGTCCGGAAGGTCCATCTCTGCCCAGCCGCTACTTACGCAGAGGCGATGAAGTACAAGTGGCTGCCACCGCCTTCGATGGTACTGATTGGGGCCACCCCAATACCTCAATTGAGGTGGTCATTCAAAACAGCCCGCCAATGATCGTCTCCAAGCCCCCGGCGCAGTTGGAGGAAGGGGCCACCTATCGCTATGAAATAAAGGCAGAAGATGTGGATGGTGACACCCTGAGCTACTCTCTGCAAGGTAAACCGCCCGAAGGTATGGTGATCGACTCCCAGACCGGGGTGGTGGAGTGGAAGGTTGTAATCCCTGCAGAACCAGTAACATACGAGTATGAAGTGGTGGTAGTAGATCCCGAAGGTGGCAAAAGCGTCCAAAAGATAACCCTGAAGAACTCTCCTTGATTTGGAATAATTATCTGAACAGTTACAATATACAGAACAAGAGCTTCTCCGAGGCTGTTAAATAACCTTAAAATCCCCTCCCCCTTGACGGGCTAGTCTTGGCCCACACTTGACACAGGGGCAATGTAAGTATTTGGTTTGAAAATAACTTTTTTGAACCGCAGAATATTGAACAAGGAATATCGAATTTCGAAGTGAGCGCTTCATCATTCTGCGGTTTCTTGTTCGACATTCGATATTCAACGTTTTTAGTCAGTTAGAAACACACTCAAAAATACCCCCTTTTGTCTAGTGTGAATAAGGATCAGCGCCAGGGGAGGGGAAAGGCAGTTGTCGGGCCGAGGTTCTCTCCTTTAGGGTGAGGGAAGATACTTCGTCAAAACAAAGAGAAGGAAATTATGAACTTCCTCAAGAGGCTGAAGTGGTCAATCGTACTATTTACCTTCCTGGTTGTAGCGTTATCTCCGCTCGCCTCTCAAGCAGATTCCGCCGCAGCCAAGCCAATCCTGGAGATCCCGTCTCCCCGCCATGATGCTGGCACCCACTGGGAAGGAGAGGTCGTATCCCACACATACCAAGTAAAAAACACGGGTAGTGAAGAACTCCGAATCCTCAGCGTCAAACCCGGCTGAGGCTGCTCCGTGGTCCGCTACGATCGGACCATCCCGCCAGGTGGCGTGGGCCAGGTCACTTTGCAGGTGAATACCACTGGTTATCGAGGCAAGATTACGAAAAGTGCACAGGTGACCACCAATGATCCCACGCAACGACAGAGGAAAATCTACCTCGTCATTAACGTCCGCACTTACATCATCGTCAAACCCGGAACCAAGATTTTGCTCCGTGGCACTGTTGGCGAAGACATTCGACGTGTAGTCAGCATTCGCGCCACTGATGATCAACCGCTGGAGATCACCAAGGTACAGAGCAATCTGCGATCAGTCATCGATTACAAACTGAACCGCAAAGACGACGGCCACCAGTACGAGCTGGAGGTGGTTAGCAAAGCCACCGAGCGGAAGACCGCCAGCGGCTTCATCACCCTCCACACCAACCATCCAAAGAAGAAGGTGGTGAAACTGTCGGTTCATATCCGGATCAGGCCCGAACTGGAGGCCTGGCCCAATAAAATAGACTTCCAAGAAGGGTCCCAGACCGGGTCCAAGAGCAAGGAAAGCAAGCGGGTGCTTACCATAATGAATACCCGGGGCAAGAACTTTAAGATTCTGGAACTAAGCTATAACAAGGCATATTTCCAGGTGCGTTCCCTGGGGCAGGATGACAAGGCTGCCAGTAGACATAAACTGGAAGTTGTGGCCCTAATGGATCAACTGCCTGGAGGCAGGGTCCAATTCCAGGACATCCTGACCATTAAGACAGACAGCGCTCAAGCCGGGGAACTGCGAGTACCCCTGACCATCCGATTGAAGAAGTAATAGGGCCATCGTACACCACTAAGGGCATCAACAACCTATTCCCCTCCACACAATTGCCGTAAGCGTTTACATAAACTCATGCGTACGATGGCTTGCTCTGAAAAGAAGGAGCTACGCGTAATAGCCCCCCTTTGGGAAGGGGGGTTGGGGGGATTTGGCGGGGGATGAGCCATGCTTCGATACAAGGTCCAACTGAAACTAAAGGCACGTCATCTACGAAAAAACATGACAGACAGTGAGCGTGCCCTATGGTCTCGCCTGCGCGGCAAACAGCTACTAGGTGTACAATTCTATCGTCAAAAGCCAATTGGCGATTTCATCGTAGATTTTCTTGCACCAAGCACGAAATTGGTTATTGAGGTAGATGGATCACAGCATATGGTGGGAGAGCAAGCTGAGAAGGATGAGCAGCGCGACAAGTATTTAGCCGCTGTTGGCCTTAGGGTATTACGGTTCAATAGCAGAGAGGTATTAGAAGAAACTGATGCGGTGGTGGAGGTCATCTATCGCACGATGGCGAAACGGCTGAAGCGAGAAATCCCCCTCGATCCCCCTTTACGAAAGGGGGATGCTTTTGACGACTCGAAGAAGCCATAACTTAGCAAAAAAAATCCCTCTCCCTTCACAAGGAAAGGAGAGGGATGCTATGCAAGCTGGGTGGCATCCCCAGTCTTGTCCGCAGTGTTAATCTTCCATCCAGTACGTCCTTCCGGACTTTACCGCACCCGGGTTTGCCTGCTCGATGACCAGGATAGCACCGGTGCTGGTCTGGACAAAAGCCTTGGTTCCCTCTTCTCGCCCGGTGTGCATGGCCGGAGAGACGGCAAGTCCCTTACCCAGAGATTGCTTTCTCAATACATCCTTACTGGAGCCGTCACCAGGATCAGTCTCGTTACCCAAGCCAATGACGGAACGGCTAAAAGCAGTGCCGGTCTTGTAATAGGTGGCGTATAAATAACTGTCACCTTCATTTTGACAGGCGTTGGGGTCGGGAGCATAGGTGGTGAAGGTCAAGATATCGCCCAACAGTGCGGCCTGACCCAGGTTTCTTTCTCTGGCGGCTGAAAAGTTCAACTTCCAGCCGTTGGGGTATATATTAGCACCTACTGGATCATTGTCCGAAGGAGATGGATCCTTATCCATCTCTTGCTCCAGGGCCAGGAAGGTATCCATGTTGCTGCCATTCAGATCTGTTACCGTGGTAAATGTTACTCCATCATAGTTCTTGATGTTGCCGCTTTCGAATACTATGGTGTTGCTTACATCCATCAGATAGGTGGAGTAGACCTCCTCCCAGGTCATTTCGTTGTCAAGATCACTGTCGCCATCAGCGTCCTTATTTATATCCACCATGTTATTCTCATGGCCGCTGGTGTCTTGCCAGGGTTCCTTGATCCCATAGTAGCTTTGTTGATCGGCGTCGGCCACGTCCGCATAGCTCGTAAACCTACCGGTTCCGAAAAACACCCAGGTCCGTTTCTTCCAGTCCATGGCCACGGAGGGTGCGGTGGTAACCGGTTGACCTATATCAATCAGGGTGGAATCTCCATCCCAGGACCCGGGAGCGGTGGGGAGAATGCTATTCTCAGGATCGCTCATGACAATTCGCCGTAGTTTGCCTCCCAGGCCGGTGTCGGTGTCGGCAACCGTGCCGAAATACATGGCATCAGTGGCATAATCCAGATCCAGATCCACGGTGATGAAATCCGCTATCTGGGTGTTATCGTCAAAGCCAGAACTGCCCACATAGGCAGTTGAACTAGTGGTGAGTCCATTTCCATCGGGATCTTTGAGGTTGCCTGCGACCAATTCTACCAGGTCAATAATATGGATTCTGGCCTTCTGACTGCTCAGTCCTTGTTTCAAGTCAGATATAGAGTTTATAAGATCCACATTGATTTTGGGATCTGTACTACTGTCATAATTTCCATCGTTGTTGGCATCGTGGTATATGCGCTCACCGTTTTCGAACCAACCCACCACATCACTGGCAATTACGAACTTGTCGCTCGTATCAATATCTACGAAGGTGGCACGTGCTCCGGAGGTCTCACCGACCATCAGCTGCCCTGCTGTGAAGTTCTTGTTTTTGCTAGTATACTTGAGCCTGGCGCCGTTGGGGCCGGAGCCCAGCACCAGGTACCATTTATTTTCCTTATTGACATCTGCCTCTTTATCCAGGGGATCTTGTGGGTAAACCAGGATGGCTCCCGGATAGCTGGTGGTGAAGCCCAGATCATCAAAGGAGATCTCCCCCAACAGCTCGGGGGCGGATTCCGGGTCGGTGATATCCAGGACAAAGTAGGCGGACTTCATGATCTGATCGCCGTTTTCGTAGATGCCGTCGTGATCTTTGTCCGTCCTGATCTTGCCGCCACCGAACCTCATGCCGCATACCAGGATAGTGCCCCAGCCATTGGGGTGCTTGCTGTCATCGGCGAATATCTTGGCGTCAAATATCTTCGGCTTCTGATCAACATAGAAGACATGCTGGTAGTTGGGATCGGTGAGCCAGTAGAGGTGAGGCAGCAGATTCATGGGTATGTAACCCCACAATTCAGCTCCCAGGTCATAGGCGGTCTCAGAGCCGCCGTCACTCTGTTTGCCAAATTCCCACCTGGCATCTACGGAGTCGAAGAAGAAAAAGCCTGCATTGAAGGCGTGCAACATGCCGTCGTTTCCACCCACGTAAACCACCTTGCGCCTGTCCCTGTATTTGATCCAGAACTCCCGGTAGGAACCGTCAGCATAGAGCAGGTCGTAGTTTTCTGACGGCGTTCCCACCAGGGTGGCGGTTGAACTGATGATGTCGCCAAGCCTGTGGGTTTTATCTTTCACACTATCGCCGTCGGAATCATATTGCCGATTTCTCATGCCGGTCTGGTCCTTGCCCCGGATGTAGTCGATCTGCTCGGCTGAGTCGCTGTTCTCATTGAACCCTCCGGGAGGTGAGGTGAAGGGTTCGAACAGGTGCAGGTATGGTTTGATGGTATCACGGTTTCCAGCAGTGGAACTAAATGGAATAATCTCACCACTGTCCGCCACCATATCATTGTCAGCGTCAATAAAGGTGAAGATGTACCTGTTTTTAGCGGTTGAACCATAGGTTGGTTTCTGGGTTGTAGCCTCAGCGTCAGTCATGGCGTTGAGCCAGTCCTTGGAAGACCACAGATACTTGATGGTGTCCAGGCTTTCATCCGGAGGACTTTGCGCACTCTTTTCGCTGGCGGTTAGCTCACCATCTCCATTGGTGTCGGTGTACTTATTCACCACCCCGGGGCTGAAGGCGTCGAATTCGATAATCTTGTCAGTGGCAAGATCCAGCGCCAGGTTGGAGTTGGTATCCTCTCGTATCTGCCCGTAGGCATCCACCAGGAGAGCATGCACATCACCCACCCAGGATACGTTTTTATACTTGGGGTAGAAGATGGACTGATAGGTGGCGCCCTCACCCGAGCGTGAGGCCGAGAGAACCGAGGCGGAGGTGCCCGCGGTGGCCCGCTCCAGGATGGCCAGGAAGGCCCGGTTCAAATTCCTTTCCAGCATCAGGGGGTTCTGCACGTAGAAATAGTTGTCAGGACTGCCGTCATCGTCCTCGTCCCATTCCGCAGTCAGGTCCGGTTTGCCATTGAAGTTGTGGTCCAGGAAGCTACCCCATTTGGCAGCGTACCACAGGGGATTTGTCAGAAATTCCGCTCCGGCGGTAACGCCCGGGGAAAAATACCTGAAGGCCTGCAACGGTAATTCAGTATCGTCGTCCCAGTTCCCACCGGGATCTTCTCCCGGGGGGGTGTCCAGGAAGTAATCGTAGGTAATATCATCTGCCACGTCAGTGTCTGCGTCCCTCACTTCCAGGTAGGTACCGTCCTTGGTGGTCCCCGAGATGATGTAGCCCAGGTGCTGGATGATACAGCCCGAGGCGTACACCCCTCCGTCCACGGTGACCAGCACCTGGGTGCCCTCCTCCGGGGTGGCAGCATTAGTGTAGTCCGCTTTGAGTACCTGATAGGTATACCTGGCGATGGCGTCCATGTCGTGGTCAGCGGCCTGCTCCACATCCTCGTAGTTGATGCGGAATTGGCCAGAGGTGGGGGTTATGGACTCCACGTAGAAGTCGACGATGGTGTCGGTGGGCTGAAATTTGCCTTGATCGGGGAGTATATCAAAGCCACCGCAGGTGTCACCCACCGACTTGGCGAAGGGCACCAGGGTGATGGTCTTGGCCGGATTCCCCAGGCTGATTTCGATTCTGGGCAAAGGTGATGCTAAGCCCACGGTGTAGGTCAACACCTTCTGGTCGTTGGTTGCCGTGCTGATATCCTCTTCATGGCCGAAGTAGGCCACGGAGGCGGCATAGTAGCCTCCCTCCTTGGTGGGTTCCTCAGGGCAGAGACCGCGCACATCCTTCAAGGTGGAGAGCCCTTTGGGCGCACAGGAGCTGTCGTAACTCCCGCCTTTGTCGCCGATGTAGAAGTCGCCCGAGATTCCCTCTTCGGTGGAGATGTCATCCAGCTCCTTCTCCACGTTCAATTTGTTGTTATCGGCCCCCAGGGCTACTTCCGGCCATTTGTTGCTGGTCTCGTCTTCGAAAACGGAGCCCGGCAGTTGGTCAGCATCATAGGAAGGGTTGATGTCGCTGATAACCAGCATGAACGGCTGGCTGCACCAGCGATCGCTGGGTGAGTACGGGTCGTCCCAGGAGGCAAGGGGGAGATCCAGACTGCTGTCGTCGGTGGAGCCGCTGTAGGTATAAGCCGAGGTGGCTGAGCCGGCACCGGAAAAATACCTCAGCGCCTCATACATCATCTCTGCAGTGGGGTTACCCCAGTCGGTGAACTCCCCCGTGGTCATGGCCCGATCCACTATCCAGGCGCCCGGCCAATTGGGCGAGTATGAATGATCGCTGTAGTCGAAGTTCTTGATCCTGAACTTGTCTATGGTCTTGATGATACCGTCGGCTATGTAAACATCATCATCAGGCTTCTTGTCATCACCTTTAGCGGACAGATATTGGCCGGTGTCGGGGTCAATTTCGTCTGAGATCAAACTTATCTTCTTGCGCAGGACACCCCCGGCGGTGTTCTTGTCGTAGGATCCGGAAATGAGACCGAAGAGCATCTGCTCGGTCTCGCCATATCGTTGCAGCAGACCGATGGGTTTGTAACCATCTTTGCCGGAGCCGAATTTGCCGTCGGTGCCGGGATAGACCTTGCAGTTGCTCTCCAGCCCAACCGCGGGGTCACACACTTTCACCCTGACCAGGTAGTCGGTGGGCGTTCCCAGGGAATCATCCGCAACCGGCCTTTCCTTTGAGACCCATTCCCAGATCCGGGCAGCGCTATCTTCCAGGAGCCGCAATATCGGCTCCTCGTTTTCTATCAGACTGGTGGAGGCGAAAAGGTGCCTTTTTCCTGCGCTGGGAATGGAAAGAGTTGAATACTCGGTAATATCATAGCCGTCGGTGGCCACGTCCTTGTACTCCTTGCCCCAGGAGTGGGCATCCTGGGGAACATAGACCCTCTGGAGCACGGTTTCTTTGTCGTCTGCGTCATCCTGGGCTCGGTAGCCGCCATAGAGCACCTTGCGCATGGCATCCATGCGGGACATGGTGAGATAGTTGAGGAAATCCCCACCCCACTCATTGGCCCCTGCACAGGCCTTGAAATTGGTCCCGGCTGCATTGGCTACGCTGAGGGTTCTCGGTCTAAACATTTTCTTGCCGCCACTGTCGTACTCGTAGCACTTATAGGAGTCGAAATAGCCGTAGTAGTCGATCTCGTCAGGTTTGTAGCCCACATCCAGGTCTCCATCGCCATCCAGGTCGGAGGCGTCGTTGTAGGCCTCGTAGTAGAGTTTGTGGCTCCGCCCCATGACGATCATCACCAGGGGTGGTGCGGCCGCGGTGAGAAAGGGCGGCGTCAGGGTATAATCGTTGTTGTCTTCATTTCCGGCCGCTACAGCCGCGTTGGGACCGAAATTGGGCTGACCAAAAGTGCAGAGTAGCCCTGCTATTACGATTATGAAGGAGATTTTCTTGAACATCTTTCTGCTCCTTTGTATGGTTGCTGATCTCGGGGCCGCATGCCAAAATGTTCGGATCATCCGGGCCCTTTCACAGCACATGTCTCCAGCCGAGCCGGATTCTGACTTCAGTGTTGCGGAGATCGCGACGCTGAGCCCGGACATCGTAGGTGATCCAGGCCCCACCGCCAGCAGCTCCCTTTCCTTTACCTTCGTACCCGGCTATCAACTGGACGGCACTTCCGGTTGACAGTGTGGTGTTGCCAACAGCTTTGATATTGGTGTGTGGATCGCTGTTCGCTGCAGCCCTGGGATATACAGCATCACGGTTACCATCTGATGGTATCCCGTCCATGGGCTCTCGATTCATGTATGGATTTTCACTCTCAACGCTCACGTTTCCTATATTGAGAGGATTGCCAGCGCTGGGTGGATTTACATCGTCTTCACCCAACTCCCAATCCCTGTCTTCGATATTCTGTTCCATTAATTCACCACCCATCTCTGTGGCGCCGTCAGCAGCGTAGAAAGCTTTCTTGAACAGTTTGTCGTTTCCGGCAATCTGCAGCTCGAAGGTGGTGGTTGTGGTGGCAGAAATGCCGATGAGGGTAAGTACCACCAACATGAGAAGAGCAATAACAAGCGCGCTCCCTCGTTTGTTATTCACTATTGAAAAGAAGTACATTCTGTCTCCTTTATTGATATTAAAAAAACTAAATAATGTCCGCTTTCATGAAATCCACCGCAGCATTTTTCTGCGCTCCCCTATCTTCCCAAACGATGATAATTCGAACGGTCTTGACGTTGGCGATGGGCTCATCCACGGCGATGTTATAATAAATCTTGTATCTGCCCACATCCGGTGGATTATGATCTGCGTCACCCAAGGTATCATCAAGACCGAACTTGAGGTCCGGCCCAACTTCATCTATGCCGTCATCATTGGCGTCCTGGCTGGTCCCATCGTTGTCCGCGTCAGTGAGGTCCGCATCGTTATAGGGCAGCCGCATCAATTCTTCTACTTTGCCCTGGGCCAGGGTTATGGCCTCAGTGGTGCCGATAGCCTGGGAATTGCCTTTGATTGAACTGCCCTGCATGGTGGCAACGGCCAGAAGCCCGAAGGACAAAATGGCTACAGCAGCGAGAACTTCCAGAAGTGTTAACCCTTCGTTTTTCTTGAGAATCATTTCCAAGCCTCGCTTTTTGTCTACTTTGAACATCAGTTAGAGCCCAAGATTTCGGCAAAAAATGGTCGTGGTTATGAGTCGCTTCCGGTAATTGTCGGCCTGAACCGCCAATATTTCGGCACCTTGTTGGTTAAAATACGCAGGTGTGCCCGGAAAACTCGTATCAATTCTTCCTGTCCTGGCTACAATAGACATTTCAATTGACCTGATGGAGTCTATATAGGGCAAATTCGTGGTTGCATACTGAGTAGTTGGGTTGGCAATGACACTGGCAGTGATGTCGGTGCCGTTGAGATCAAGATAGACAAAATCTACTGCACTGATATTGTCGGCTACCGTCTGCCAGGTGTCATCACTCACCCTGAACTTTTGCAGTGCACTGGTGGCGTTATCCAACCGATACGCTATCTGTTCAGTATCGGCATCAATATCTATGACTCCATTTGAGACTCCATTTGAATCCTGATCGATGGTAAAGGCGATGTTGGTTGAATTTGTTGTGGTTGTCCCCCCCCCGTCGTCCGGAAGCTGGGTAACGAATCCTCCCACATTGGGAGCCCGTTGCGGGTTGAACCCTGCCATCCTCATGTCTCTCGCCATCTGGTAGAGTGAGGCCCGGACGTTTTGCTGCATTTCTACCACCTGGTCCTGGGCTATATAGCTATCTTGTTGCGTTTTGTACAACGAGTAGACGGCCGTCATAACAACTGCAGTCATTGCCATGGCAACCAGGAGCTCTACCATCGTGAATCCGTGCTCTTTGCTTCTGTTATGTCCGAGGTGCTTGAGAATCATTGCTGCTTTTCCCTCATGTTGGTTTGCATGGGAGCTTATCCGGGCCCGCTCATGCTGATAGCTCCTGCCGGTGATAGTACGACATCGTATGTTCTCTCTCCATTGGTCAACCGAACTGTGCCGCCGCCCGAGGTTGGTATTCCCCGAGTGTTGAAGACGTAAGGGCTACCCGCGGCGCTTACTATGGAAACTCTGGCGGGCAGGTCCAGAATTCGGATGACCTCACCGCCATTGGGAATGTTATCGTCAGCAGTTCCTCCCCCCTGGCCGTTGTCAATAAAAACGGTGCAAGCACCAACTCCAGCCCCCCCAGCCGTTACCTGTAGCTTGATATCGAAGTTGCGCTTGGCCGCCTCCACCCGGGCGAACTGAAAAGAGGAGATCACGTCTCTGGCTGTGGTTCTCAGACTTATATTGGCCCGCCAGCTGGGAATGTTCAGAGCGGCAATAGCAGCAAAGAGCCCGATGATGGCGAGGATGATTACGAGTTCAATAAAGGTGAAGCCTTGGTGGGAAAACCAGCAAGGCGGATACAGTACATGCCATCTTTTCATATCCATTGGTTCCTTTGCCACTGAAGTCACCTTTGAGCGTAGTCCCTTATTCATATGAGAACTCTCCAACAAACTCGAGGTAACCGTCTGTTAAGCTACCCCGTATCCTCAGGTTGATAATCTGAGCAAATTCTGTGCCATCAGAAAGGGATGCATGTCAGTGGTCAACTGAGCTGAGAGCCTGCCGTTCGTAATCCGGGAGGGAGAGCAAATAGCTCCACCTGTTTTCGCAGACACCACGCGGGTATAGAGCTGTCGAGTGGGTGCGGGGCGGGGTCTGCACCAGGGGAGATTAAACAGTGGTGGCTTGGAAGGCTCGCCTGGTTCACACCACTCGTAATGGTAAGTTCAATGCATAATCCATCTAAAAAATTTTAAAGCTATAAAATTTTTTTATAGGCCTATGCACTTAATTCCAAAAATCTCCTCTCCCCTTGAAAACTAAGCCACAATTCGCATAACCCGTCATTCCGGACGAGTCCGCCTAGGCGGGCGAGATCCGTGGTTCGACAGGCTCACCACCCTGAGCGAAGTCGAAGGGGAATCCAGTGAAAGTGACGGATTACGACACAGTCTCTAGAGTGGAGAGGGGGCATGTAGTTATCCTGCGGAGCTAAATAAATAGGCGGTTTTTTTATATGGTGCGAGGCAAACTACGGTGGTGATGTTGTTCGGGCTTGACCATGCTATTTTTCCTTCTTTTTTGCCTTCATCACTATGATACGAATATAGTTGACTTTTTCCTTGCCGTCCGGACCGGGGACTTTCTCAGCGATGATTTTAATTTTCATTCCACCTTTCAAATCAGCAAAAGTCAAAGCGTCTCCGGAGGGGGTTTGGATGGTAATGTCTTCATCGAATTCATAGATCTTGCCATCGACTTCATATGTGCGGGATTGCGGCGCAGAATCACCGATAATTCCTTTGATTTCAATGGTTTCTGTGCTCTCTGCCTGCGCAAAGCTGGGGATGAGTAGCAGGATCAAAAATAAAAGTAGAATGTATTTTTTCATTGGTTGGTACTCCATTCAATAACCAGAATCCATCCGCAAAATCCTAAAGTGATCACTTCGACATTCGATATTCCTTGTTCGATATTGTACGGTTTAGATAAACTATATTATAATTAAATACTTACAGTTCCTTCTGTGTCAAGTGTGTGCTAAGCTCATCCCCGTCAACTCCCTAATCCACTGTCTTCCAGGAGCCGATACCCCACAACCTGCCCTTCAAGGTCACGGTCTCAACATGTACGGTAGTGTCGCTGGTCTGCACCATAACACTGGATAGCCCGGTGCTGGCATCCCTATGGAAGACCACCTTTGAAGGAAGACCAGGGCCCAATTCCTTGTATCGCTCTGTTATATCACCTCCGTTGTCGGCACTCAGGGTGGTGTCGCTTCCTGCGGTGGCGATAAATCCTGTCTTATAGTCCACCGCGTATACTCTGGCAGCGCCCCCAAAGCCACAAATGTCCTCATTGGGCGTAAAGGAGGTGAAAAAGGAAACACCGGCAACCACCGTGGACTCTTCAAACACTCTCTCGCCGGGATCGGTTCCCGGATCATCCAGTTGGAAGTACCAGCCATTGTCGTACCTGTCATTGAAGGCATCCTCTTCCGCGTCGGACAGGCCGCTCAGGTAATTACTCAATTCCCCCTCCGTTTGGATTGTAGTCATATCCGCTAAATCACTTGGTCCAAAAGGTGATGCCGGCGCATTGGTGTAGTGCCCGTCGTTGTCGTCATTGTTGCCTCCTACGAATTTGGTCTCGACGATGCAGTAGTAAGCATTCCGGGAGGAGTTGTCCTTATCAATCCCAACCAGATATTTCCCGGTGCCAAAGAAAACCCTGAGGTTGTCCTGGTCGTCAAACACCAGGGTAGGTCGGCCGGTGATGGGCTGGCCACCGGTGGCAAACAGTTTTACTTTTTTCCAAAGGGTATCGTTATAGTCATAGTAAAACTTCCACAGCGCCCCCTCGGTGTCACCTGCGTAGATCAGATCAAGATAGCCGTCATCATCAGAATCCACCGCAACAGGTGAAGTCAGGCTGTAGTACGGGTTCGCGCCACTTCTGGCTTGAGTCGCCAGTTCATTCACATTTGAGTTGCCCTCTTTCCAGATGGTTTCCTTGCTGCCGTCGGTGAAGTTAACTGCGGCAATCCTTCCGGTCCGTGCCGCGTCCTCATCATAGCCGGAAGTGATGACGGCAACCCAGCCGTCAACTTCCCCACCCTTTCCTTCCAGCACGTTTACTTTACCAACGGCTGGAATGGTGGATGATTTTCTTCCTGAAAACTGTACCGTGTCCCATAAGATGGAAACGGAATCAACGGCAGGATCTGTTACTTCCAGGGCAAAGTATTCCTCGCCTCCCAGTCTGTTGCCGCCCAGCAAGACGGTTTTCCACCCAGTCCATTCATTGCCACCAGTCACCCAGGTTTGATCCCAGATGTCATACACCATCGGAGAGAGATCCACATAGTACTGGTGACAGGAATCAAGCGTCAGATTGGTGAGGTTTGGACGTATGTTTTCTGGAATGAAGGCCCAACCTTCTGAACCGTCGGCAGCATTGAAACCATGGAGCATGCCGTCGTTTGCCCCGACGTAAATCATGGTGGTTCTATTGAGATAAGTGCTCTTGAATTCCTGATAATCGTTTTCCAGAAAGAATGATCGTGGCGGTCCCACGACCCGCGGGGTGGAGTAGATGATATCACCCAGAAACCAGCCCTTCCTGTCCCTGTATTTACCTCCGTCATGGCTGTCATCACCCCTGATGAAATCTATCATATCCTGAATTTCGCTATCGCTACCTTCAGACCATTCCGTGTTTAAAGTGTCCACCAGGGTAGAGTTGATTGCTTCGAAATCCTGCTTTTTCGGTGACTCCGAATCCATGTAGGTGAAAATCTCACGGTCACCGGCGGTGTTGAGATCTATCCTCTCGGCCAGAACAGCCCCAGCTTCCCAAAGTGGAGTTTCGCCCTCCACAAACGGCAGGGTGAAAGTCTCCAGGAAGCCCTTCCAGGAGGCAGGCAAAAACTTGGCCCGGAC